>CEUL01049766.1_pt1 | contig 10238 bp, 8 predicted proteins | sample 427021 | NCBI WGS metagenome assembly CEUL01 (sample SAMEA2622800, study PRJEB7988) | marine metagenome | isolation source: saline water (ENVO:00002010), including | reverse complement strand
TTCCCTTTGATCTTTGTTTTCTTCGTAGGTATTGCTCCAACTGATGTTGCTGTTATGACTGACATAGGCAGGTACCTAGATTTTGTTATCGCGTTGTTTTTTGCATTTGGATTTGCTTTCGAAGTTCCTATTGTAACTGTTCTATTAATCACAACAGGGATTACAACTAGAGAAAAACTCTCTCTGAAAAGGCCATATATAATAGTCGGAGCATTCACACTAGGTATGCTTTTAACTCCTCCTGATGTCATCTCACAAATCTTATTAGCTTTACCGATGTGGCTACTTTATGAACTAGGACTCTACTTCTCTCAATATTTTAAAATTAGGAAGATACCTAACAGTAGTGAGGAAGTGTATAATGATATCGCAAACAAAAAATGAGTAATCAAGGAAAACGAAAAATTTGGTTTGTGCGCCATGCCCAATCTGAATATAACAAAAAACATCTCTTTACAGGTTGGCATAACCCTAATCTGACAGAAAAAGGTGTCGGTGCTGCAAGAGAGCTTAAGAGTGATTTGTCATCAGTAGACTTTGACCATGTTTTTAGTTCACCACTTAAGAGAGCCGCAGACACAGCATCATTAATAGTCGAAGGCCGTTATGAAATTAAATTTGATGATAGGCTAAAAGAGAGAAGCTATGGCGACTGGTCAGGACTAAATAAATCTGAAATCAAAGAAAAAGTTGGTGAAGAGCTATTTCTCTCTGCGCGGAGAGGCTGGAGCACAAAACCACCTAATGGAGAAAGTTTAGAGGATGTCAGTAGCAGAGTGAGTAGTTTCTTAGAAACACTACCTTTATCTGGAAATATACTGATTGTGTCTCATGGAAATACTATAAGAGCTATCAGTGTACTCCTTGGGATAAATAATAAAGAAGACATTTCATCATATGAAATCAAGACTGGTAGTTATCTTTTAGTTGAATAATAAAGCCGACTTCATGTCGGCTCTATCATATACGGAGGAGGTTTGTATATAAGTATATTAACATATAGTTATATAATTGCAAGCTTCAAATCCTCATGAATTCTATCCCATACTAGTAATCTAAGCTCTAATGAATTTATAGCAGATGTATAGGCAAGATTTAGTTGTAATTTATTACAAGAAACATCTAGAAGTTTCATGGACAATGGGCCATGCCTATCCCCATCAATGTCAATATGTCTCTCTAGGTATGTTATGAGATATTTAGATGTAGGGCTCTCGTTTATCGCAGGCAATATATATTTGAACATATTTGGAATCACTTTTTCTCTACCTAAAGTAAACGCACCAACAATTTCAGGTAAACTGCCTCTAATCGATACCTGCAGATCATTCTTCAGAAAGTTTTTTACTTCAGCAGAAGCTTTGATATCATCTATAAATTTTTCATTATATCCTTTATCAGTAATTTTTGAGATTAATATATCTAGCTGGTCTGAGTTAGCTCCCATACTTTTCATTGCCAAAAGATAAATCTCAAAATGAGAAATGTAACCAATGCCATCAATATAGTCTGATTCTTCACATAGAATTATTTCATTAACAAAATTTATTAGTCCATTCTTTGTATTCTCATTCGGCACCCATGGAAGATTATTTGAGGTTATTTTTTTCTGGAGTGATTTGAGTATGCTCATGAAACCCCAGACAGCAAAAATATGTGATTCCATAAATTTACAGATTTGCTTCGGCTGAAGTTTACTCTCAAACAACGGGTGGGTTGTAATTTTATGCCTGAGTTCTTTTAATTTATTCTTATTATTTACAAGATTTTCCATATCTTTTGGGCCCGGCAGGACTCGAACCTGCGACCAATGGATTATGAGTCCACTGCTCTAACCAACTGAGCTACAGGCCCGTCACTTAATTACAAAATCATATTTTTCTTCTTTCTTATGTATTTTTGATGATACTCTTCTGCTATCCAAAAACTACCAGCCATAGTAACAGAGGTAACAATTTTATCATTATAAGCATCTTTATTTAAATTCCTTTTTATTGAGTCAGCTATTAGGTATTGATCGTTGTCTAAGCAAAAGATTTCGGATCTATATTGGGTACCAATGTCTGGACCCTGCCTATTAAGTGTAGTTGGATCATGGATTTTAAAAAAAAGATTAACAAGGTCGTCATAACTTATAACTTTTTCATCAAACTTTACTCTCACTGCTTCTGCGTGCCCCGTGTCACCAGAACAAACATCATGATAACTGGGACTTTCCGTATATCCGCCTGTATAACCAACTTCTGTATCTAATACACCGGGTTGTGATAGAAACTTTTCTTCTATTCCCCAAAAGCAACCAGCAGCAAATATTGCTAATTTAGTCATTATCTAAAAAACTTTTTAGGTTTTGTGCTCTTGATGGGTGTCTTAACTTTCTTAAAGCTTTTGCTTCAATTTGTCTTATTCTCTCTCTTGTTACGTCGAATTGTTTGCCAACTTCTTCAAGTGTATGGTCAGTGTTCATATCTATACCAAATCTCATTCTGAGAACTTTTGCTTCTCTTGGGGTTAGACTTGATAAAATGTCGTGAGTAGAGTCTGATAACCCATCACTAATAGTTTGATCTAAAGGTTTTTCTGCATTTTCATCCTCGATAAAGTCTCCAAGATGTGAGTCTTCATCATCTCCAACCGGAGATTCCATTGATATTGGCTCTTTTGCTATTTTGAGGACTCTTCTTACTTTCTCCTCAGTCATGTCCATGTGCTCAGCTAGTTCTTCAGGAGATGCTTCTTTACCATTTTCTTGAAGGAGTTTTCTCTGAATTCTGTTTAATTTATTTATAGTCTCAATCATATGAACTGGGATACGTATTGTCCTCGCTTGATCAGCTATAGACCTTGTGATTGCTTGTCTTATCCACCATGTAGCATATGTAGAGAATTTATAACCCCTTCTATATTCAAATTTATCAACAGCTTTCATAAGACCGATATTGCCTTCTTGAATTAAATCCAAAAACTGTAGACCACGATTTGTGTATTTCTTAGCAATAGAGATTACTAATCTTAGGTTAGCTTCAACCATTTCTTTTTTTGCATTTCTTTCTTTTATCTCGCCAGTTCTTCTATCTTTATTTATCAGTTTGATTTCTTGTATTGTAAGTTTCTGGTTGCTTTCGATGAGAGATAGTTTCTTATTTATCTTATTGAACTCCTTAGTAAATAGCTCCTCATCGACAGTTGCTTTAAGGAAACCCTTTTTTATCTGCTCGAGAAAATCTAAATTTGTTTCGTTATTTTTAAAAAGTTTCAAGAACTCTTTTTTCGAAAGCTTCGTGTCTTTTGAGCACAATTGAAACATATCTTTTTCATACTTTACGATATTACTAGATATTTCTTCAATTCTCCCTGTAAGTTTCTCGATAAATAAACTTGTGAATTTGAAAGTTGATATTTCATTTTTTATTTTATCAAAAACCTTATCAGCTTTTTTTTGATCTTTTTGTGATTTGAATTTCTCGTAGTAATCTTTTATTTTTGCTACTTTTTCAATAACTAGTTCTTTATCTGGAGAGTTATCTATTATTTGCTCATCTTCATCCTCATCTTCAGTTTCAATATCATCTGTCTTTTCATTTGTCTCTGGGATTTGTTCTGTTTTAAATTCTTCATCGGATTTTTCTTTAACATCAAGAATATAATCAGATATTTGTGATTCTATCTCTTCCTCATTTTTGAATAGTTTGAGAAAGAAACTTATTGATTCTGGAAATCTTTGTATTGCGGTATAAATTAGCTTCTGCCCTTCCTCAATCTTCTTCGCTATGATGATTTCACCAGCCCTATTAAGTAGTTCAACTGTCCCCATTTCACGCATGTACATCCTGACGGGATCTGAAGTTCTTCCGAACTCCTCATCTAAGTTTGACAGAACTTCTACAGCTTCTTGTTCCGTAATTTCATTATCATCATCATCTGATACTTCCTCATCACCGATTACAACCTCAGTATCTACATCTTTATTACTCTCAACAACTTTAATTTTTAGATCTGTGATAAGTTTTATGATTCCATCTATCTGATCGGAATCGTAAAGATTTGTAGGCAGCAGATCATTTATTTCACCTATGGTGAGAAAACCTTGTTCTCGACCTTTCTCAATTAGGTCTTTTATTTCCTTTTGTTTAGATTTAGATAAATTATTATTTGGCATTGATATATTCTTATTCGAAAGTGAGCTATTATATCACTAATATAATTGTATATAATAACAAAATAACCTGATTTCCTGTTAATTCTAGGGATGAATAAAGATATTTCAAGATGATTCATGGTTGAAACATATACACCAGAGTGTGATTTTAATGAAAAAGCTCATGATTTTGAGCTTAAAAATGTCGATGATAAATTTTATCGTTTGGATGAGCTGGTTGGAGCTAAAGCTACGCTTATAATGTTCATATGTAACCACTGTCCATATGTCAAGTCAATCCTTGAGCAATTAGTTGTAGAAGCAAGTGTTTTGCAGAAAAAAGGAGTTGCCTGTATTGCCATCAATTCAAATGATTATGAGCAATATCCAGAGGACTCATTTGAAAATATGCAGAAAATATCAAAAAAATATGGTTTTAGCTTCCCCTACTTGATAGATGATTCACAAGCTATAGCTCGAGAGTATCAAGCTGTCTGTACCCCTGATTTTTTTGGATATAACAGCGAACTTGAGTTGTTGTATCGAGGAAGATTTGATGATAGAAAAACATCTAAGCAGATGTCAGCTAATTCAAGCGAACTCTTCAAGGGCATGATTGAAATTGCGCGCACTGGAAAGACACCCATAAATCAAATACCAAGTGTTGGCTGCTCTATCAAGTGGAGAAAAAAATGAACAATAGAACGTTGGCCAACGCGATCAGGATGCTTAGCCTTGATGCAGTTAATGCTGCAAACTCAGGTCACCCAGGTGCGCCTATGGGAATGGCTGACATTGCAACAGTGTTGTGGAGGGAGTTTATTAAGCATAACCCGAGAAATCCAAACTGGTTTAATAGAGATAGGTTTGTTCTATCTAATGGCCATGGCTCTATGCTTTTATATTCATTACTTCACCTTACTGGCTATAAACTCTCGATTAAAGACATTAAGAATTTCCGCCAACTTAATTCTCTCACTCCAGGTCACCCAGAGTGCGATATCACCGATGGGGTAGAGACTACAACTGGTCCTCTCGGCCAAGGCCTTGCTAACGCTGTTGGCATGGCTATAGCGGAAAAAAATCTAGCTTCTGAATACAACAAGAAAGGCCATCAAATAATAGACCATAATACTTACGTATTTGCTGGAGATGGTTGTTTAATGGAGGGTATTTCTCATGAAGTGTGTTCACTTGCTGGAACTTTGAAGTTGAATAAGTTGATTGTTTTTTATGATATGAACCAAATTTCTATTGATGGTAATGTTGATGGATGGTTTACAGAAAACATCCCATCGAGGTTTAAAAGTTATGGCTGGAACGTGATTAATAATGTTAACGGTCATGATTTTGTCAGTATCAGAAAAGCAATTAATTCTGCCAAGCTAGAGAAAGCAAGACCAACTATAATATGTTGTAAGACCGTTATAGGATATGGCTCTCCAAAATTTCAAGGAACAAGTAAAGCACATGGGGCTCCTCTTGGAATGGAAGAGGCTGAAGTTGTAAGAAAGAAATTAAACTGGAAACATAAACCATTTATAATTCCCAGAGATATCTATGAGAAATGGAGCGGACATGCCAAAGGTGAGAAGTATGAGAAGGCATGGAATTCAAAATTCAATAAATATAAAAAATCATTCCCTAAAGAATCATTAGATTTAAAAAGAAGGATTAAATCCAACGTACCACAAACTGTTGTTACAAAGCTTAATAAATTCATGTCTAAGACTCATAAGCCGATGGCTACAAGAAAATCATCACAAGTTGTTATGTCAGAGTTTGGAAGGTTGATGCCTGAACTTATAGGTGGATCAGCGGATCTTAAAGGATCAAATTTATCTTATTATGATGAAATGGACACATTTTCGCACTCTAACCCTTCTGGAAAATATATTTACTATGGAGTAAGAGAGTTTGGAATGTCTGCAATTTCTAATGGAATTTTCCTTCATGGGGCAATGAGACCATTTGCTAGCACATTTCTAATATTTTCAGAGTATGCAAAAAATGCAATTAGAATGTCCGCATTGATGAAGTTACCAATTATCTATATTTTTACTCATGACTCCATTGGTTTAGGAGAGGACGGCCCTACACACCAATCTGTCGAACAACTGTCGTCTCTTAGACTTGTTCCCGGTTTAGATGTTTGGAGACCTGCAGACACTCAAGAAACGGCGGCTGCTTGGAGAGAAGCACTTCAATCTAAAGAAAGGCCCTCAGCATTTGCACTATCAAGACAAAGCCTTCAGGAGATACCTAAAACAAATAAACAAATTAATGAGATGACCAGAGGGGGATATGTTTTGCATGGTGAAGCTACAAAACCTGACGCCATAATAATTGCCAGTGGCTCTGAGGTATCAATATCTGTGGATGCTGCCGCACAGCTCAAAAATGATAATATTAACGTACGAGTAATATCAATGCCTTGTCAGGAAGCGTATAATAGGCAACCTGATTCATATAAGAATAAGTGTATACCCATAAATTTTGATAACATACTCGCAATTGAATCAGGAGTCGGTGAGAGTTGGCACAAATTTATAGGTAAAAACGGCGCGCTGATATCCATGGAGTCTTTTGGATTATCTGGTACAGGCAACGATGTCATGAAACATTTCGGATTTAGTGTCAGTAATATTAAGCAAAAAATAAAAAAATTAATTAAAAAAAATAGGTGAGAGTATGACAATAAGAGTAGCGATAAATGGATTTGGACGCATAGGAAGAAATATACTAAGAGCTAAATACGAAAATGATAGTTACAATGACATACAAGTCGTAGCGATAAATGATCTTGGAGATAGCAATATTAATGCTCATCTCTTAGTGCATGACAGTGTGCATGGAAAATTTCACAAACATGTAGAAGTAGAAGAAAACAAGATAATTATAGACAACAAGGATGAAATATTAGTGACATCAGAGAGAAACCCTGAAGCTTTACCATGGGAAAAGCTGGATATTGATGTTGTGTTCGAATGTACGGGAATATTTGTATCCAAAGATAAAGCTGGCGGTCATATTAAAGCGGGAGCGAAAAAGGTAATAATCTCAGCTCCTGGAAAAGAGGTAGATAACACTGTGGTCTTTGGTGTCAATCATGAGACATTAACTGATGATCAGACAGTTATATCTAATGCATCATGCACTACTAACTGCCTAGCAACAGTAATAAACAATATACATAAAAATTTAAATATTACACATGGTCTTATGACAACTGTTCATGCATACACAAATGATCAGGTTTTGACAGATGTGTATCATACAGATTTGAGGAGAGCACGATCAGCTACGCAATCAATGATTCCAACCAAAACTGGTGCTGCCGCTGCGGTAGGTCTTGTAATGCCGGAATTGAACGGCAAACTTGACGGCTTTGCTATAAGAGTGCCTACAACAAACGTTTCTATTGTGGATTTATGTTTTAACACAAGTAAGTCCAGTACTGTCGATGAACTCAATAGTCTCGTTTTAGAATCCTCAGAAAATGAAATGAACGGAATTGTTGGTTACAATAGCTTGCCTTTAGTGTCCATTGATTTTAATCATTCTTCTTTCTCATCTGTTTATGATGAGAGCCTTACTAGAGCTTCAGAAGATAAGTTATACAAGATATGTGCCTGGTATGATAATGAATGGGGTTTTTCAAATCGAATGCTTGATGTTACAAAACATTGGATTAAACAATAGTGCAACTAGAAGATATAGTATCTAAAAGAGTTCTTATTAGATTTGATTATAATGTTCCGATGGGAGATGGAGCTATAGTTAATGATTTTAGAATAAGACAGACATATGCAACTATAAAAGCTCTTCTTCGTAACAATAATAAATTAATTATAACCTCTCATTTTGGAAGGCCGATTGAAGGTACATTCGATGAATCATTCTCACTTAAGCCTATTTGTAAATACCTATCTGACAAGCTAGAAATAAATATTGAGTTTATCAAGGATATTCCTGATGAAATTAACTTCTCAAATTATGACGTTGCAATGCTAGAGAACGCTAGATTTAACATTGGAGAGAAACGATGCGATCCTAAATTATCTCAAAGACTTGCCTCGCTCGCTGATATATTTGTTTTCGATGCTTTTGGAGTTTCTCATAGAGAGGAATGTACGACCGTAGGAGTCACAGATTACCTTGATTCAGTTGCAGGGTTAAATATTAAGCATGAGATTAATACTATAAAGAAACTTGTTGAGTCAAAATCTAGACCAATGACAATAATCATATCTGGTGCAAAAGTTTCTACAAAAATTGTTCTTATTAAAAAACTTCTTGAAAAATGTGACAATATGATTTTAGGTGGCGGTATATTGAATACATTTCTCAAAGCAAAAGGATATGAGGTAGGATCATCTCTTTTAGAGGATAACTTTATTCAGGAAGCTAGAGAAATTCTTGAATCTGATTCAACAAATAAAATCTTATTCCCATCTGATTTGTTGTGCCAGTCTAAAAAAGGCGTAGCCAATATTGATGTGTCATCTATTTCTAAAAATGATGTGATTTACGATATCGGCACTAGAAGTATCGAAAAGATTAAAGACATCGTAAAGAAATCATCTTCTGTTTTTTGGAATGGACCACTAGGGTACATCGAAAAAAAGCCATTTAATAGGGGAACCGAGGAATTAGCAAAATCAATTGCAGAGCATAACTGTTTTTCTATAGTAGGTGGTGGTGATACACTACCGATTATTGAAAGTTTAAATTTACAAGATAACTATGATTGTTTATCCACAGGGGGCGGTTCTCTTCTAAGCTACTTAGAAGGAGGTTCTCTACCAATTTTAGATAAACTGAATCTATGAAATGAAGAAAAGAACAAAAATTATAGCAACTTTAGGCCCAGCCTCTACAACAACAAGTAAAATTGAGAATATGATGCATGCAGGTGCAGATGTCTTTAGGATAAATCTATCTCACGCATCGATAGATGATGCAAAAAAAATAATCCAACTTGTAAGAAACCAAGAACAGAAATTAGGAAGACCTGTAGCAATAATGTTAGATCTTCAGGGGCAAAAGGTTAGAATTAAAGGGTTTGGTAAGAAGCCATATATTACTCTCAAAACTGGCGATAAGTTTTCTATAGATACGAGGTTAAATGACAATGGTACTCAAAAATCTGTAGGTGTAACATTTAAAAACTTACACAAAAATGTCAAACCTGGAGACGAGCTTTTACTTAGTGATGCGCTCATTAAACTAAAAGTTGAGAATATCAAATCAAACGTAATTGAAACTGTTGTTCAAAGAGGCGGTAAGTTAAAACCCTATCAAGGAGTAAATAAAAAAGGCGGCGGTCTCTCATTATCAGGTATTACACAAAAAGACAAAACTGACTTAAAAAAATCACTTTCTTTAGAATACGATTACGTAGCTGTTTCGTTTGTTCAAGATGAAAGCGATATAAATAACATTAGAAAAATTGTTAAGAAAAAAGATATTAAAATAATCGCTAAAATAGAACGGAATGAAGCGATTAATAAAATCGATAAGATCACTAAAGCTGCAGATGGATTATTAGTAGCTCGTGGAGATCTTGGAGTTGAAATAGGGATTGAGCAACTACCTGCCACTCAGAAATTACTTATCAGGAAGGCAATTTCATTTGATAAAATAGTTATTGTTGCTACACAAATGATGGAATCTATGATCACTAATAGAGTGCCTACGCGAGCAGAAGTCTTCGATGTCGCAAATGCAGTAACGTCTGGCGTTGATGCAATTATGTTTTCTGCAGAAACTGCAATCGGAAAGTATCCGTCAGAGGTTATAAGTGAGGCAAGTAGGATTTGCATCGAGTCAGAGGGAGCTTATATAAGACCTTTGTCTGTGGATAGAGTCGTGCCAAAAACACTTCCAGTTGATCAAGTAATAGCATTATCTGCTGTCTATAGTGCAAAACTTACTAAAGTTGTAGCTATTGCAGCTCTAACAGAAACTGGTTCTACCGCACTATGGATGTCCCGAGTACAGTCTAATATACCAATCTATGCTATGACCCAAAATGACAGAACTAGCAGGAGAATCTGTCTTTATAAAGGGGTGCAATCTATCAAGCTTGATAAATTAG
>CEUL01004146.1_pt1 | contig 10272 bp, 10 predicted proteins | sample 427021 | NCBI WGS metagenome assembly CEUL01 (sample SAMEA2622800, study PRJEB7988) | marine metagenome | isolation source: saline water (ENVO:00002010), including | reverse complement strand
TCATCTCTTGATCTACAAGGTTACCTTGGCTAATTACTACCTCATAAGTCTTCGGAATACTGCAACTGGCAACAAAAATACTTATAAATAGCAATAATGTTTTTTTAAGACTAACCTTCATTTAAGATATTTTTAGAAATATTCAGCTATTATAGGTATTATTATTAATAAATATATTCATTTAAAGAAAGGAAATAAATTTTGAGTGATGATGCCGAATTAAAGAAGGCCGGTCTAAAGGTTACTCTTCCTAGACTAAGAATCTTAGAGTTATTGGAACATGATAATAAGGGCCATCTTAGTGCAGAAGAAATATACAGGAGATTAATTGAGGCAGGCGAAGAGGTAGGTCTAGCTACAGTTTATCGGGTATTGACCCAGTTTGAACAAGCTGGAATATGCATTAGACATAATTTTGAAGAAGGACATGCGGTCTACGAGCTTACACCTTCTGACCATCATGATCATATGGTGTGTTTAGAAACTGGTGATGTAATAGAATTTACAGATGATATTATTGAAGAAAGACAAAAGAAGATAGCTAAAGAAGAAGGGTATGAAATAGTTGACCATAGCATGGTGCTTTACGTTAAGCCTGTAAAAAAATAATTAAATTACCACTTGAATAGAATACTTAAGGCCCCATATTTGGCTATTAAGGAGTTTTAATTTGACTAAAAAAGAAATAAAGGAAGACAACCCAAAGAATGGAGCAGTCTCTGATCAGGACTCAGAAAATGACATAAACTCTGAAGAAAAGTTAGTAGAAAGCCCAGATGAACAAGCTGAAAAGAGTCCAGAAGATCTTATAAAAGACCTAGAAGATCAACTGCTAAGAGCGAAGGCTGAAGTTCAAAACGTAAGAAGAATCGCTGCCCAAGAAGTAACCAGAGCTAGACTGTACGGAATAGAGTCTCTAGCCCAAGAATTCCTTTCAGTAGGGGATAATATTGACAGAGCAATAGCTTCTTGCGAAAACGGTGAAGATATCAACAATATCAAAGAAGGGCTTGAGCTAACAATGAAAGCTTACGAAAGTTCTTTAAAAAGTTCTGGAATTGAGCCCATAGAATGCGATGGCAAATCCTTTGACCCGGAAAAACATGAAGCTCTTTCAATGGTCGAAGACGATGGTATGGAACCTAATTCTATTATTGAAGTAATTCAAAAAGGTTATTCTATTTTGGATCGAACTTTGAGACCTTCTAAAGTGATTGTTTCTAAAAAACCTGAAGAAAAGTAAAAACACCCCTTGAAAATAAGAACTTAAACCCCATTTAAGGGTTATAAGAATTAATGCGGAGTTATAAATAATGGCAAAAGTAATAGGAATCGACTTAGGGACAACAAATTCATGCGTGTCTGTAATGGAAGGCGATCAAGCTAAGGTAATTGAAAATTCTGAAGGAAAAAGAACGACACCTTCAGTTGTTGCGTATGGAGAAGAAGTTAAAGTAGGTGATTCAGCTAAGAACCAAGCGGTTACAAATGCAGAAAATACCCTCTACGCTATTAAAAGATTAATTGGAAGAAAACATTCTGATGACGTTGTGAAGAAAGATTCAAATATGGTCGCATACAAGATCATATCTGCAGACAATGGAGACGCTTGGGTTGAAGCTGAAGGAAAGAAATTAGCACCTCAACAAGTTTCAGCAGAAATTCTAAAGAAAATGAAGAAAACTGCTGAAGACTATTTAGGTCAAGAAGTGAAAGAGGCGGTAATTACTGTCCCTGCTTATTTTAATGATTCACAAAGACAAGCTACAAAAGATGCTGGAAAGATAGCAGGGCTAGATGTCAAAAGAATAATTAATGAACCTACGGCTGCTGCATTGGCTTATGGTCTTGATAAGGGAAAAGGTGACCAAAAGATAGCGGTTTATGACCTTGGTGGCGGTACATTTGATGTATCTATTATAGAGATTGCTGAAGTTGATGGAGAGCACCAATTTGAAGTTCTATCTACTAATGGCGATACTTTTCTTGGAGGAGAAGACTTTGATATAGCGTTAATTGAATATTTAGCTGATGAGTTTAAAAAAGAATCTGGTTTAGATTTACATAATGATTCTGCAGCTCTACAGCGTTTAAAAGAAGCGGCTGAGAAAGCAAAAATAGAGTTATCTAGTAATCAACAGTCTGAAATTAACTTACCTTATATAACTGCTGACACTTCTGGAGCAAAACACTTTGTTCATAAACTAACTAGAGCCAAATTAGAGTCTTTAGTTGAAGATTTAGTTAATAGGACTATTGAACCCACTAAAATTGCTCTAAAGGATGCAGGATTAAAGACATCTGATGTTGATGAAGTTATTTTAGTAGGCGGCCAAACTAGAATGCCTTTAGTTCAAGAAAAAGTTAAAGATTTCTTTGGAAAAGAAGCCAGGAAAGATGTTAATCCAGATGAAGCTGTGTCTGTTGGAGCTGCTATACAAGGAGCTGTACTGGCTGGTGATGTTACAGATGTGCTTCTTCTTGATGTCACCCCTCTAACTTTAGGCATAGAGACTATGGGTGGAGTAATGACACCATTAATTGATAAAAACACGACCATCCCAACTAATAAATCACAAGTTTTCTCGACAGCTGAAGACAATCAGACTGCAGTGACGGTTCATGTTCTTCAGGGTGAAAGGAAGCAGGCTTCAGAAAATAAGACCTTAGGTCAATTTAACCTAACCGACATTCCCGCCTCACCCAGAGGCATGCCGCAAATAGAAGTTTCCTTCGATTTGGATGCAAATGGAATTCTAAATGTTTCGGCTAAAGATAAAGCAACCGGAAAAGAACAGTCTATTGAAATAAAAGCTTCTAGCGGATTGTCTGATGATGAAATTGAACAAATGGTTAAGGATGCTGAAGCTCACGCTGAAGATGATAAAAAGTTTGAGGAATTGGTCCAAGCTAGAAACTTAGGTGAGAATCTTGTGCACAGCTGTAAGAAGACCTTAGAAGAAGCTAAAGAAAAAGTAGAGGAAGCTGAGAAAGAATCAATTGAAAAAGGAATTGAAGAACTAGAAGAAGCTCTAAAGTCTGATAATAAAGAGTTAATAGATGAAAAGGTAAAAGCTCTATCAGAGGTCTCGGCTCCATTAGCGCAGAAACTTTATGAAGAAGAATCTAAAAAGCAAGCTGCAGAAAATGAAGAAGGAAATTCTAATGACGATTCTGAAGTTGTAGATGCAGATTTTGAAGAAGTAAAAGAAGAGAAGGAACAGCAGAATTCCTAACAACAAGGAATCCTAATTAGACTGTTTAATCGTTGCAATGTCTAAGAGGGATTACTATGAGATTCTAGGCGTACAAAAAAGCGCTTCCTCTGATGATTTAAAGAAGGCGTATAGAAAATTAGCGATGAAGTATCATCCGGATAGGAATTCGGACGACCCCTCAGCTCCTGAAAAATTTAAAGAAGCTTCAGAAGCTTATGAAGTTTTATCTGATTCATCTAAACGAAATGCATATGATCAATTTGGTCATCAAGGAGTAGACGCCTCAGGGTTTAGCGGTTCAGCTGGTGAAGGATTTAATGACATTTTTGGAGATATCTTTGGAGATATCTTTGGAGGTGGAGATCCATTTGGCAGAAGACAGAGATCAAATAAGGGCTCTGACTTGCAATACTCAATGACTATCAGCCTCGAAGATGCAGTCAGAGGAGTGACTGAGAAAATTGCTATACCTGCTTTAGAGTCCTGTTCGCCGTGTGGTGGAAGTGGTGCAAAGAAAGGTTCTAGTCCAGTTACTTGCGGTACTTGTGGTGGTGCTGGTCAGGTTAGGACGCAACAAGGATTCTTTTCCGTAGCCCAAACTTGTAGGCAATGCTCTGGGTCCGGTCAAGTTATTAAAGACCCTTGTAAAGATTGCAATGGTCAAGGTCGAGTTGAAAATAGAAAGACTTTATCTGTAAAAATTCCAGCTGGAGTAGATACTGGGGACAGAATTAGATTATCTGGAGAAGGGGAGGCAGGTTTCAGTGGAGGACCTTCCGGAGACTTATTTGTTCAAATTAAGGTTTTACCTCATGACGTTTTCGAAAGAGATGGAAGACATCTCTATTGCGAAGCACCAATAAGTTTTATAGATGCTTCTCTGGGAGGTGAGATCCAAATACCTACTTTAGACGGCAAGGTAAAGATAAAGATCCCAGAAGGGACCCAAACAGGTAAACTATTTAGATTAAGGGGAAAAGGTATAAGCCCTATAAGAGGAGGTTCAACAGGTGATCTACTGTGTAGAGCGGTAATTGAGACGCCTCAAAACCTTACGAAAGATCAAAGAAAAATACTAAAAGATTTTCAAAACTCTATAGATAATAATGCAAATCATAGTCCTATAAAGGATGAATGGTTTGGTAAAGTTAAATCTTTTTTTGAAAGTAAATAAATATAAGCATGTGTAATACTTTTATTTCTGGAGCAACGGGAAAGGTTGGAAGAATCCTTATAGAGAAAATATTGGAAGATGCAGATCTAAAGCTGGTAGGAGGTAGTGCTTCAAGAGATAGCAATTATTTAGGAAAGGATTTAGGTTCTTTAATTGGCAAATATAATCTAAATATTAATATAATTAAGGACATATCAGAAGCAAATGATATAGATCTAATTATTGATTTCTCAAGACCTCAGCATTCAATTGCAGTACTAAGGTTTGCTAGAAAAGAAAATATTCCTATGGTTATAGGCACTACAGGATTCAATGAAGTTGAACTTAACGAAATTAATGAGATTTCAAAAGAAATTCCTTTATTAATTGCTCCTAACACAAGTTTGGGAATGGCTTTATTTAAAAAAATATTAGATCATTCAAAGGAAGTTATAAATATAGCTTCTTCCCTTGAAATTCACGAACACCACCATAAAGAGAAGAAAGATAAACCTTCAGGAACTGCTATAAATATAAAAAAACAACTTAAAGGCATTTCATCTAAAAAAGATATACATATAGAAAGTATTAGAGAAGGGAATTCTCCTGGCGTGCATACATTAAAGATGTCTTTTGAAGATGAAACTATAGAGATATCTCATAAAGCAACAGATAGATCAATTTTTGCAAAAGGTGCAATTATTGCTGGAAAATGGCTTAAAGATAAACCTCCAGGACCATACACCATGCAAGATATTTATTCTTGATTTACAGTTTTTGTGGTATAAATGCGCTCCATTTTAGATATTAATAATATTTAAATAACGAAACACACGTTGTAGTTTTAAGTCTAGGGTGCTAAAGATTGCTCATCTTTAGTGAGGCTTAATAAGCGTGGAAGTATAACCAGAACAATGTAATGTTGTTCATTATTAAATAAGGAGAGCTAATGGCTGATATAACGCTGGAACAAATGCTTCAAGCAGGTGTACATTTCGGACACCAAACTAAGTACTGGAACCCTAAAATGGATCAATATATCTTTGGTTCGAGAGATAAAGTGCACATCATAAATTTAGAACATACAGTTGAGATGATAAAGCCTGCATTAAAATTTATTGAAGGAGTAGCTGCAAAAAATAATAAAATCTTATTTGTGGGAACTAAAAGAACTGCTACCGATATCATTAAAAATGAAGCAACAAGATGTTCAATGCCCTATGTGAATGAAAGATGGTTGGGCGGCATGCTGACTAATTACAAGACTATCAGGTCTTCTATTACCAGATTGGAGAACCTCCTAAGGCAAAAGGAAGACGGAACATTTGATAAAATTACTAAAAAAGAAGGATTAAAAATACAAAGGGATATTGATAGATTGCAGAAGTCAATTGGGGGAGTTACTGAAATGGGAGGATTACCTGATGCACTTTTCATTATCGATGTAAAAAGAGAATCCATAGCAGTTTCTGAGGCAAGTAAAATGGGGATACCTATTGTGGGAATAGTAGACACTAATAGTAATCCTGAAGGTATTGATTATGTAATACCTGGAAATGATGATTCAGTGAGGTCTATAGCTCTTTTCACTGAAGCTGTTGCTGATGCTTGTATCATTGGCTCAAAGGCTGCTACTGGATTAAAACAAGAAGTGTCTCAATCGGGACCTGCAATTGTTAGAAAATCTGAAGCTGATCCTAAAGAAGAACCTAAGGAAGAACCTAAAGAAGAACCTAAGGAAGAACCTAAAGAAGAACCTAAAGAAGAACCTAAGGAAGAACCTAAAGATACTAAAAAAGAGGATTAAGGCATGACAAATATTTCTGCATCACAAGTAAAGGAGTTAAGAGAAAAAACTGGCCTAGGTTTAATGGATTGCAAAAAAGCACTTGAGGATACTAATGGAGATTTAGATTTAGCAGTTGAAGAATTAAGAAAGACAAGTGGCTTAAAAGCAAGCAAGAAATCTAGTAGATCTGCTGCTGACGGATTGATAGGTATAAAGAGTCTAGAAGGAAAATCATTTATGGTTGAAATTAACTGCGAAACTGATTTCGTAGCCCGTGATGATTCATTTAATTCATTTACACAAGAAGTTTTAGAAATAGTATCTTCTAATAGAGATAAATCTCTAGAAGAGCTTTTAGAGGAGGGGATAGAAGAAAAAAGAGAAAAGCTAGTTCAAAAGTTAGGTGAGAACATAGTTGTTCGTAGAATAACTGCTAGTGAAGATAGTGCTGATTCTTCAGGAGTTTATTTACATAGCAATAATAAGATTGGCACAATTATTTCACTCAAAGGAGGAACGGAAGAAGTTGCAAAAGATATCGCAATGCATGCTGCTGCTACAGACCCTATGGCCATTTCTCCTTCTGATATTTCACAAGATGTAATTGATAAGGAAAGAGAAATTTACAAAGCACAATCAGAAGAAAGTGGAAAACCTGCAGACATAGTCGAGAAAATGATCGAAGGGAAGGTCAGAAAGTTTTTGTCTGAGGTAAGTCTAACTGAACAAGATTTTGTTAAAGATCCAAGTATTAAAATTAATGATTTACTTAATAATAACAATGCAAGCATTGTGGGCTTCACAAGATTTGAAGTTGGAGAAGGGATTGAGGTAGAAAAGGTAGATTTTGCAAGTGAAGTAATGTCCCAGATTGAAGGTTAGATGTTAAAAGAGATATTAGAAGATACTGAAATAGGCATGGAAAAGAGTCTTAGTGCTCTTGATGTTGCCTTTAAGAAGATTAGAACAGGCCGAGCTACGCCATCACTTCTTGACAGTATAAAAGTAAATTATTACGACAAACTAACTCCTCTTGCTCAAGTAGCAAGTATCTCTATCGAAGATGCTAAGACTTTAGCTATAGCCCCTTGGGAAAAAGGAATAGTACAAGAGATTGAGAAGGCAATTTCAGAATCAGAATTAGGACTAAATCCAGCAACTTCGGGTGATACTATTAGAGTAATTCTTCCTGATTTAACAGAAGAGACGAGAAGAGACTTTATAAAAAAGGCTAAATCTGAAGCTGAAAATGCAAAAGTCTCTGTTAGAAATGTACGAAGAGAAGGGAACTCACAACTTAAAGAGTTCTTAAAGGAAAAAGAGATCTCCGAAGATGAAGAAAGGCAAGGAGAAGAAGAGATACAAAAGTTAACAGATCTTTTTGTAGAAAAAGTAGACGCAGCGCTGGAAGCTAAAGAAAAAGACTTGCTTGACTTCTAAATCTTTTTTATGGAAGGCAAAAGCTCTGACACTATTCCAAATCATGTTGCCATTATTATGGATGGTAATAATCGATGGGCATCTGAAAGGAATTTACCTGGTGTAGCTGGTCATCAAAAAGGTGTTGAAAGAGCTAGAGAGGCAGTTGAATTTGCTGTTAAGAAAGGTATATCAACTTTAACTATATTTGCTTTTAGCAGTGAAAATTGGGGAAGGTCAAATGAAGAGATAAATCTTTTAATGAAACTTCTCAATACAGCACTAAAAGAGCAAGTGCCTAATCTTATAGAAAATTCAGTTCAATTAAATTTTATAGGAGATTTAGCTCAGTTTGATAGTGATTTACTTGATCAAATGAAAAAATCTGAAGATCTAACTGCTTGTGATGAGAAAGAAAAGAAATTAGACCTGGTTGTCGCGGCAAGTTACGGAGGAAGGTGGGATATTATTAATGCAGTCAATAGTCTTAAGCTATTAAAAAAAGAGAATATATCTGAAGAAGATCTCGCATCTTTATTGTCTACTTCTAAATTCAGAGACCCTGACTTATGCATTAGAACTGGTAAAGAGCAAAGAATTAGCAATTTTCTACTATGGCAGTTGGCTTACACTGAACTTTATTTTCCTGATCTTTTATGGCCTGACTTCGATGATGATGAATTTGAGAAAGCCCTTTTAGAATATTCAACTAGAACTAGAAGATTTGGTGACAAATCCAATTTTTCTTTATAAAAATGCTTAAACAGAGGCTTATTAGCGCAATAATTCTTTCTATAGGGATAGTTTCCTTGCTTTTCTTGTTGCCTAGTAATTACTTAATTCTCTTTATACTTCTTTTAACATGTGTTTCTTTAATAGAATTCTTAGCACTTAGGTTTTCAACACTGACAATTATTCTACTTGTTTGTTTAAGTCTAGCTTTATTCTATTTCTCTACTTTTCCAGGTTTAAACAAGATTTTTATTGGTTTTAGTCCCCTTACTTATTTAGGGTTATTTTTTCTAATCATAAGCTTCCCTGTCAGTAAGCCTTTTTTGCAAAGAAACTTTATTTGGCTGATTTCAGGGGTTTCAATTCATCTAGGTTTTTTTGCATCTTTATATTTCTTAATCTCTCAAGATGAATTAATTCTACAGAATTTTGGTATGGATATTACGAATAGAGCAACTTTGCTAATCATAATTCTAATAAGCGTATTGATGGATTCTTTAGCCTTTTTCGGCGGAAAAAAATTTGGTAAATCTAAACTTTTACAGAATGTAAGTCCAAATAAGACAATAGAAGGATTTTTAATTGCCATGACCATTACTCCTATTACTATTTTATTAACAACATTCACTCTAGTAGAGAAAAACTTATATCAATTTATTCTCTTAATATTGATCTCTTCTTTTATTTCCGTTATTGGTGACGCTGTCATTAGCTTATTTAAGAGAGTAGCAGAGGTAAAGGACACTTCAAATTTAATTCCAGGTCATGGAGGTTTATTAGACAGAATCGATAGTCATTTAGCCACCATTCCAATTTTTATATTTACATTACTCATATTAAGTTAATTATGAATATAGCTATTTTAGGTTCTACAGGCTCTATTGGACATTCAACATTAGAAGTAATACGTCAAAATAAAAATGACTTTTCAATTAATCTGTTAACAGCCAAGACAAATCACAAACTACTTATAGAGCAATGTAAAGAATTCGATCCCGCATTCGTTTATGTAGAAGATGAGCAAGCCAGAAAGACCTTAGAAAGAAATATTTTAGATAAAAAATTAAAAACTTGTGTCATCCAATCCTTAAAAGAATTTGAAGAAATTATTGGTTCTTATGAAACTGATGTGGTTGTAGCAGGTATGGTAGGCATAGCAGGATTAATGCCAGTACACATTGCAATCCAAAAAGGAAAAAAAGTCTTGTTAGCTAACAAAGAATCTTATGTTGTTGCTGGAGAGTACCTCAACAATTTATGTAAAGAAACAGGGGCGACTATCTTCCCTATAGATAGTGAACATAGCGCTATACATCAATGTTTAGATAATGTAGAAAACAAATCTGACGTATCTAGAATTATTCTAACAGGGTCTGGAGGTCCATTCTTAAATAAAAATATAGAAGAGTTTTCTTCCATAACTCCAGAACAGGCTATAAATCATCCAGTTTGGAATATGGGAAAGAAGATCTCTGTAGACTCATCCACTTTGATGAATAAGGGTTTAGAGGTTATAGAAGCTAGGTGGTTATTTGATTCTGAAAATATAGAAATATTAATTCATCCAGAAGGCATCATTCACTCTTTAGTTGAGCTCAAGGATAATTCAGTATTGGCTCAATTATCAAATCCTGACATGAAAATACCTATAGCCTATGGCTTGGGTTACCCTAATAGGATAAATTCTGGTTCGAATAAATTAAATCTGCATGAGATAAAATCTTTGCACTTCCAAGAACCTGATTTCAACAAATTCCCCTGCTTAAAATTGGCAATAGATCTTTTGTCTGTAGGTGGAACTAGTTTTTCTATTCTGAATGCTACAAATGAAGAGTGCGTGACCGCGTTCTTAGATGGTCGGATTGGTTACATTCAAATTCACGAAATAATCTCCAAAGTTTTGGATAGAATAGAAATTAAAACTGTCCAATCTTTGCAAGATATATATGAATCAGATAAAG
>CEUL01014524.1_pt1 | contig 10280 bp, 7 predicted proteins | sample 427021 | NCBI WGS metagenome assembly CEUL01 (sample SAMEA2622800, study PRJEB7988) | marine metagenome | isolation source: saline water (ENVO:00002010), including | reverse complement strand
AAATAGAGTCAATACTTGCGAATGAAAATATCTAATTAATTAAAAAAAATACAGTAAATGAGTATGTTATGTACTAAAAATTTTTAAAAAGATCATCAGAATGAACCACATCTGCGTACTTCATTTTTAAGTCAAATAAATTTGCTTGATGAGCATCATGATTTCTATCTCCTACACAATTTTCTGGAACTATAGTTAGGAAATCATGCTGCAAAGAGTCCAGTGCAGTTGCTCTGACACAACCACTTGTAGTAACGCCTGATATGACTAAAGTATCAATATTTTTTTCCTTAAGGTATTCAGCTAGTGTAGTTTTAAAAAATACACTTGCATATTTTTTCTCAATAAGCATATCTTTATTATTCGGTGCAAGCTCATTCAAAAAAGAAACTTCATATGAATTTGGCTTAAGTATATTCAATGCTGGAAGTTTTTTTCTGAATACTTTAGCTTCTTCATCATCACGATATATAGTAGTTGAAAAAATAATTGGGAGTTTTTTATCTCTAAATTTTTTAACAAGCTGAATATTTGAGTCTATTAATTCAGAACATTCAAAACCTAGGGGAGATGAGCTATCAATAAACCCTTTACACATATCAACAACTACTAATGCTGGAGAATTTCCAATCCCAGTAGAATGTGATTCGAGGTTCTTCAAAATTTTTGAATGCTAAAATGAAGGTGAAACTGGTGGCTCAAGATTTGTTTCTTCAAGACTTCTTGCTTTAATTTCCTCAATGGTTCCACCAAAGTTAAACATCTCGTCTTTAACAGTATCTTTTGACATTTCAGATCTAAGTTTTTTTGTTTCTTTTTCATTTATGCTGAGGTCATCATTTATAACAACGCCATATCTTCGGGCACCATCAATAGAAACTAATTTTTTTGTTACATCTGATAAAACTGTAGCTGGATCTCTCTCTAATGGATCTCCCCATCCACCACCTCCCCAAGTATTAAAATAAAGAAGGTCTCCTTTTTGAACTTTTACTCCCTCACATTTTGCTGGGATATATTCTTCACTTCCATCCGATCTAAGAAGTAATTTAGTTGACCGCATGCCAGGCTTGCCCCCATTCACTCCCCATGGATAAGTAAGCCATCTATCATCATGAATGCCTATATGCCCGTCAACTAAAAACCTATATGCAACAGATAAACCATTACCGCCTCTATGAAGGCCAGCTCCACCTGAATCTACGATGAATTCATATTTCTCAACTCTAAGAGGGAAATAAGCTTCAACAAATTCATTTGGAACATTCGTAAATGAAGGCCACAAAGAATGTCCGTCTGGACCATCTCCTACGGGCCTTCCTGGAACGCCACCAAAACCTATTTGAAATAACTGAAACCATTCACCTTTTTGGTCATATCCTGAAAAAAATAAATGAGGAGAGTCAGAGAAACCAGCCGCATTCAACATTTCATTTGGTGCACCCATTCCAAGCAATGCACCGAGGACATCAAAAATTCTTCCTAGTGCATGAGTTCGACCTGATAATGCTGCAGGATAATTTGGCTTTAAGAGAGTTCCTTGAGGTATTCTTACATCAACAAGATCATAAAACCCATCGTTAAAAACAATTTGAGGATCAACAACATTAATAGTGAATGAGCCAAAAAACATTTTAAACATATCTTCATTGAGATAAAAATTCACCGAACTCTGAGCCTGAGGATCTGTTCCTTCAAAATCAAATATTGCTACATCACCTTCTCTCCACATCTTGCAATGAATTTTATATGGTCCCATTCCCATTCCATCGTCACATATGTAATCCGAGAACTCTCTTGGCTCCTCAGGTATGAACATTGAGATTATATGCTTCATAGCATCATAGTTTCTTTGAAGCATTATCTTCATTGTTGAGCAAAATATTTCATCACCAAATCGATCCGCAATTTCATTGCATCTTTTTGCTGCAGTGTTACAAGCAGCAACTAGAGCATTTAAATCAAAACGATTCCATTGAGAGGTCCTTACATTATGTAAAATTAATTCTAAGACATCAGATTGAAGTTCTCCTTTTTTATAAAGTTTAATTGGTGGAATTCGAACTCCCTCTTGAAATATTGTTGTTGCCTCAGTAGGAATTGAGCCTGGAACCATCCCGCCATTATCTGACATGTGCCCAAACATTGCTGACCAGGCAATATGCCTTCCATCTCTAAACACTGGTTTTAAAACGATCCAATCTGGTAAATGGGAAACTGCAGCATTACACATATATGGATCATTAGTTAGAATAATATCTCCCTCTTCTATATCCTCATTATAAGCCTCAGTGAAACCATGGATAAATGAACCAAATTGACCTACAACCATCTTTCCTTCGTTATTTGCAATCATCGGAAAGCAATCACCTTGCTCTCTTATTCCAGGTGATAATGCAGTTCTGCTAACCAAAGCATCCATCTCCTCTCTAGCATTTTTTAAAGCATTTTCGATAAGATCTACAGTGATACCATCAACATCAATGGTTTTTAATGGAGATTCATTTGTTTCAATAATTCTTGCAGGCATAATTAATTCGTAGGATTGATGATTAGATTTCCAACTTCATCAACAGCTGCCTCATGATTAGGTAAGATAACTGTCGTTGAATCCATTTCTGACACAATTGCTGGTCCAGGTATTAGGTGTTTTGAATGTAGTTTATTTCGATCATATATTTTTGCATCATGCCATTTAGAGTCATGATAAAAACTAGACTCTTTAATAACGGCATCACCCAATGATGATTTTGAAGAGGTATTTGCAGTAGACTTAATTTCTGCTTGGGCAACTTTTACAATCGCTCTAATCATTAAAATTTCATGTCCATCACTTAATTTAAAAGTAAATAATTGATAGTGCTCATCATCAAAGGCATCTGTAATTAATTGTATGCCCTTTTCTTTATATTCACTTTCATCAAACTCTATAGTGATTTGAAATGCTTGACCAGCATATCTAACATCTGCTTGGTAGGTAATTTCAAGATTTTTATCACTAACACCATCTTTAATAAGAGATTGGGAAGCTTTATCTCTCAAATCCATCAAGTCATCTAGAAATTTGTCAGTTGTTATATCTTGTGCCATGGCTAGATAAGATCTAGATGCTTCATCTTGAATTTGAGTTGTTGCGTCTCCGTATGCACAAAGAACGCCTGGCCCTGGAGGAATAATTACTGGAAATGAATTTGAAAGGATTCCTAGTGCATTTGCATGAAGTGGGCCTGCTCCTCCAAATCCAACCAAGGCAAAATCTCTTGGATCAAACCCTTGCTCAACAGAAACAAGCCTTAATGCGCCAAACATTGATTCATTAACAATTTTTATAATTCCTTCAGCTGCTTCCATTAAATCAACACCAATACCATCAGCAATAGTTTGAACAGCCTTTTCTGCAGCTTCTTTGTCTATAACCATATCACCACCAAGCTGAACATCACTAGGCAGAAGACCTAAAACAATATTAGCATCGCAAACTGTAGGTTGGTCTCCACCTTTCATATAAGCTGCAGGGCCTGGAACTGCTCCAGCAGACTCTGGCCCCACTCTCAATGCCTTAGTCAACTCAGGAACAAATGCAATAGAGCCCCCGCCAGCTCCAACTGTTCTAACATCAACTGATGGGGCTTTTACCCTAACATCCCCTACTAAAGTTTCTCTTCGAACTTTTGCTCTGGAATTTTGAATTAAAGCTACATCAGTAGAAGTTCCGCCCATATCAAAAGTTAAAATATTTTCATAACCAGCTTGATTACAGAAATGAATTGCGCCAGCAACACCACCAGCAGGTCCCGACATTAAATGATTCACTGGTGAGTCCCCAGTTGCTCGACTGGATGCAAGACCTCCGTCAGATCGGAGAATTGATAATTGAACATCATCACCTAAAGATTTTTCTAAACTAGCCTGAAGATTATTTACGTAATTTGAAACCTGTGGTCTAACATAAGAATTCAAAACAGTAGTTTCAGCTCTCTCATACTCTTGCATTTCTGGAATCACTTCGCTTGAAATGGAAATGGGTATATCAGTAAAGATTTCGGCAGCAATTTTTGCTGCTTTGATCTCATTTTCATTATTGATATATGAATTTACAAAACTAATGGTTAGGGCTTCAACCTCTCCTTTAGCTTTAAGATTATCTAATTGCTCTCTGAGATGCTTCTCATCAAGCTGAACCGAAATATCTCCCGAAGCATCTGTTCTCTCTTTAACACCATAAGTTAATTCAAGCGGAGCTAGTAAAGGCCCTTTTACAAAACTCACCCATCCCCCAAGACCTCCTGGACAGAAAGATCTTGCGACTTGTAAAACACTTTCATAACCTTTTGTTGTCAATAAGCCTACCTTTGCTCCATTGCCAGTCAGAACAGCATTGGTCGCAACAGTTGTTCCATGCATCACTAACTTGATATCTTTGGGATCTACATCTGACTGATCACAAATTCTTGCAACGCCATTTAAAACGCCAATCGATGAGTCTTCCGGTGTAGAAGGCACTTTTGCAGTGTAAGTTGATCCATCTGATTCATTGATTAATAAAAAATCAGTGAATGTTCCGCCAACATCAACGCCTAATCGGTATGACATAAAACTTTAATTCCTTTTATTTAAAATTTATATTTTAAATCAATTCCATAAGTTGCATATGGTGCTTCATGTATGAATGATCCACCAAATTCAGGTGCAGGAATAACCTCTGCCAAATACTCCTCATCAGTAATGTTTCTACCCCAAAGAGTAAGGCTTAATTTTTCTCCAATCAATGATGCTCTAAAATCAACTAATTCATAGGGATCTCTCACTGATCTTGTCATATCTGAAGCAACTGGGAATCCTAGTAAAGCTGTCCAAACTGAAGGACCTTGATCGTCCTGAACAGTGTGGAACCATGTCTCACCAACTTCCATATAATCCACTCTTAAAACAAGGTCAAAATTTGCCGAGAATGAAGTCTCATATTGCAATCCAAGATTATATGTATGTTCTGGGGCTAAAGGAGCATCATTACCAACAGTTTGAGGTCTGTGTGCATTCTTTTTAATTTCGCCATCAGTAAAACCTAAGCCACCATCAAGTGTTAATTTATCAGAAACAGCATATTTGAAATCAAGCTCAGAACCAGAAATATCTAACAAATCAATATTTGTTACAACTCTTAACAGACCCCATGGACCAGCAAAAAATTCAAAGAATTGATTATCATCAACTTCAGTTTCAAAAAGTGCTCCGTTTATTTCTAACCTTCCATCAAGATATCTACCTTTAAAACCAACTTCAAACGATTTTGAGACCTCTTTTTTAAATGTGTCAGATACTCCTAATCCAGCGCCTACAACACCAAGACCAAAAGGATTACCAGAATTTAACCAGAATTCAGTTGTTGCCGCACTTCCAGATGAGTTAAATCCACCTGACCTAAAACCAACTCCATAAGATGCATAAACAGTAGTGTTATCACCACTAGTTGTTAATGAAATCTTTGGTTGAAACTGATCAAATGATTTGTCACGAGATGGTATAGTGTCGCCAACTGCTCCCATAGCAGGATTAATTGGTGCTCCACCACCATAATAAAGAGCTGAAGCAACCCCAGGAACATTATTATTTACAGAGCGTTCCTCTTTGTCATACCTACCCTCAATTGAAAGCTCTGTAACATCAGATAAATCAACTGAATATTGGCCAAATATAGATAAAACGTCAGTATTAAAACTATCATCAAACATTAAATCTGTAGGATTCTTGCCTGAGGCTGGAACATAAGATTTATATTCAAAGCCTTTGCCAAGATCTGCACCATAAGAAACAGCTACATCTCTTTCAATTTCGGCATAATATGCGCCAATCAACCATCTAGAATCTTGATTTTGATCGCTGCTTAACTTTAATTCAATAGAGATATCATCCTGATCTCTTGATTGAAATTGATAACCATCACAAGTATGCGGTAGATATGGCCCTAAAACAGAATTTGCAGCAGAAGGTGCTGTTCCAGGAGCAGCAAATGAGAAACCAGGCGGCAAAGAATTGATCAATGCAAGATTACTTGCTGTGTTAGAGGCTGCACAGGCTGGCACTCCAAAATAACCACCAAATGCCCCTGATGTACCATCAGATAATAAGAATTCTTCTAAATGGTTATAGGCTAGAATTGCAGAAAATTCCCTTCCATCGCCCATATCTTCTGTATATTTAAGTGAAAAATCTGCTGTTTCTTGCTCATTAACCGGGGGAACATTAAACATATAAGTAAATTGATGGGAGTTCACATCTTTATAGAACTGATCTGCTCCTGGAGTTCCAAAACCTTGAAATGCAGGGAGGGCAAATACAGCATTAAAATTAATGGTTCCTCCGCTAGCCTCACTAACGCCGGCACGCAGATCCCATGAGCTATCCCCGTTATCTACCAAGAATCTTGTCCTAATAGTTGTATCTTCAAAAAAATCTACATTATTAGAGTTAGAAAAAATATTAGTATGCTCACCATCTGTTTCACGAGTACTTATTGAAAAACGCGAGTATATGTTGTCGCCAATTTTTCCTGAATTAACAAATTGTAATTTCGTTGAGTCATTAACCCCCATACCAATAACTGCGGTGCTCTCTGACTCTTCTGAAGGAGCTTTTGTAGTTATCAAGATCGCTCCAGAAGTTGCGTTCCTTCCGTAAAGTGCACCCTGAGGACCTTTCAGAACTTCAATTTGAGCTATATCTAATAACTCTCTATTAAAAGCATTTGGGTTCGTTTGTAAAACACCATCAACCACAAATGCAAAATTTGATTCAGCATCCCTCGTAGATGTTAATCCTCTTATCGTAACCAGAGTATCTCCAACATTAACGGTGTTTGCCATTACTACGTTTGGAGTTAAAGCGATAAAATCCTCAGGCCTTTGAATGCCTGCGTCCTCAATATCACTTGAGGTAAAAACGCTCATTGCAATCGGTACATCTTGTAAATTCTCATCAACCTTACGTGCAGATACAACCACCTCTTCAAGAGTTGGTTCAGCAAGCAAGCTAAATGAAATAAAAATAAAACTTAATGAAAATATAGATCTATTGAATGTATTTAATATACTCATGATTGTTCCCCTAAAAAAATAGATAGCATTATTTATACATTAATATTGATTTATAAACAATTCTTATGATGTTAATTTATTTGAATTTATAAAACTTATATTTAATAGTCTTTGACACGATATAATGAGCTCATGAATAAAAATACTAAGTCATTAAGCAATATAAAAATTCTAGATTTAACTCATATGCTTTCAGGACCATATGGATCAATGATTTTAGCTGATATGGGATGTGATGTAATAAAAATTGAACCTCCTCGTAAAGGTGAAGGGACTAGAAGATTGCTGGAAAATGATCCTGATTATTCTCATAATGGTATGGGGGCATATTTTTATACACTTAATAGAAATAAGAAAAGTGTTGCTATAGACCTTAAAAATCAGGAAGGACTTGAAATTTTTTATGCGCTAGTAAAAAAGGCTGATGTTGTAATTAGTAACTTTTCTGCCGGTGTAACAAAAAAACTAAAGATAGACTTTGAGACTCTAAAAACAATAAACCCCATGATTATTACTTGCACTGTGAGCGGCTTTGGTGAGACTGGCCCTGACTTTCAACGCCCTGCATTTGATCAAATTGCTCAAGCTTTAGGTGGCGGGATGTCTATTACTGGATTGTCTGCGCAAGATCCGATTCGCGCTGGTATTCCAATTGGAGATCTTGGTGGAGGCATGTTTGCAGTTATGGGAATTCAGGCAGCAATTATTAATCGCTCAGAATCTGGGCTTGGACAACATGTAGATATTTCCATGCTTGACTGTCAAATCTCAATGCTTAACTACATGGCAACAATGCATACAATGTCAGGTTTAATTCCAGAACCCATAGGTAATTCTCATTTTGTTCATATGCCCTACAACACTTTCAATACTAAGGACTTTCCAATAGTTATTGCAGCTGTAGGAGATCAGTTCTGGCCTAGGCTACTAAAAATATTTAAAGATCCCCAATTAAAAAATCCAATTTATGAAAAAGCTTTCGAAAGACAGAAAGATAAAAAAGAAATAGAAAAGATTATTCAAAAAGAACTTTTAAATGAATCATCTGAATACTGGTTGGATCAACTTAAAAAAGAATCAGTTCCTTGTGCTAGGGTCAATAATATAGAACAGGCGATTAATGATGAGCAAGTTCAATATAGAAATATGCTTGTTGATGTCGCTCATCCTGAAGGAGGCTCTGTGAAGATCCCTGGAAATCCAATTAAATTATCCTCTGTTGCAAATGAGGAATATTCATCTCCTCCATTGCTTGGGGAACATACCAAAGAAGTTTTGCAAAAATGGTTAAATTACTCAGATGAAAAATTATCTAAATTACATGAGAATGAAATAATAGAGTTAAAAATATGAGTGATGATTATGTTTTTATAAATGAAGTAGGCCCAAGAGATGGTCTGCAAAATCAAAAGACAATTATGTCTGCGCCCGCTCGCTTAGAATTAATTAAAAAATTAATTGATGCAAATTTTCCTGGAATTGAAGTAGCTAGCTTTGTAAGTCCAAAAGCTGTGCCTGCAATGGAAGGAGCTGATGAAATCATGCACGGTCTCAATGAGAATAAAGAATGTGAAATTTCTGTTTTAGTACCAAATTTAAAGGGGTTTGAGCTTGCAAGGGATGCGGGAGCGAAAATTATTTCAGTGGTACCTTCAGCAACAGAAACAATGAACCAAAAAAATATTAACATGGGCCTTGAAGTAGCTATTAATAGTTCATGTGACATTTTAAAAGAAACAAAGTCAATTAAATTAAAAGCTCGAGGCTATGTAGCTGTTGCATGGGAATGTCCTTTTGAAGGAAAGGTTGATAAAAAAATTATTTTAAAGATTGCTGAGAAACTACTTTTAGCTGGAGCAGATGAAATAATTCTTGCAGATACAATTGGAGCTGCTAATCCCTCGAGTGTAGGCTCACTTATTAAAGATTGCGTAAATGAATTTGGTCAAGATATATTGTCTGTTCATTTTCATGATACTAGGGCTATGGCTTTAGCTAATGTATGTGCGGCTCTGACTGAAGGAATTAGAAAATTTGATAGTTGCATTGGTGGTTTAGGTGGATGTCCTTTTGCTCCTGGTGCTGCAGGAAATCTTGCTACTGAAGATCTTGCAAACATGCTATATCAGATGGGATTTGTTACAAATGTCCATCTAGAAAAATTACCCAAAATTGTTGATTTTTGTGAAACCCAATTAAACACATCACTTGGCGGCAGGATGACCGCTTGGCTTAGCAATTAATTACAAATTACAAATTTTTTTTAGAAATTTCTGACCAACTTGCATACCAATCAAATAGTCTGCTTTCATAATTTTTTGATTAGTTGTAGCACGCTTTGTGTTTAGTCGATTTGGTGGACAGATTTGTTGGATCTTACAATCGCTTGGTGGGTTCTTAATAAACTCAAGTGCTGCATTGTAGATTTTCGTATTTGTTTTTAAAGCCTTAGAAATATTTGGATATGATCTAGTCGCAAAAGCAGCAAGATAGTTCTCTAGCTTAGTTTTTCTGATAAATGTTTGCTCATATGTTCGAATAATTATTATTTCTTTAGCGCCCATTTCATATGCTTTTTGTACTGGAATTGGGTCAGTAATCCCACCATCATATTTTCTTTTACCCTTTAACAAAATTGGATTCTTCATCAACACAGGTAAAGAACCGGTTGCTAACATTTCATTTATATAATTTTCTTTTGAAAGTTCTATATATTCTGGACTTCCGCTTTCGGCATCAGAAACTACAATATAAAAACTCTTTCCCTCTAAATTATTTTGTAGGCGATCAAAATCAATAGGAAAAACCTTATTTGCATCCTGATAAAGTTTTTCAAAGTCCATAATGCTTTTATTCAAGAAAATATTAGAGTATCGAACATACTTCCTGGATGCAGAAAATAGCATTTTGTCTAGGTTGTAATCAGAAACTTTCAATAAATACCAAAGCTGAACTACCGCTCCATTAGAAACGCCTAAATGGATATCAAATGGGTTATAGGATGCCTGGATGAATGAGTCAATAACACCAAAAGAGAATACTCCTCTGCTTCCACCGCCTTCAACAATTAATGCTGTTTTATTTTGCTGCATAAATTAATATTAATTAAAAATTATAGGCAAAAAAAAAACAGAGCCAGGCTCTGTCTTTTCAGTTCGAGATTGGAAGGGGTCTAAAGTGAGAATC
>CEUL01009786.1_pt1 | contig 10299 bp, 15 predicted proteins | sample 427021 | NCBI WGS metagenome assembly CEUL01 (sample SAMEA2622800, study PRJEB7988) | marine metagenome | isolation source: saline water (ENVO:00002010), including | reverse complement strand
ATTTTGATTTGGATCGTAGTTTGTGTTATTTTTTATTTAGTCCAAAAAACCCTTGGTAATTCTGGACATGCATTAGAATTATTTGCTTTATTAACAGCATTAGCCTTATTTTTTATTGATAGATTAAGTAGAAAAGCAAAAAAATGAAAAAATACTTAGTAATAGGAAATCCGATAGAGCATTCGTTGTCACCGATATTACATAATTTTTGGATTAAAAAACACGGCATAAATGCTACCTACGAAAAACAGTTGATAAAGAAAAATGATATTGAAAAAACTCTTAATGAGATGAAAGAAAACAAGATACAAGGTATAAATGTTACAGTACCTTTTAAAAATGTGGTAATTCCATTCTTAGATCAGTTATCAGATATTGCCAAAAAGACTCAATCAGTAAACACGATTTCTAAAAGACAAAACAAGTTAGTTGGTGACAACACTGATGTTCACGGTTTCTCAGAAGCAATAAAATTAACTGATTTCAGTCTAAAAAACAAAAAAACATTAATTTTAGGCGCTGGTGGAGTAGTTCCTTCAATTATATTGGCACTAAAAAACATGGGAGTCTTAGAAATCACTTTATCAAACAGAACAAAAGAAAAAGCGAATGACCTAAAAAAAAACTTCCCCTTTTTAAAGGTGATTAATTGGGGAGAAACAATAAAATCTGATTTAATAATTAATGCTACAAGCATAGGTATTAAACAAAATGAGGAAATTAAATTAGATTATTCCAAAATAGATGGTCAGTTATTTTATGACGTAATTTATAATCCTTCCAAAACAAAATTTTTGGAAAATGCAAAAAAATCTGGAAAAAAAATAGAGAATGGAAAAAATATGTTCATTTACCAAGCAATTAAGGCGTTTGAAATTTGGCATGGAATTCAGCCAAAAATTACCGATGAGGTTCGTGGCTTAATTAAATGATAAAAATAGGAATCACTGGTTCATTAGCATCTGGCAAGTCTACGGTAGCTAAAATAATTTCTGCCAAGAAATACCCTCTTTTCGATGCTGATAAAGTTGTTAAGAAAATTTACCAAACAAACTTTTTTAAAACTAAAGCTCTTAAAAAATTAAAACTTAAAAATAAAAAAAATATAAAAAATAAAATAAAAAAAATTATATCAAAAAACAAAAGGTCCCTGGTAGACTTAGAAAAAATTATTCACCCTATTGTAAGAAAGGAAATAAGAAAGTTTTCAAAAAAAAATAAGAGTAAAAAATTTTTAATTTTTGAAATACCACTTCTTATTGAAAGCAAATTAATGAAAGACTACGATAAGATTATCTTTGTTAATTCAAGAAAAGATTTAAGGCTGAAAAGATATCTAAAAAGAGGGAATAATAGGAAGATTTTTGATCTTTTAAACAAAAGACAACTTCCACCTGCAAAAAAAATTAAATTTAGTCATTATGTTATCAACAACAATAATTCGCTAAGAAATTTGAAAAAAAGTGTTAAAATTTTTATTAGGAAATTATGAGAGAAGTTTTTTTAGATACAGAAACAACTGGTTTATTAACACGAGAGGATCATAGAGTGTTGGAGATTGCATGTATTGAGACTGAAAATTTAATTCCAACTAAAAATTCTTTCTACAAGTTAATAAATCCTGAAAGAGAGGTTACAGAAGACGCTTTTAAAGTGCATGGAATTTCCTCAGAGAGATTACTAAAGGAAAAGAAATTTGCTGAAATAGCTGATGAATTAATTGAATTTATAGCTAATAAAAAATTGATAATTCATAATGCATCTTTTGATATAGGATTTTTAAATCATGAATTTAAAAAAGCAGGGAAACCTTTAATTGACTTTAAAAAAAAAGATATTGTAGACTCTCTAGAATTAGCACGGTCAAAGTTTCCAGGTAGTTCAAATTCGTTAGATAGTTTATGCAAAAGATACAATATAGATTTATCCGCAAGAAAAAAACATAACGCTTTATTAGATTGTGAACTTTTAAGAAAAGTTTATATCAATTTAGTAGGTCAAAAAGAACCGACGTTAATGTTTAAAGATAATTTAAACTCAGCAAGACCTCTTGATATCAATAGTAAAATAAAGGAAAAAAAGCGATATTCTAAAATAGTCATACAGCCTTTTGAAGAAGAGATAGAAAAGCATAAAACTTTTATTAAAAAGGAATTTAAGAAAAATTATTTTTAATTTTTTTTTTGACTTTCAAAAAGTTTTTGAAAATCTACTTCACCTAGATTAAAATCTTTAAATCCTGAACCTTCAAATAAAGTTGTAATAATTTTTTTTAAATCAGGAAAAATTTCACTTGGTATTTTTACCAAAATAATTTTTTCTAATTCCTTTTTTTCAATTTCTTTTTCATATTCAATTAAAGCTGAATAAATTATACTTATATAAGCTTTGTCCGTGTCACCTTCTTTAGGTTCAAATTTTAAATCAGTGTCAACTTCAAATATTTTTCCTTTTACACGCTTACTAGTAATATTAATTTTTATCTTATAACCTTTGAGGTTTTTCCTTAACAAAATATATGTTTTAGCATTTGGAATTTCAAATGATAGGTCTTTGATGTACCTGGAAACAATTTTATAGGTCATCTTTATTTTTATCCTTATTTATAATTTCACCTTCAATAAAATCTTCTTTTTTGATATTTTCTTTTTTTGTTTTTACTATTTTATTGATAATTAATTTTCTTGTAAAAGGTATAAGCAATAAAAACCCAACTGCATCTGTAACAAAACCCGGTATAATTAAAAATAGAGCAGCCAAAGCCAAAGAAGCACCACTTATTATCTCGTAAACTGGGGTTCTGTTTTGATACAAGTTATAGACCCCAGATCTAAGTGTATTTAAACCTGCAATTCTAACGAAATAAATTCCCAGAATAGCAGTCAGAAAAATCAGTAATATTGTGTTAAAAGCCCCGATATTTTGACCAATTTTGATCATTAAGAAAATTTCTAGGACCGGTAATCCAATCAAAAAAAGGTATAATGTGTTCATTTGCCGGTTTTAAAACTATATTATTAATGTATATTTATCAATGATGAGCAGCAATTTTGGATATTTAGACATAATACTTTTAGCCATGATAGCGGGATTTATAATTCTTAGGTTAAGGAATATCCTTGGAAGAAGAACAGGTCATGAGGAAAAAATTTATTCGAATTTCTCTCAAAGATCATTCAAAAAATCAGAAACAAAAACCAATACTAGACCAAATGAACAAGACGGAGAATTCAACAATGAAGAGAAAAAGAAATTTATAAAAGGAGCTGAAATTGCTTATGAAACTATAATAACATCCTTTGCTAAGGGGGACAAAAAATCATTAAAAGATCTTTTAACAAAAAAAATGGCAGAAAATTTTAATTCAGCAATCGATGAAAGAGTTTCTCAGAAAATAAAATCAGAGCTAACTTTTGTTGGTATAAAGTCTTCTGCGATTGAAAAATTTGAAAAAACAGCAGGAGCTTTATTCTGCACTGTCAAATTTGTAAGCGAAATAATTTCAGTCAAAAAAGATCAAAATAATAAAATAATTGAAGGCGATCCAGATAAAATTAAAACCGTTATTGACCATTGGAAATTTACAAGAAAAATTGTAAGCTCTGGACCAAATTGGTATCTCAGTGAAATTACATCTAATTGAATAAAAAAAAGTCTATTACTGACAAAGACAAAAAAGATTGGGACAATTTCTTAAAAAACCCTACCGAAGTCCTTGATAAGGAAGAGATACAAAAAGAAAATATAAGTAAAGAAAAAAAATTTAAATTTGATTTTCATGGATACTCCATAGAAAATGCAAATAAAAAAATAACAGAAATAATAACCAAATGTTACAATCAGAGCTTTTCTGAAATATTAATTATAACAGGCAAGGGAAAACATTCTGGTAAAGAAGATAGCGTTTATGTTTCTAAAAATTATAATACGCTTCAGTATTCAATACCAGAATTCATAAAAAATAATTCTGATCTAAATTCAAAAATAGAAAAAACCTTCCATCCTGAAAAAAAACTTGGTGGAGAAGGTGCAATAATAATTAAGTTAAAAAAGTTACAAGATAAATTTTGATAAATCAGTATTCTTGACTAGATCACCCAAATTATCTTTTACATACTTTTCATCTATAACAATTTTTTGTCCAGCTTTATCTGTAGCAGTAAAACTTATCTCATCTAGAACTTTTTCTATTATAGTATGAAGTCTTCTAGCTCCAATATTTTCAACAGATGAATTTATTTCTGTAGATAATTTTGCTAACATGTCAATGCCATCCTCTTTAAACTCTAAATCGATATCTTCAGTTTTTAGTAAAGCTTTATATTGTTTAATTAAGCTATTATCCGGTTCTTTAAGTATTCTTTTAAAATCGTTTTCATTCAATGCACTCAATTCCACCCTAATTGGTAGTCTACCTTGAAGTTCTGGCAATAAATCCGAAGGTTTAGCAAGTTGAAAAGCTCCAGAAGCAATAAATAATATATGATCTGTTTTAACAGGACCATACTTTGTATTGACTGTTGTTCCCTCAATTAGAGGAAGTAAATCTCTTTGAACACCTTCTCGAGAAACATCACCACCAACTCTATCTGTTCTCCCCGAAACCTTATCAATTTCATCTAAAAATACTATTCCATTATTTTCTGTTGAGTCTTTAGCTTCTTTAATAATTTTATCTTCTTCTATCATTTTATCTGACTCTTGAGCTATTAAAATGTCATGGGATTCTTTTACACTCATTTTTTTCTTTTTTCCTTTTGGACCACCAGACTTCCCTAACATTTCACCTAAATTAACCATTCCAATATTAGCTCCAGGCATACCTGGAATTTCAAAACTTGGCATACCTGATTTTGTCTCATTAACTTCAATTTCTATTTCATTTTTATCAAGATCTCCGGAACGTAACCTTTTTCTAAAACTTTCTCTTGTAGCTAAACTTGCCTTCTTACCCACAAGTGCATCTAAAACCTTTTCCTCAGCAGATTGTTGAGCTTTAGTATGAACTTCTTTCCTTTTTTTCTCCCTTTCCATTGCGATTGCAATCTCAATTAAGTCTCTGATTATTTGTTCTACGTCTCTACCAACGTAACCAACTTCTGTAAATCTTGTTGCCTCAACTTTAATGAAAGGTGCTTGAGCTAATTTCGACAATCTTCTTGAAATCTCAGTTTTACCAACGCCCGTTGGTCCTATCATTAAAATATTTTTTGGTAAAACTTCTTCTTTCATATCATCTGACAAAGCTTGACGTCTCCATCGATTTCTCAGAGCAACAGCTACTGCTCTTTTTGCTAGATTTTGCCCTATAACATATCTATCTAGTTCTGAAACTATTTCTCTAGGAGATAAAGCGCTAACTTTAGAATCTCCCTTTTTTCCGGACTCTTTTACTAATTTTAGATTTGAAATTTTCTGTACCATAATTAAATTTTTTCTAAAGTGACATTGTTATTTGTAAAAACACAAATATCCGAAGCTACCTTTAAAGATTTTTTTGCAATTTCTTCTGCTGACATGTCTGTCTCTATAAGAACTTTTGCAGCTGCTAACGCATAGTTTCCTCCAGAACCTATGCCTATTATACCATCCTCTGGTTCCAAAACATCCCCGGTTCCAGAAATAATAAAACTTTTTTCTTTATCAGCTACAGCCATAAGCGCCTCTAATCTTCTCAAATATTTGTCTGTTCTCCAATCTTTTGCCAGTTCAACAGCAGCCCTGGTCAAATTTCCTGCATGCTTCTCAAGCTTTGCCTCTAACCTTTCAAAAAGAGTTAAAGCATCTGCAGTTGATCCTGCAAAACCTGCAATCACATTTCTTTTCTCAATTTTTCTAACTTTTTTTGCCTTACTCTTTAAAACAGTATTTCCTAAACTTACCTGACCATCTCCAGCCACAATAGTTTCTTTGCCCTTTTTGATTAGAACAATCGTTGTTCCATGCCAATTTTGATTTGTATTCATATCTATGTATGTGGAGATTTAATTTGATTCTTCAAGGTTATGATTAGCATTTATTGCTAAAAGATGAAATTAGCTATATATCTCTATATTAATCTCTAAGTTTATGAGCAGAAAAGCCAAAATATTCAGAAAAACTAAGGAAACGAATATCTCCGTCGAATTAAATATAGACGGTAAAGGTAAATATAAAATCAACACCAAAATAGGTTTTTTAGATCACATGCTGGAACAGCTATCCAAGCATTCTCTAATAGATATGAAAGTAAGCGCTAAAGGTGATACTCATATTGATTTACATCACACCACAGAAGACACAGGTATAGCAATAGGTGAGGCTATAAAAAAAGCCGCAGGAAACTTAAAGGGTATAAAAAGGTACGCTACTTCTGTAATTCCAATGGATGAAACTCTTACAAGAGTTTCGATGGATATTTCTAATAGGCCATATTTGATTTGGAAAATGGACCTCAAGGTGGAGAAGCTAGGAGAAATGGATACAGAACTTTTTAAAGAATGGTTTCAAGCTTTTGCACAATCTGCAGGTATAACTTTACACGTAGAAAATATATATGGTGATAATAGCCATCATAAAATTGAGTCTTGTTTCAAGGCATTGGCGAGGTCTTTAAGAGAAGCTTTAGAAATAGATAAAAAAGTAAAAAATATTCTCCCTTCAACAAAGGGGAAACTTTAAAAGTTAAGCCAAGATAATTGATGTTTAAAATTTTTCCAGCGATAGATATTAAAAATGGAAAGTGCGTAAGATTGAGTCAGGGAAACTTTTCAAAAATAAAAGTTTATAATGAAGACCCTTACTTACAGGCGCAAAAATTTTATAACCTTGGTTATAAAAATTTACACATAATCGATTTGGATGGAGCAAATACTGGAGATTTACAAAATATTGAAATAATTAGAAAAATTATAAAAAAAAATAACTTTAATATTCAAGTTGGAGGAGGAATTAGAACTTTAGATAGTCTATCTAAATATATAGATATTGGTGTCGAAAAAGTAATTTTAGGAACAATTGCATTTAAAAATTTTAATTTTTTAGTAGATGCCTGTAGAAAATTTAAAGATAAAATTGCACTTTCAATTGATGCCAGAAAACGTAAAGTCGCATTATCAGGATGGAAAGAACAAACTGAAACTGACTCTATAGACTATTTAAATAGAATTAATAATACTGGAGTATCAAGAGTAATTTATACAGACATCGAAAGAGATGGAATGCAATCAGGTCCAAATTTTACCGAAATTTTTGAAGTAGCGCAAAAAACTGAAATTCCATTTATAGTTTCAGGCGGAGTAACCACAGTCAAAGATATTGAAGTAATTAAATCTAAAAAAATCAATAATATTGAAGGTGTAATTATTGGGAAGGCTCTATATGAAGGTACCATAGATTTAGAAGATGTAAAAAAATATGAACAAAATTAGAATTATACCTTGTTTAGATGTTAATAACGGAAGAGTAGTAAAGGGAATTAATTTTGTTGATTTAAAAGATGCGGGCGATCCTGTTGAACAGGCAAGTTATTATTATAAAAATGGTGCTGATGAAATTTGTTTTTTAGACATCACAGCTAGCCATGAAAAAAGAGATATAATTTTAGAGACAGTCAAAGAAACTGCCAAAAGATCTTTTGTACCATTAACAGTTGGAGGCGGTATAAAAAATTTAAAAGATATTAACAAATTACTTAATGCCGGAGCAGATAAAGTTTCAATTAATACAGCTGCGGTAAAAGATAAAAACTTTATAAGTCAAGCGGTAAAAGAATTTGGGTCTCAATGTATAGTAGTAGCAGTTGACACAAAAAAAGTCTCAGAAAACGTTTGGGAAATATTTACTCATGGTGGTAGAGTAGAAACAGGAATTAACGCTTTGAGCTTTGTAAAAGAAATAGAGAATCTTGGTGCAGGTGAAATTTTACTTACATCTATGGACAGAGATGGAACAAAAAAAGGTTATGATTTAGAAATTCTAGAAAAAGTTTGTAATAAAGTTAATATTCCTGTCATAGCATCCGGAGGCGCTGGAAATTTAGAGCACCTTTATCAAGCTCTTACAAAAGGAAAAGCTAGTGCAGTTTTGGCTGCATCAATATTTCATTATGGTGTATATTCTATAAAAGAAGCAAAAGAATATTTAGAATCTAAAAATGTTCCGGTAACAAAATAAAATGGACTATTTAAAAAACTTAGTGAGTGTAATTAGAGCTAGGAGGGAGTCTTCTCCTGATAAATCCTATACTAAAAAATTATTGATGGATAAAAAATTGAGTATTGAAAAAGTGAAAGAAGAAGTATCTGAACTCATCGAGTCTATTGAGAAAAACTCAAATAAAATTCATGAGTCTGCAGATGTTTTGTATCATTATTTAGTTCTTTTAGAGGGTAATGACATAAAAATCGAGGACGTAATTGAAGAATTAAAAAAAAGGCAAAAGAAATAACATGAGTTACGATAAAAATAATATTTTTGCTAAAATATTAAGAGGTGAAATTCCCTGTAAAAAAATTTATGAAAATAATTTTGTTCTTTCTTTTTACGATATTAATCCGCAGAAAAAAGTACATGCTCTAATAATTCCCAAAGGAGAGTATATTGATCTTGATGATTTTATAAGCAGGGCTAAAGAAAAAGAAATTATAGAACTTTTCAAGGCAATTTCCCATGTAGCAAAAATTTTAAAAATTTCAAATAATGATGGAGGCTACAGAACTCTAAGTAATATCTCAACAAATGGAGGTCAAGAGGTACCACATTTACATTTCCACATTTTTGGTGGAGAGAAAATTGGTAAGATGGTTTCTTAATTTACATCAGGTATTTTGAACATTCTTTTATCTAACTCAATATTTTTACTTAGATTTTCTATTTTAAAAATTGTTTCAATTTTGTTCAGAGATACGACTTTCCAGCCATTTAAATTATAATTTTTTTCATCAAAATAAATGGTAATTTTTCCCTTATCTTTATTAAAATATTCAAGTTCAAAATTATTTTTATTTTTTTTTATTTTACCTTTATTTATTAAATCAGAAAATTTTTTATTGTCTAGAATATCAAGAAAATATGATCTTGTTGCGGGATAATTATACAATTTTTTAAATTTTCTGTGAAAAATTACAAGATTTTTCCTATTAACAATTATCTGTTTTTGAACCTTATCGTTGTATAGACAATTTAAAAAATGTGGTTTTGCCAAGTAACATATACCAACCTCTATATTTTTGCTGTTTGAAGAGAGCTGATTAAAATTAAATTTTAAAGTTTTTATTTCTGTTACATTATCAATAATTTTAATTTTTGGATTTGCAAAAAGTATTGTCGAATAAATTACTAAAGTAATAAAAAAAATTGTTATGTAAAATAAATGCTTTATTTTGTGCAAAATTACAAAACCTCTCTTTTGCCGACATGATTAGCTTTACTTACTATCTTATTCTCCTCCATCTGATCAATAATTCTTGCAGCTCTGTTGTATCCAATTTGAAGTTTTCTTTGCAGAAAGCTAGTAGATGCTTTTCTTTCTGCTCTTACTATTTTTAACGCCATTTCGTACAGTTCATCTTGATCTTCATCTGTTATACTTTCTTTAACATCTTTATTTTTAACCAATGTTATTTCGTCAACATAATCGGGTTTACCTTGCGTTCTTAAAAAACTAGAAATTTTTTCAATCTCATTTTCTGAAACATAAGGATTATGAATTCTAAATATTTTATTTGCTGAGGACATAAATAACATATCACCTTTTCCCAATAACTGCTCCGCACCTTGCTCACCAAGAATAGTTTTACTGTCTATCTTAGAGCTTACCTGAAATGATATTCTTGTAGGAAAATTTGCTTTTATTGTTCCCGTTATCACATCAACACTTGGTCTTTGCGTAGCCATTATTATATGAATACCAGCTGCTCTTGCCATAGCAGACAATTTTTGAACATAACCCTCAATTTCTTTACCAGAAACCAGCATAAGATCTGACATCTCATCGACCACAACTACTATGTAGGGCATTTTTAATTTATGTTTCTGATTATAGCCGTCTATATTTCTTACACCTTCTAAGCTCATCAGTTTGTATCTACTTTCCATTTCTCTAACTGTCCAACTTAAAGCAGCCGTAGCTTTTTTAGCATCTGTTATCACAGGAGTAAGTAGATGAGGTATTCCTTCGTATGAGGATAACTCCAACATTTTTGGATCAATCAATATAAATTTACAATTGTCTGGACTGTGTTTATAGAGCAAAGATACAATTATTCCATTTATACAAACTGATTTTCCAGATCCAGTAGTTCCAGCTATTAATAAATG
>CEUL01150181.1_pt1 | contig 10326 bp, 6 predicted proteins | sample 427021 | NCBI WGS metagenome assembly CEUL01 (sample SAMEA2622800, study PRJEB7988) | marine metagenome | isolation source: saline water (ENVO:00002010), including | reverse complement strand
TTATAAATATATTTTGATAAAGAATAATTAAAACAATATAGATAATATTCTTGGTTTTCTTTAAATTTAATAGTAATTATATTGTATAATACATTAATTTTATTATTATTAATTTCTATATTTTCATCTAAAAAATTTTTTAACAAATTAAATACTTTGTCAATATCATATTTTATCAATACTTTCATTGTATAATAAGATTGTAATATATCATTAATAATGATACTATTAATTGATAATAAAATATTTGATATTAAACCAAATTGATTTTGATACATATCCATTTTAAATAAAATTTGAATGTATTACTTAAATCATTTATCATTGATATGAAAATCGTTAATATTTTAAAAAAAGAAGATTACTTATTAAAAGATAATATGAATAAAAAAGAAATTGAATTGTTAAAAAAGAATCCAAAAGATTATATAAATAATTTAAGTGATAACAATTTAATTAAATTAATACAGGATTTGAATTATTCATATTATGTCCAAGGTATTTCACTTATATCAGATGAATTATATGATTATATAAAGGATGAATTAAGAAAAAGAATTCCTAATCATCCACTATTAATCCAAGTTGGTGTATCAAATGTATCAAAAACAAAATTGCCATATTATATGGGTGCAATGGATAAAATTAAATCAGATGAAGATGTACTTAATAGATGGATAAAAAAATATCCAGATGATGATGGGTATGTAATATCAGATAAATTAGATGGAATATCCGGTCTATATCATAATATAAATAACAAAATATCATTATATACAAGAAGAGGACAAGATGTATCGCATTTATTATCATTTATAAAAGGTATTGCAGATTTACATAAACACAAATCTGAGTATAAGGAAATTGCAGTAAGAGGAGAATTCATAATTACAAAAGATAATTTTTTAAAGATAAAAGAAGATAATAAAGATGTAAAGAATGTTCGAAATATGGTAGCAGGAATTTTTAATTCTAAAAAACCAAATTTAGAAATAGCAAAATATATAGATTTTGTAGCATATGAATGTATAATACCAGATAGTTTAGAACCATATAGTCAATTTGATTTATTAGATAAATTGGGTTTTAATATTGTATATAATAAGAAATTAAATAAATTATCAACGGATATATTATCAAAAATATTAGAAGACAGAAGAAAAAATTCAGAATATGATATAGATGGAATAATTGTTACCCAAAATAAAGTGCATAAAAGAATTACATCAGGTAATCCAAAATATTCATTTGCATTTAAGAATATATTAACTTTAAAAAAAGTTGAAGTGATGGTTTTAGAAGTTAAATGGAATATTACAAAAGATAACTATATTCAACCTGTAGTATTATTTGATTCTATTGAATTAAATGGAGTTATGATTGAAAAAGCAACTGGATTTAATGGGAAATTTATAAAAGATAATAAGATTGGGCCAGGAAGTAAAATAATAATAGTTAGAAGAGGAGATGTAATTCCTCATATAGAGGAAGTATTAACTCCAAGTGAAACAGGAGAAGGAAGTATGCCAAATTATAAATATACTTGGAATAAAACTGGAATAGAGATTGTATTAGACAAATCTGAAAGTAGAGTAGATATTATAAAAGAGAAAAATATAAAAGAACTAGAGAATTTTGTAACAAAGATAAAATTTGATAGGATAAGTGTAGGAATGGTAAAAAAATTATATAATGCAGATATTAATACAATATATAAATTTTTAAATGTTACAAAAGAAGAATTATTAAAAGTAGATGGAATAAAAGAGAAAACAGCAGATAATATATTAAATTCAATAAAAAAATCAATGAAAGATATAGATTGCATTAAATTAATGGTAGCGTCAAATAGTTTTGGAAGAGGATTTGCAGTAAAGAAATTGAAATTAATAATGGATAATATTGATGATACATCTTTTAATATAAAGCCAACAATTAAAGAATTAATATCAATAAAAGGAATTGAAAAGAAAACTGCTGAAAAGTTTATAATGAATATTGATAATTTCTTGAATTTTTTAGAAGAAACAAAGATAAAATGTGTTTTTGATAAAAAGGAGGAAACTGATGAATCAAAACCAGTGGATAAAACATTTGAGAATATTAATGTTGTATTTACCGGGGTTCGTGATAAAGAATTAGAAAAACGGATAGAAGATGGTGGTGGAAGTATAAAATCAAGTATAACAAAATCTGTTAATTATTTGATTGTAAAGGAGAAAGATACTACATCTTCAAAAGTAGATAAAGCAAAAGAATTAGGAATAGAAATAATAACTTTGGAAGAATTTAATAAAAAATTTTAGGATACTAAATTTAATAAAAAATTTTTGGATACTAAATTTAATAAAAAATTTTTTATTAAAATCTGAGATTTAATTTAAAATACAAAGCATAATTTACAAAGAAATTTCCCTTCTTTATTACAATAGGTACCTTCTGGTTTCTCATCTTCTTTATAGAATGAGCAACATAATCCTTGACATTTTGTAGAATTAAAATTATTATAATTATTAATTTGTAAATTATCATAAAATATCCAAGTATTATTAGTGAGTAAATGTTTAGCAAAACTTAATAGTTTTCCTTTATTTGGTTTTTCTTTATTATTTGGTATATCTTTCTTTGGTATATCTTTCTTTGGTATATCTTTAGATAATGTATGTATAGAGCAGTACATATCATTTTTTCTAAATTTTTTACAATTTAACATATTACATCTGTTACCTTTTTGATGTTTTATACATTTTCCAGATTTACCTTTTGAAATTGACATACAATTATTATGAATACATACTCTTCTCCAGCTATATTTATCTATATTTTTTTTAACTAAATTTCTTCTACGATAAATACCCTTAACTATTCTGTATTCATATCCATTATATATCATTCGTTTATAAAATTTATAATAAATAAAATTACATATTTTCAAATTTTATTTTTTAATTAAAAATTTTTGGAATGAAATTTAATAAAAAATTTTTAATTAAAAAATAAAAATATTTAATTAAAATAAAATGGATGAAAATAATCGTAAATGTTTAATGAATTTAATATTGATATCTGTAACAGTTTTACTTTCTGTACAGATGGTTAAATCTCTAAATAGATTAGGACTTGTTGAAACATTTTTTCAAGAAGTTGCAGATAATTCAGTTCCAACAACTGGACAAGAGGTTGGAAAGGATGGGTTAGGAGCAAAAGACCCAGCAGTTATTTTTGGTCATCCTAAAGGATTAGAGAATAAGAGAATGGTATCTAACTCAAACCCAGATGAAAATGCTCCAAGTGATGGAAAAGGTAATAGAACAAAGGTATTATTTAAACATAATGAATGTAAACCAGAATGTTGTGCTTCTAGCAGTGGACAAGATACGAATTATTCTTGTGATAAAGGATGTGTGTGTATGGATAAAGCACAAAATGAATTAGTTGCTAGTAGAGGAGATGGTGTATATCCAAGTCAAGCAGATACTACTTTATCTTACAGAAATAAATGTATTATTAATGATGAATTTTGCCAGAATAGTTAAATAAAATTTAATAAAAAATATTTGGCACAAAAATTTAATAAAAAATATTTTTAATTAAAATTTTTTTTATTTAAAATTTGAATTTCTTAATATTTTATATAAAAATATAAAATGAAAATATTCAAATTATTTCGTACTATTTATAATAGACTAGTTGGAAAAATACCAAAAAATTTAGAGTTTAAGGACTTAAATCATTTTTATCCCGATATTAGAAGGGGACGTGTGATAAAGGTGTATGATGGTGATAGTATTACAATTGCTGCACGTGTTCCTAAATTAAAAGGACGTACAATTTACAAATTTAATATAAGGTTGAATAGAATTGATACTCCAGAAATAAAATCCAAAAATAGTACAGAAAAAGCATATGGTTTAAGAATCCGTGATTATTTAAGTGAAAGAATAATGAATAAAATGGTTAATCTTAAAATTATAAATACTGATAAATATGGTAGATATTTAGCAGAAGTATATTATAAAAAAGAAAATATAAATGATTGGTTATTAAATAATCATTTTGCTGTTAAATATGATGGAGGACGAAAGGATACATTTTCAGAAGTACAATATAATACAAATTTAAGTAATGTAGTAACAGCAATTGCAATTACTTCAGATGTCCCTATATACGATGAAGGTAATGAAGGGGTTTTTAATATAAATTAAGTATATATATGAGCAATTGAATCATTCATATTATTTTTACTCTTAATTAAGTAATCAACTATTTTATTATTAATATAAAGAGGAGTTGTATATTTAATTTTTAATTTACTAATAGATAAATCAGTATTTGAATTTATATTTGTATCAGTATTATTTTTATTAATTAATCTAAAAAGATTTAGATTACTAATAATACATTCAATGGCTCTTCTTAGATTTCTTACTCCATCTTCTTTTTCACTTTTAGTAATAATATAATTAATAATTTCATCACTAAATATTAATTCATCTTTAGAAAAATTAAAATCTTTTAGCAGTTCTGGTATCAAAAATTCTTTTGATATAGACACTTTATCTTTATTATTATAAGGATTAGTATTAATCCTAATCATTCTATCTCTTAAAATTCTATTAATTAACATATCATCATTGTATGTAAAGATTATAAGAGCTTTTGATAAATTAAGAGGAATATCATAAAAATATTTATCAAAGAATGCATCATTTTGTGTACTATCAGTTAAATGAATTAAAGTATTAATTATTTCTTCCCCTCTAGAACTATCGCTCACTTTATCGAGTTCATCAAAGTAAATAATAGGATTCATACATTCTGCTTTCATTAGAGCATCTACAATTTTCCCATGAATAGCGCCTTCGTATGTAAAAGAGTGACCAGTTAAATAAGCACTATCATTTATACCTCCTAATGGTATAAATACAAATGGTAAATTAAGAGCTTTACATAGTCCTTCTTTAATTAATCTGGTTTTTCCACAACCCGGACTACCATGAATACCAATTACATTACCTTTAAGTTCTGGATTAGATATCCATTGTCCGATAATACGTATCATTTGTTCTTTAGATTTATCATGACCATATACATTTTTATTAAGAATATTATAAGAATTAAGTAAAAAATTAGATATATTAGTAGGACTTTTAGGAATATTTAGCTTTTTATAAATTCCACAAGGAATTTTACATAAATTTTCAACATAATTAAGTATTTTAAAATATTCACCACTTCTTTCATTCATAGAACTAAGATAATTTAATTTTTTTAATGCTACAGCTTTAAGACTATCATCAATTTTAGAATTTATAATTTTAAAACGTATTGGGATTTCGTCTTTATTTAGTTCTATTGTTTTTTTCTCAAATCTATTAACAATATTTTTATTTTTAGCACTTAAATTTAAAAAATAATTAATTTCTTTATTATTATAATTTGCAAAATTTAGATTTTTTTCTATATGTTTTTTATTTTTATGTATCTTTTCATTAATATCTTCATAATTATCATCTTCATCATCTAAAAATTCATTTTCTTCTAAATCTTTTCCAAATATTTCATCTAAACCTGAGTTTCCAGATTTACCACTATTGACTATAATTATTGTATTATTATCAAATATTTCTTCGAATTTTCGTTTTAAATTTTTATCATTAGTTTCATCATCATCATTAATTACTTCATTTTCATCGTAATCAATAATATCATCTATTTCAATTTCAACATCATCATCATCATTATCATCATCATTTCCATTATTCATTTTATAAATATCATTATTATTAGTATATTCATTATTACATTTAGTTTCTTTAGCTTCTTTTTTTTTTTTAACACTTTCACTTTTATTCCTACTTCTAGTGTTAGGTTTATTAGAGTCATTTTTTGACATTTTGATTATTTATAACTATTACAATTATAAATTTAATATAATTAAATTTTAAATAAATTATATAAAAATTATATTGATATAATATAAAATATGACAACTGCTTTAGCATCTGAAATTTTACAAACTATTCATAATTTAAATAGGACTGATGCATCATTTGGTGCAGCAAGTAGTACAATAACAACTTCTATACCAAACACAATTGGATTATATCAATTAATTAATCAAATGATTAGTGATTTATCATCAATTAAAGCAACAATTAAAACAAATGAAAAAAAATTAAGTGAATTATTATCTGCACATAGTAACTCAGCAACAACTGCCTATAATGTTTTAAATATAACATTGGGTGGAGATACTGTGTCAAATGATGCTTCACTTCAAACTAAAGAAGCAGATATAAATACTGCTCGAGGTACAACAGGTACTTTAACAAATAAACCTGCTATAATTTGTGGTACAGATTTTCAATATTCAGAAGATGCAATATTCTATTTATTTCAACATATCCAACATCAATTTGTTAAACTTAAAAGTGGTTTAACTGCAACAGGAGCAGCAGGTCTTGCTATATCTGCTACTATAGATGCAACTGCTAGTTAAATTATATAAAAACATTTATTTTTTCCGAAATTTATATTTAATATAAAATTTTTTTATAAAATTTGAAAAAACATATTTAGAATTATTTTAAGAAAATAAAATAATATTAGATTAATAAAATGTCCATTTATAAAGAATTGTCTTATAGTCAAGATGTTGATACAATAGCGGGAATACAATTTTCTATAATGAGTGCAGAAGAAATTGAAAGTAGAAGTGTTGCTGAGATTGTATCGACTGATACATTTGCTGGAAATGACCCAATAATAGGAGGATTATTTGACCCACGAATGGGAGTAATAGATCATAATAAAATTTGTCAAACATGTGAGCAAAAGAATACATTTTGTCCAGGTCATTTTGGTCATATTGTTTTAGCGAAACCTTTATTCTATATTCAATTCTTTGATATAGTGAAAAAAATTATGAAATGTATTTGTTTTAAATGTTCAAAATTGTTAATAGATAAAAATCAACCAGAGTTAAAAAAAATATTAAATAAAAAAATATCAAGACAGAAAAAGTTTGAAGCGATTTATAAAATTTGTTCAAAAAATAAGATAAAACGATGTGGTAAAGAAAGTGAAAATAATGGATGTGGATGTAGACAACCAGATAAAATAACAAAAGATGCACATGTTGGAAGAATTATATTAGAATGGAAAATGAAAGCAGAGAATGAAAATGAGGAAGATAACAGTTTAATTTACTTTGCAGAAGATATATATCGTATTTTAGCAAGAATTACAGAAGAAGACGCGAATATACTAGGATTTCCTCGTTCAATAAATAGACCAGAGAATTTGATTTGTACAATTTTTCCTGTACCTCCTCCAGCGGTTCGTCCATCTGTTAGAAACGATACAGGTCAACGATGTTGTGATGATTTAACACATAAATTATGCGATATTGTCAAAACAAATAATACTTTAAAAACAAAAATAGAAAAAGAAGTTAATAAAGATCAAATTGATTATTGGACAATCCTATTACAATATCACTTATCTACATTTATAGATAATAAAATACCTGGAATACCTCAAGCTAAACAAAGAACTGGTAGACCATTGCGTTCATTAAGCGAAAGATTAAAATCAAAAGAAGGACGAATTAGAGGTAATTTAATGGGAAAAAGAGTAGACTTTTCTGCACGCAGTGTTATTACACCTGATCCATGTATAAGTATAAACGAATTAGGAGTCCCTATTAAAATAGCAATGAATTTAACATACCCTGAAAAAGTAAATAAATATAATAGAGCAAAATTAATAAAATTAATTGAAAATGGACCTGATAATTATCCAGGTGCTAAATATATTCGTAAAGCTAATCAAGATTATAGAACTATACGTCTCAAAAATTTAGATATTGATACGATTACAATTGATGATAATGATATTGTTGATAGACATATGATGAATGGAGATTTTGTATTATTTAATAGGCAACCATCACTTCATAAGATGTCAATGATGAGTCATAAAGTAAGAGTAATGCAATATGATACATTTAGATTAAATCCAGCAGTTACACCAAGTTATAATGCAGATTATGATGGTGATGAGATGAATTTACATTTACCACAATCAGTTCAAACAGAAAATGAATTAAAAATGTTATCAAATGTAACAAGTCAAATAATAAGTCCTCGTGAAAGCAAGCCAATTATATCAGTAGTACAAGATGTAACATTGGGATTATATAGATTAACAAAAGATGATACATTTATGAGTGAGAAACAAGTATTTAATTTAATGATAACAAACACAAAATTTATTGGAGATGTTCCATTACCAATTTCAGTAAATGGCAAAATAAAAAAATGGAATGGAAGGCAAATTTTATCCGAAATATTACCACCAAATATAAATATAGTGAATCAAAATAATCAATATGATGAAGATACTAATCAGAATGATAAACAGAATTTAGTTAAGATTGAAAATGGTAAAATTAAACAAGGTGTTTTTGATAAAAAGATATACCAAGATAGAACAAATGGATTAGTTCATGTATTATTTAATGATAATGGACAAGAAGAAGCAAGACATTTATTTGATAATACACAAAAATTGATATGTAATTGGTTAGTTTATAGTGGATTTAGTGTTGGAATAAGTGATTTAGTTATATCAAAAGATATTGATAATAAAATGAAAATGGTAATAAACAATATGAAGAAAGAGGTATATGAAATTATCAAAAAGGTTCATCAAAACACTTATGAAAATAATTCATTTGATAGTAATAGGCAAAATTTTGAAAATGAAGTTAATAAATTATTAAATGATGCTCGTAATAAAGTAGGTAAAATAGCATTAGAGAAAATTACTGATGATAATAGAATGGTAAATATGATTAAATCTAAATCAAAAGGTAATCCAGTAAATATTGCGCAAATGTTATCAACACTAGGTCAACAAAATGTAGATGGTAAAAGAATACCAGATGGATATAATGATAGAAGTTTGCCACATTATACTAAATATGATGATGGACCAGAAAGTAGAGGATTTGTGGAGAATTCATTTATAAATGGATTAACACCACAAGAATTTTATTTTCACGCGATGGGTGGTCGTGAAGGTTTGATTGATACGGCTGTTAAGACCTCGGAAACAGGATATATCCAAAGAAAACTAATTAAATCAATGGAAGATTGTAAAATAAATTATGACCTAACTGTTAGAAATGCGACAGGGGCTATAATTCAATTTTTGTATGGTGAAGATGGAATGAGTGCTACTAAATTAGAAAACCAGAGTTTTAAATTTGTAAATATGGATATGGCTGAATTAGAGGAAAATTATTTATTTAGAGAAGATGATATTATAAAGAATATATTCCGTAAAAATATATTTGAAAAATTGAAAAAAGAAAGTAAATGGAAAGATAGATGTTTAGAATATTTTAAAGATTTGTTAGAAGAAAGAGAATATTTAATTACAAAAGTATTTCAGAATAAAGATGAAACTCGTTTATTATATCCAATTTCAATTAAACGATTAATTAATAATGCTAAAAATCTATTTCACAAAAAGAAAACTAGAACTGATTTAGAGCCGGAATATATTTTAGATGAGATTGATAAATTATGTGAAGAATTGTATTTAACTGATAATAACAAAGGTAATAGATTATTTCAAATAATAGTAAAAATGTTTTTATCTCCAAAAGAACTAATATTACAACATAGATTGAATAAGATGTCATTTGAATATATAGTTTTAGAGATAAGAAAGAAATTTAAAGATGGTATTGCACATCCAAGTGAAATGGTTGGTGTAGTTGCGGCACAATCAATTGGTGAACCATGTACTCAAATAACGCTTAATAGTGTAGAATATAATACTCCTATATTATTAGATATTAATGGAAAATTTGAAAAAGTTAAAATAGGGGAATATATTGATAATAGAATTAAAAAATCTAAAGAAGAAAATATTGAAAATCATCCAAATGATACAACATTAGAATATATTAAAGATGATAAAGTAAAAGTTCTTGCTCCAACAGAAGACGGAAAGATTATTTGGGATAATGTTAAAGCAGTAACAAAACATCCAGTAATTAATGAAGATGGTTCATCAACATTATTAAAGGTGACAACACTATCTGGTAGAACTTTAATTGCTACAAAAGCAAAAGGTTTTATGAAAAGAGTTAATAATAAAATAGTAGGAGTAACTGGAGATGAATTAAAAATAGGGGATTATATACCAGTATCTAATGTTCTTAAAATTAATGAAGAAAATACAATAAATAAATGGGATATTACAGAATATTTACCTAAAAATCAATATTTATATACAAGTGAAGTTAAG
>CEUL01030914.1_pt1 | contig 10341 bp, 9 predicted proteins | sample 427021 | NCBI WGS metagenome assembly CEUL01 (sample SAMEA2622800, study PRJEB7988) | marine metagenome | isolation source: saline water (ENVO:00002010), including | reverse complement strand
GATTTAGATCAGCTCTACAATTGATAATTGCTTTATCATCTACCTGTATGCGTTTAGCGCCATGTTCAATATCTTCCATACCTGTTGAACCAACTCCAGTTGGTTTAGGTTCGGGCATATGGTCGATATTTGAATCTGACACACTATGATTACTAATTGTTTCTATGTGTTGTGCTTCTTGCACTTTTTTCTCTGGCACTATGTCTGGTTTACTAAGTGCATCATTTATTGGGTCATCCCAGTTATACATAATTATCTCCTTTTAATTTTTCTCAACTTCTCTTAGTGTTGCAATTCTTTCATTTTCAAATTTTTTTAGTTTCATAATCACTAATATGGTTGCTGTAACAGCTATTAAGTAGATTACAAAATCAGGTATATATATATTCATTATTGGCATGCCTCGCAGTCTGGATCATCTATTAAACATTGTTTGACTTCAGAGTTATTTGACTTAACTGCGTTTAAGTTTGAACCGCTAGTATCAGAAGTGCTTTTCTCTACATGTGTTGCGCCCAATGAGCGTAAGTAATATGTAGTCTTAAGTCCTCTTATCCAAGCAAGTTTATATGCACTATCAAGTTTTTTACCGTCTGAGTCAGGTATATATAAATTCAGTGATTGTGATTGATCTATCCACTTTTGTCTTCTAGCAGCTGCTTCAACTAACCATCTAGTATCTATCTCAAAACAAGTTGAGTAAATAGCTTTTAAATCATCAGGAACTCGGTTGATAGGTTGAAGCTGTCCGTCAAAATATTTTAAATCTTTTATCATAACTTCATCCCATAAATCACGTGATTTCAAATCATTAATTAAATAAGGATTAATGACCGTAAACTCGCCTGATAAATTAGATTTGACATATAAATTTTGATAGGTCGGCTCTATAGATTGTGAGACACCACAAATGTTTGAAATAGTTGCAGTAGGTGCTATGGCAAGTGTGTTTGAATTTCTCATGCCGTTCGCTTTTATTTTATCTCTTAGTTCATCCCATTTAAGGCTCTCGTCTAAATTAACGTCTAAATATTTACCTCGAATCTTTTTAAGTTTCTTGAGGCTATCTATCGGTAGTATTCCTTGGCTCCATAGTGAGCCGTCAAATGATTCATATGCTCCTCGCTCTTTCGCAAGTTCCATTGATGCTTCAATCGCAAAGTAGCTTACGTATTCCATACTCTTGTCAGCAAAATCAACCGCTTCTTCCGATTCATATGGGACACGGATTTTATAGAGTGCATCTTGGAACCCCATGATGCCCATGCCTACTGGTCGATGCTTTAAGTTTGAGTTTTTAGCTTTATCGACGCTGTAATAATTATATTCAATAACATTGTCCAGCATCCTCATTGCAGTTGATATTGTGGCTTTCAGCTTTTTAGTGTCTATTTTTCCTTCGCTTGTAATGTGGGCAGCTAAATTGACAGAACCTAGGTTACAGACTGCTATTTCTTCTTTAGACGTATTGAGAGTTATCTCAGTACATAGATTAGATGAGTGAACTACGCCTTTGTGTTGTTGTGGTGATCTGATATTACATGGGTCTTTAAAAGTAATCCATGGATGCCCTGTCTCAAAGAGCATGCTCAAGATTTTTCTCCATATATCTACTGCGTTAACAGTTTTAAAGTTTTTTATACCGCCTGTTTTTGCTAAGTCTTCATATTCGGTATACTTTTCCTCAAATTCTAGTCCATATAAATCATGTAAGTCAGGGGTATCAGATGGTGAAAAGAGTGTCCACTCTTCATTGGCATGAACGCGTTTCATAAACAGATCTGGTATCCAGTTTGCAGTGTTCATATCATGAGTTCTTCTTCTCTCATCGCCTGTATTTTTCCTGAGTTCAAGAAATTGTTCTATGTCAAGGTGCCAAGTTTCTAGATAGGCGCACATCGCACCTTTTCTTTTGCCACCCTGATTGACCGCAACGGCAGTATCATTAGCAACTTTTAGAAATGGAATAACTCCTTGGCTTTTTCCATTAGTTCCCTCTATATAAGATCCAAGTGCTCTAACCTGCGACCAGTCATTTCCTAAACCACCTGCAAATTTTGAAAGCATGGCATCGTCACTTATTCCCTCAAATATTCCTCTTAGATCATCTGGTATAGTGGATAGATAGCATGATGACAATTGAGGTTTCAGTGTCGCTGAATTAAACAACGTAGGTGTACTAGACATAAAGTCAAACGAGGACAATAGTTTATAAAATTCAATTGTTCTTGCTTCACGGTCCTCTTCGTTAATTGCTAAACCCATGGCTACTCTCATAAAAAATGCCTGAGACAATTCAAATCTTGTTTCGTTGTGATGAATGAAGTATCTATCATAGAGTGTTTGTAGCCCGAGATAGGTAAATTGCATATCTCTTGTTAGATCGATATTCTTTGCAAGTAGCTCAATATCGTAGTTCAGTAATTCGGGATCAAGGTGTTTGAGTTCAACGCCTTTTTTAATATAGTTAGTGAAGTATGCAGAGTAAGATTTTTTCATTGCACTCATGCTTAAATCACTTGTGTTAAGTCCAAGAAACTCGTAAGCCTCTTCTGCCATGGAATTAGACAGCAATCTTGCAAGAACATAAGAGTAATTGGGATCTTTTTCTATAAGCGGTCTTACTGAAATTAAGATAGAGTCAGAGAGATCAGATTTTTTTATTCCATCATAAATATTTTTGTCTATGGTCTCAAAAATTAATTCTTCTGAGACATCTTCAATGTCTAAACAGCTTTCAGAAATAATATTTCTTAGCTTGATAAAATCGATTGGTGTTGATGAACCGTCATCAAGTATCATATTTTTTGATATTGGCATATCATCTGCCTGTTCAACGCCAAGCTTTCTTGCTTTTGCTCTATCTTCTCTATATATGACGTATGCCCTTGCGACATCTTGGTATCCAGCTCGCATAATTGCTAGCTCAACTTGATCTTGTATGTCTTCTATATGTACAACACCTCCGTTTGGAAACCTTCTCCTAATTGTTTGGTCTACTTTATCAGTAAGATTTTCAACTTCATTATGAATTCTGGATGATGCGGCCGCACTGCTACCTTCAACACTTAAAAATGCCTTGGTCATAGCAACGACAATCTTGTGTGGATCATAAGCCGTCACCTTTCCGTTTCTTCTCATCACTCTATACCTGCCAGGTACTGGCTCAACTTGCGATGCTTCCTCAGCTACAGCTGCGTTCAAAGGCGTTTCTATATTAAGTTCTTCTATTTTTTTTGACATAATTTTCTCTGGTATGAGAAGCTATGGAATAATTATACCACCAAATATTGTGGTTTGATAACATTAAAAACACTATATATTGTGTTTAAGTCTGTGATTTGGTTGTGGATAACTTGTGAATTCGTTGAATTTACTTATATATAAGATTATTGAAATATACTAATGCTCACATTAGAAAAGTTGCAATTCCCAGTAAAGATACAAATCCAACAACATCTGTGATTGTTGTCAAAATGACACCGCCTGCAAGCGCAGGATCGATATCTAGTTTCTCTAAAATAAGTGGAAGACTCACCCCGCTGATAGCACCAATGATAAGATTGATCATAATAGCAGCTGCAATCACACCTCCGAGGAAGACACTATCGAACCAAAAATAGACAATTGCTGCAATAACGCCAGACCAAATTATTCCATTGAGTAATCCGATTGCAGATTCTTTAAGAATTAAAAGTTTTGAGTTTGATGAACCTATTTGATCAAGTGCTTGTGCCCTAATAACGAGTGCAAGACTTTGACTTCCAGCTATACCTCCCATACTCGCAACAATTGGCATCAATATCGCTAGCGCTACAACTTTCTCAATCGTGGCTTCAAAAATTCCAATCGCTGCAGCTGCAAGAAGTGCTGTTAGAAAATTAGCACCTAGCCAAAGTGTGCGCCTTTTAGTACTTTGTATGACTGGTGCAAATATATCATCGTCTTTTTTTAGACCCGCCATATTCAACACACTCTCATCAACCTCCTCTCTGATAACATCAACAACATCATCGATCGTGATCCTACCAAGTAAGAACCCTTGACTATCTACTACAGCTGCTGAGACAAGATCGGCATTTTCAAATCTTCTAGATACTTCATGTTCACCAAGATCTGGGTCTATTGGATCATCATCTTTTTGCATGATTTGAAAAACGTATTTTGATGGTTCTGCCACCAGAACATCTTTTAGAGATACAAAACCATGGTACATATTAATTCTATCAGTCACAAAAATTTTGTCAGTTTGATCTGGCAGGCTTTTCATACGTCTTAGATAGTGGAGAAGGACATCAACTGTGACATTACTTCTGATTGTAATTGTATCAGTATTCATTAGCCCGCCTGCTGTACCATCTTCAAAGGACAATACTTTTTTAAGCCTTTCTTGATTTTGCTTAGTTAAACTTTTTAATGCTTTTCTTGTTAAGTGATCAGGAAGTGATTGAATGATATCTGCCAAATCATCGGTATCTAATTTCTCAGCTATTTTGACAAGCCCTTCTGTTCCATCTCTATCGATAAGTTCATCAATAAGATACTCTCTTACTTCATCATTGAGCGCAGCAAGTGTCTCACCTTTGTTTTCATCACTTACTAATGTCCATAGAAGATCTCTTCTGTTTCTTGGCGTACTTTCAATTACATCTGCAATCTCAGATGGATAGAGAGAATTTAATAAATTTTTAGCTTGGATGACAGCGCCGCTATCTAGAACTTCTGAAAGTTGATCGAGAGTGACAGTATTGTCTTTGTGAATGCTTTCTGCAGGCATTTTAACTGACCTCTCTTGTTTAGTTGATTTATTACATATTCCTGCCTATAAGATACCACAAAAGACCCTACTTTGGTAAGTAAGGTCTGTATATATATGATTTAGATGAAAAATCTTAATAAGTAATAACTAACTAATTATTACTTATATAAAGTGTGTTTTTAATTTTACTAAAATTTCCATTTGGTCTTGATTTCAATCTTATGCGAATTTTTGGCATTGTGATTCTCTATTCCTTCCCACTTTCCTTTCCAAGAAAATGCATCGGTAATTTTTTTACTGAATCCAAACTCATATGATTTTCCTGCAACTCCATCTAAGATATCTTTACCATGGCTAACAGATTCAGCTGCACCAATTTCGCCATATAACTTTAAGCCACCCTCTGTTTTCCAAGAATGTCCAAATCTTATATGATTGATAGTACTGCTGTAATCTGTATCTTTCATTTTAAATTCATGCTTAGTCATCAAATATGGTCCTGCAAAAACAGAATTTGAAATTAAGAAAACTAGCAACAAAGTAAATATATTTTTCATGTTGACTCCCTTTTTATCTAAACAGAGATCTCATAAAGATCCTGTTATTTCAATAGCACTAATAATACAAGTTCATTATTCTGATTTTAATAAAGATAAATGAAATATTTATAGTAGAAATATTTCAGTTTTATGAATTTTTACTAATCAAGCTTCAATGTCTAAAGAATATCCTGAAGATCTTATTGTTCTGATTACTTTGCATTCCTCAGTCGTACTCAAAGCTTGGCGTAATCTTCTAATATGTACATCAATAGTTCTGTCTGATACATAGACATTAGTTCCCCAAACTGAATCAAGGATTTGTTGTCTTGTAAAAACTCGACCTGGTTTTTTCATTAGAAATTCTAATATGCTGTATTCTCTAGGACCTAATTTCGCCTCTTTATTACAACAATATACTCTGTGAGTATCTGTATTCATCTTTATGTTTTGAAATTCTAGAATACTTTCTTTATTTTTATTTTTACTTCTTCTTAATAAAGCATTTATTCTTGCAATCAACTCTTTTGGACTAAATGGTTTTGATAAATAATCATCACATCCAATATTTAGACCTGATACCAAATCACTCTCTTCACCTTTTGCGGTAAGCATTATAATAGGAGTTTCTGATAAACTTTCATGACTTCTAATAAATTTACAAATCTCTGTACCAGGTTGATCGGGAAGCATCCAATCTAATAATATTAAATCTGGTTTAACTTTTTGTATATCAATCATCCCCTGATAAGCTGTGCCCGCATGATAGAAATCATACCCAGAAGACTTAATATTATATTCAAGAAGAGATACTAAAGATTCTTCATCCTCTACAGAGAAGATTTTAGCTGTCATTTATTACTACCTTCTAAACTCTTTTCAATAGACTGACTTGGTTTCTTTGTAGTTGAAATATCATCGCCAGTTACGATGAAATGTATTTCCTCAGCTATATTACAAATATGATCTCCTGCTCTCTCAAGAGTTTTTATAGCAAATAGTAATTTAGTGTAAGTAAGTAGTTTCAATTTTGAAACTTTGTCTTTTATCTGATCAACAATGATATCGTAAACAAGATTATACTTTTCATCAATTATCAGGTCATTCTTTCTAACAAGCTCTGCTTTTTTTGTATCTTTAGATATATATGCATCGATAACATCCTTCATTTGTGTTTGAACAAGTGTGACTAACCTAAGAATATCATTTTTAATATTCGTATCAGGAACAGTTTCTAACGCAGCGACCCTCATGGCTATATTTTTTGCATAGTCACCCAACCTTTCTAAATCAGTCGATATTCTCAACGCTGTCAAAGTTGCTCTCAGGTCTATTGCAATTGGAGCTCTCAATGTAATTATTGTAATAACCGCGTCACGAATCTCAGCATCATATTGATCCAATCTAGGTTCATTTTCTAAAATATCTTCAATTGTTGCAGGTGAAGCAGTATCAATTACATGATATAGAAGTTTAAATTGCTCCTCTACAAGAGTAGCCATCTGGGTGGTCAATTGATTAATATTCTCTATATCATCATCAAAAGACTTTACTATATGTTCTTTGTACTCACTCATAATATCTCATTATATATTATAAAATTCTAAATAAACTATCCAATCCTTCCTGTGATATAGTCCTGAGTTTTTTGATGCTGTGGATTCGAGAAAATATTCTTAGTGAAACCAGATTCAACAAGCTCACCCATATGCATATATGCAGTTCTATCTGAAACTCTAGCGGCTTGTTGCATAGAATGTGTGACAATCACAATGGTATATTTTGTTTTTAGTTCCTCAATTAATTCTTCGATCTTAGCAGTTGCAATCGGATCCAAAGCAGAGCACGGCTCATCCATCAAAATTATTTCTGGGCCTACAGCAAGCGCTCGTGCAATGCATAATCTTTGTTGCTGTCCTCCAGATAGTCCGGTTCCCGGTTCAAATAATCTACTTTTAACCTCCTCATATAAGCCAGCTCGTGATAATGATTTTATAACTATCGAATCAAGTTCATCTTTAGACTGAGCAATTCCATGTAGTTTTGGCCCATAAGCAACGTTATCGTAAATCGATTTAGGAAAAGGGTTAGGTTTTTGAAACACCATTCCTACTTTTGACCTAAGCAGAACAGGATCTTGATCAGAATCATTAATGTTTGTTCCATCAATCATAATTTGACCATTAATTGAGCATATATCTATTAAATCATTCATTCTATTGAGACATTTAAGTAGTGTTGACTTTCCGCATCCAGAAGGACCAATTAATGAAGTGACTTCCCGCTCCATTATATTAAGATTAATATCATATAAAGCTTGCTTGTTAGCATAAAACACATTTAAGTTTTTAATTGATATTTTTAGTTTTTCAGTCATTTATCTACCACTTCTTCTCAAGTTTATTTCTCAAGTATATTGCTAATAAATTTAAAAGCACTAGAAAAATAAGTAATACCATAATTGCAGCAGATGTTCGTTCAACAAATGCTCGCTCTGGACTATCTGCCCATAAAAAAATTTGTACTGGAAGTGCAGTTGATGGATCTAAAGGTGTCCCTGGCACATCAACAACAAAAGCAACCATACCTATCATTAATAAAGGTGCAGTCTCGCCTAGCGCTCTTGCTATTCCAATAATTGTTCCAGTCATTATTCCAGGCATTGCTAAAGGTAATGTAAAATTAAGTAATGTTTGAATTCTACTTGCGCCTAAACCTATAGAGGCCTCCTCTATAGACGGAGGGACGGATTTAATTGCAGATCGTGCCGCTATTACAATTGTTGGAAGAGTCATAACAGCTAAAGTTAGTCCGCCAACTAGTGGCGCAGACCTTGGAAGAGAGAAAAAATTTAAAAATATTGCTAAACCAAGAAGTCCAAAGACTATTGATGGTACGGCAGCTAAATTATTAATGTTGGTCTCGATAGTGTTAGAAAATTTATTTTTCAAAGCAATCTTTTCCATATATAGAGCTGATAGAACACCTAGCGGAAAAGATACTATGAATGCAATTAATATCGCATAAAACGAACCTATAATAGCTCCCTTAATTCCTGCCAATTCAGGCTCTCTGCTATCCGCAGAATGGAGCAAATATTCATTTGCTTGTAGTTTAATTAGGTTTTGTTCTACTAGAACATCAACATATTGCATTCTAGAGGGGTTTATTCTCCCTGCTTCGTTGCCTTGCCTCTCAACGGTGCCTTTGATATACATATCAACATCTGCATGTGCTAAAAACCAATGATAACCATTGATATCTTCCTTGTTAGAATTTTCTAGTAGTTCTTCAAACTCATATATAGCGCCTTTACTGAAAAGTGACATCAAGTTCCTTTTGTCGCTCCTTGTTTTAACCTGTGGAAACATCTCATAAACTTGTCTTTTAAATTCTTTTCTTGGATTAATATCGCTTCGTTCACTTTGAGCGGGTAAGTTTATATTAACTCCTATATAACTTGCTTTGAAAGCTGAAATACCAGTTGAGAATATATTAAAAAGTAAAACAAAAAGAAAAGTGATTGCAACTAAAACAGCGAGGGATCCATAAATTTTAAATCTTCTCTCCGCTTGATTTCTCTGAGATAGATTATTCATATAATTCCCTATATTTTTTTACCATATTTAATGCAATAACATTTAAAATTAATGTTAGAAAAAACAATACAAACGCCAAAGCAAAAGCTGAGAGAGTTTTAGCACTATCAAATTCCTGATCACCTGTAAGTAAACCCACAATTTGAACAGTAACAGTAGTTACACTCTCGAATGGATTCAACGTTAAATTCGCAGCGAATCCTGCTGCCATTACTACTATCATTGTCTCTCCGATAGCTCTTGAGAATGCTAAGAGAAAACTGGCAACGATTCCATGAAAAGATGCTGGGATTATAACTTGCTTTGTAGTTTCAGAAACAGTTGCTCCCATTGCTAATGAGCCTTCCTTTAATGAACTAGGTACTGCATTCATAGCATCATCTGTAAGTGATGTTATAAATGGTATAATCATAATTCCCATTACAGTTCCAGCTATGATTGCGCTCTCACCGCTCAGAGCGCCTGGAGCTATTTTATCTCCTAAGTCTCTAAAGAAAGGTGCTACGGTAATTACAGCAAAAAATCCATAGACAACTGTTGGTATACCAGCCAATATCTCAATAATAGGTTTTGCAAAAGTTCTTACTTTATAAGGGGCATATTGTGATAAATAAATTGCTGAATATAAACCTATTGGTACTGCAACAAGCATAGCTATGAGAGATATCAAAATTGTTCCAGCAAATACAGGTATGGCACCGAAACTACCTGATGATGCAACTTGGTCTGCACGAATAGCTGTTTGCGGGCTCCACTGTAATCCGAATAGAAAGTCAAAAATATTTATCATTGAAAAGAATCTTAACGTCTCAAAAAGTAGTGACAGTACAATACCTACTGTCACAACTATCGCCATAATGGATGACAATTTCATAAGCATGACAAATAATCGCTCAACATATTCTCTTGCCTTAAATTCAACTGTGACTGTTTTCATTGATAATCTTAGTAAAGTTACAGACAACCCGATTGCGACTATAATCTTCAAGATACTGTTTGTATATGTTAGAGATGAATATCTTTCAACTGCAGGTAAAAAACCACTATGCTCAATGATTCTTGTCGATACACCACTTGAGTAGTCTATGACTGAATTAATATAAAATTTAACTAATCCTGGATCATTTATATCACCAAAGTAATCTTTTATTGTTAGATTAGTTAGAATATTTTGAATACTCGTCCATAGAATCAACAATGTTATAGCTGGTAAGAACATAAAAACAGCTGAATATATTCCATGGTAGTAGGGTTGAGAGTGAAGATTGCTAAACTTGGCTAATGAAACTGCTCTACTTTTATTGATTATAAAGCTATAGACGGCAAGTGCAAAAATCGCAAGATATGTAATCGTAGTCATGTACAAAGAATATATTATTTCAATGTTACACTTTTGTTACATTTCGTTTAATTTTCATGTATCACATAAAAAATTCTATTCTAG
>CEUL01112100.1_pt1 | contig 10345 bp, 8 predicted proteins | sample 427021 | NCBI WGS metagenome assembly CEUL01 (sample SAMEA2622800, study PRJEB7988) | marine metagenome | isolation source: saline water (ENVO:00002010), including | reverse complement strand
ATTTTCTTTTTCTCTACTGCATCCTTATGACGTTTAGTTCCTTTCTTAATAACATCAACGACACCTTCCTTTACAGGATATTTCTTACGAACATTCATCTTCCCTTTTGTACCTTTACCAGATTGTCCTCTGGTTGCTTCTGCCTCATGAGGATCAAAGTAAGGATCTTCCATAGGATCATAATAATCATCATGTACGGATGGTTGTTTCTTCTTCTCAAGAACAACTTTTGGAGAATATTCTATAAGCATCTTATCTACAATACTCAACTCTTCATTAGTTTTCTTTTTACCACCTTTCATAACACTATCCACACCTTTAGATACAGCTAATCCTGCTCCAACAGCAGCAGTACCTTTAAGTGCTGCTTTACCAACAGCAGTTGCTCCTTGTTTTATACCATCAGATACACCCTGTGATACAGCAGGTTTTACTTTTCTTGAAATCTGATTACCAATATTAGATCCAGCCCTATTAGTTTGAGTATCAATACTCTTTTGTACTGTATTACCCACTGATTTTACCTTATTAGTTACTGTATTAGTTACTGCCTTTTTAAGTCCACTACCTGGATCAGTACCAGTTGTTTTCAATGCTTCTCTTCTACCTTTAGGATCATTATAGAATATTGCACCAGAACCTTTCTTACCAAAGAGTTTTAATTCATCTAAATTAAGCTCATCTAAAATTTGTTCTTTGATTTTCTTTTTGGTACCCATTTTCATGAGACTGTCTACTCCTTTAGATACGGCTAATCCTGCAGCAACTGGGACTGCTACTTTTGCTATCCTACTAGCAGCTTTAATTGGTTTGTTTATATTCGCTGCAGTTTTATTCATCTTGTTTAGAAGAGGTGCTTCTAATTTACCAGGTTTCAATTTTCCAGATCTTACATTTGGATTATTAGATGACTCTGGAGGAGGAACAAACTTATTCCAAGCATTTTGAATTGGATTACCAGTATCTTTTAGTTTCACTTTAGGTGGTGCCGTGTCTTCACCCATAGTGGATGCAATCTTATCGGTTTTGCTGGAAACTGCTCTAGCCACTTTACCAATACCTTTCTGTAAAATATTCCTCTTTTTATTTATCTTCTTCTTAACCTCTTTAGGTTTTGATGCTTCATATCCCTTCTTAACTTCTTGCTCTAGGTTCTTTGCATGTTTGATAGGAAGTACTTCTCTATTAACTGCCTTAGCAGCCTTTGCCACTGTACCAGCAACTGATCCAATCACTCTACCAACACCTTCATTAACATCATGTTCTTTTTTTGGACACTGCCCAGTCGCATGTGTAAGACTACCGCATACTGCACATGCCTTCTTACCTCTAAGTTTTATGGCAGCTAATTCAGCAGTTCCTTTACTTTCATTTTGCTGATCTCTATTGGGTTGTGGTATTACACCTGCTGCAACATTTGCTGCTTTCTGCTTAATAGCTTGTTTTGCTTTTTGTTTAACAGCACCTTTAGCAGCTACCATTGCACCCTTTGCCAAACCTGCTAGGAAAGCAACCTCTTCAATCTTTTTCTTACCATAAGTTATACAAGGATCCTTTCCACATCCACAGTTTCTTGGTTTTTTTTCTTCATGAACATACCCCATCTTTTTATATTTAAGATGCTTATCATAAGTATCTGCCCAATATTCTTTCTTTGTTGAAGGATCAATCATTTTATGAGGAGTAAAACTTTCTTTTATCTTTTTCTTTTCAGGAAGTCCCTTATGCTTTGTCTTAGCAAACTTTTTAACATCATCAACTTTCATACTATCAGCAGCATCTAAAACTTCTGAAGATGGGTTATCCATTTCACCCTTCTGAGCAGCACGAACCATTCCAAAGAATCTTTGCTGTGCTCTAGACTTTGCCTTCTCACTTAACATGATTCTCAGAACCTCCTTCAAAATCGTGAATGCTTTCTGAACCACCTATAGCAAAAGGATTGTACTTTGCAGTAGCAATCCGATACATTTTTTCATGCATTGTCACTACTTCTTCAGCAGACTTTTCAAAATCAGGTGTTGATTGATGCCTAGATGAATAAGCATCATCTGCATCAGATGAACCATACATATCAAATCTATCGTTAGTAGCAATAGGCATATCGTCTAAAGGGTTATGTTTCTGATTAGATTTATCATCAAACCATTCATCATAAGGCATCTCTGGTAAAGGTTCCATCATTTGGCGATTGCCCCTTTACCATGCTCCTTCTCAATCTTTGCCTTTACAACATCAAGTGCGGATGGCAATTTACCACCATACTTCTTCTTCATTTCTTTTTGATAAACAGTATCACCTTTAGGTTGCTTACCAGTAGGACGAGAAGTTGAACCTTTACGATCAGAACCATCATGTCCTATACCATACTTTACAAGTCTAGCATCTCTCATGCGATCATAACCTTCTTCACCTAGATCAGTTCTCCAATCAGAGAAACTCTCTTGTTTAACAGGAGGAAGTGCTTTCTTCTTCTTGTCAAACTTTTTACCAATAGCACCACCAACTCTTTCACCAACTTCACCACCAGCAATTCCAGTAGCAATAGCACCAACTCCTCCTATTGGAGCACCTGCTGCACCACCAGCAAGTCCACCAGCAAGTCCACCTACAACCCTTCCTATCTTTTCACCCTTTCCTGCTTCCTTCTTTTGTATTGCACTACTTGTTCCTCTCGCAGCACCTGACAATCCACCTTGTGCTGCTCTACCACCTGTCTTTCCACCTACTTTGATTCCAGCTCTTACTGCTTTCCTCTTAATTTGCTGTTTAAGAAGTGCCTTTCCACCCTGTTTTGCAACAGTGCCAGCAACTTCATTTACTACTTCTTCTTTGTTATGAACGTGGGCAAGGTAAGTAGGAGATTTTTTCTCTACCTTTCCACCTGATCTTCTGGTTGCCTTGTTACCAGCACCTCTATCAGAGTCTTCCCAGTCACCAGATACAGTTCTACCTGCGTAATCTTTTCTGGGTTTATAACCCTTACCGCCCAATCGTTCGTTGATTGGGCTTAGTTCTTTTTTGTAAGAATATTCCTTACAAGAGTAGACTCACATACATAACCTTTACTTTCTTCAATAGAACTTGGTGTACCATCACCATGCTCTATGACTTTACCTTTAGCATCTACTTGATGATGCTCTTTCTGAGTGTTTGCCGTATGCTTAGGATTATATGAAGGTCTTCTCTTATCACCACGCTCACCATACTTATGAACTTGACGGAATCCCTGCTTATCCTTATGTGCTCCAGTATCAGTTACTGCTTTTTGTGATCCAAGATCTGAATCCGAATCCCTTTTATTAGCAGCAAAAGTTGCTAACCTACCTTCTCTCTTACCATATGCCAAATTAGCACCCTTTCTGTTTGCTTTTCTTCTCGCATCTCCAAGTGATCTTGCACGACTTTTTGCAATACTACCAGCTCTTGATCCACCTTCAGGTTTAAATGATGGTGCTGCTCCTCTATCTGGATTTGGGTTTCTAGTTTCCTCACCTTTATCATAGGTTACTTTCTTTCTAGCAATACCCATCTTGTCGGCTCTACGAGCCTCCCTAATAGCTTCATCTTCTGCAAGAGTATCACCTTCCAATTCATTGGATGCACCAATTGCAGCACCAACAGGTCCACCAACTGCACCACCTACAGCAGCAGATCCCTTTCTACCTTTCTTAGCACCTAAAGCAGCACCAGCAGCACTACCAGCAGTAGCACCAAGTGCACCACCTACAACAGCACCTTTCATTCCACCACCTGCAGCTATTCCTGCAGTAGCACCAAGTGCACCACCTGCAAACTTACCTACAGCACTACCTACACCAGATTTTAATTTACTACCCTCTTCAATCGTATCACCTTCTAATTCATTACTACATTTAAGTCCAAGAGATCTCAATCTATTCTTAACTAAATTCCATTTAGTTTTCATTGATCTAGGATCGTCATCATCATATTCAACCTGCTTGTAGAATGGATCTACAAACTCTTCTTTCTTTACGTCAACACCTTTTTCATACCACTTACCATCACCATCATTGTCCTGCCAACGCTTTGCTTTCTTTACTGCTCCCCGTTCTTTACTCTGCAATTTCGCTTCTTTCTTAGCTTTCTCCATAGCAGCAGATGTAGAAACACCTACTTCTTCTTCCATATGAGCTGCTTTTCTATAAAGAGGCGTACCATCTTTTTTCTTCTTACCTGCAAGATATCCTTGCCATGCAGGGGTATTTCCTTTCTTATCAGCATTAGTTACCTCATAACCCTTATTCATATCTTCATTGGCAAGAATTTCAGCAACAACTTGTCCTACTGGCTTGTATGAAGATTTAATTGCACCATGAACAGCACCACCTGCTGCACCACCTGCTGCTGCAGCTACTGGATTCTTATCCTTATTCTTCTTAAAAGGATCTAGTACTTCACCAGCAGCAGAACCTAATGCTGCACCAGCTATTTTAGGTGCTGCTTTTGATGTCAATGCTTTTGCTACTGCAGCAGGTGCTCCCGCTTTAGTTGCAGCTCCTGCTACTTTTGCCAATCCTTTTGCTGCTAAACCTTTACCAGCAGTAGCACCTAATAAACCACCCACTACTTGTCCAACAACTTCATCAACTTGTTGTGGATTTACAATCTCAGCAACAACTTCACCTACTGGTTTGTATGAAGACTTAATACTTCCAATCTGAGGATCTGAACCATCTTGAGGGAATACTTTAATTAATTTAGTGTTGTCCACTTTTTCTCCTGTAATCTTTTTGTTAACTGGTGGTGCTACTGCTGTTGCATCAGCAATAAATGCTTCTTTTCTTACTATCTTACGTAATGATTTCACTGCAGAACCAACTACATCTGTCTCGTTTTTTTCCATTTTTTTGGGATCTACAACTTGTACTTGTACTGGTTTTGCTTTTTTGGGTAGTGCAACTACACCAGGTTTCTTTTTACTTAAAGCTACTTTTTTAGGAGCTGGTCCTGCAGACTTTAATTTTTTCTTTGGATCCTTCTTAACAGAAGGAGCATTCTTAGCACCCTTCGGACTACCATGTCCTGTCATTTCAACAGAACCTTTAGAACGAAGTTTACTTATCTTGTCACGTTTTGCATAACGAATATAAGTTTTACCAGTCTCATTATCAGAAACTCGTACCTTATATTTATTTGAACTAGCAGCTTCAAGAACATTTGATTCTGCTTGTTGACTCTTACCAAAGAGTTTATTCTGAACGGCTTCTTTGCCAGTTTGATCTAATCCACTCTTCCCAATATATTGGGAATAAGCATGTCTTAAATCGAGTTCATCCTTTCTTGCTTTGTAACGAATGTCGTACACAGCTTGACGAATCCTCTTTTGCAAGGCTGCGTCACCGCCTTGTTCAGAAATTTGTCTACTCATTGTAACGATACTATTAGAGTTATTTTTTTCTATACCTATTTATGAATTCTCTTCCCCACGTACTTCCAGGAGTTAATCTCTCTGTATACTTTCTAAGTGCATCAGTTCCTACTAGTCTTTGATCTGCGGGGACACCAGATACTTTTGTGAATATAGATTCAGTGATATCGGTAATCCAAGATTTAAACATTATCTTATCTTCCGTGACACATATAACGTAGTTAGTTCCCCTACGCATTATGCGTCCAGTCAATCCATTATTTAAATCCTCCACTTTATCACCAGTATTATAAATTTCATTCCTAATATAATATTCTCTCAATTCTCTTGCATGTAACTTAGGTGCAACCTTCCATTCCTTAACTTCTTTCTTCTTCTCTTTCTTTACATCATCTCCAACACCCAATGCCTTTCTAACATTATTAAACAAATCTTCTGCACCTGCAAAATCATTACCTTTATCATCTTTAGGTAACTGACTTGAAAAAGTATCATAATCATTATCCATTGCAGCTTGTCTTGCTGTAGTTGCAGACATTGCTTCAATACCTTCACCATCCTCATCTCTATCACCAGAAGATATTGTTTCTAGATTACCAAAATCATATAGAGCACCATTATATTTTTGTGATAACTCATCAAATTGTTTTACTCTTTTGCCACCAGCAATAATTCTCGCATTAGCATATCCCTGATTATGAGCATACTTAAGAACATCAAGAATAGTTCTAAACTCTGAATCATCACTAATATGTGAAGAATGATGTGGGAACATCTCCTTCATTGCTGCAACTTTAGTATCAAAATCTAATGGATCAGTATTCTTACCCGTAGATTTAGATGGAACAATCATATAATCACTACCTTCTTCACTATCTCTAGCAGAACCTGCGGCAATATCCATTAACTGTCCATGTCCTGCATGTGGTGGATTAAATCTTCCAAATCCAACCGTCAAAGTTCCTTTTGATTTGGGAACATCAGGTGGAGTATAAATTGCTTGTGGTGTTCCTGGTTCTGGTCCTTGTGCAGCAGCAGGATCTTCAACAGGTACTTCACCTTGTTGTGCTGCTGGATTAGGTATCTGCTGTGGTGATACTGTAGATTGTACTGTTGCTGGTTGTTCACCTGCAGTTGAAGAATGTGATAAATTCTTTTCTTTCTCTGTTTGAGGTGGATCTTGTCCAGGTTTCTGTCTCTTATTATAAAATCTTAATCTTCCTTTCTCAGTCTTTGCTGTAAATTCTCCATTCTTATACCATCCTCCATGTCCATCTCCTTCGAGTCCAAGACGGAGTGCTTGTTGAGCAGCAGATTCAGATATAAATTGGGTAAAACTTTTCATTACTTACTTTTACTTAATTCAGATACTATTGCTTTTTCATTAGCAACAATATATTCGAGAGTATTTTTTCTCATAATGTTATATTTATTTATCATCTTTTTCGATTTGGTACTTTTGATCTGTTTATCATAGACATGCCAACAGTGAGCACAAAACTCTTTGTACCGTTGCTTTCTATTATTTGTCCTAGATTCAAAGGACTTTATAATGTCTAATAATTCCATTTAAAAAATCTTCATGAAAGGTCCATTCTTAGAAGAGAACTCTTTCTTAGCACCATAATAAAGTACTTTACCCCATTCTTCCAATTTTCCTTTGGAAGATATTTGTGTCCATACCTTAGCCCACTCCATAGCAATAAGTTTAGAAGAAAATCTTCCAGCAGCATTTCTATCTGATGTTTCATTTTCAATAGCATAATTCAATACCTGTTCAAAACCTTCTCCTATTTTTGCATTACTTTCATATACAGCAACATCACCAAAATCAATATCAAAATTAGATCTTTGTAATTCACCATAAAGATCAATCCAATATCTTCTATCATTATCATCCCACTGTCCAACAGAAGGAATATGTGAATGTCTAGATGCAGAAGGAGGTCTTAATAAACCTATATCACCCAAAAATTTATCAAGTGCAACACTAGAAACCTTTCCAAGTTTAGCACCAGCATCTTTTCCTTTAGGGGTAAGATCAGTCTGAACTACATTCCTTGCTTTAGAATATTGAAAGTTTCTTGATTGTCCATGTATCTCACCACCAGATTCAGTACTCAAATCAAATCCAAGTTCTCCTGTATCAAATAAGTATTTTTTCTTTTTTCCTATAGTAAGATTACATTTTACTGAACCAGGAATAGGAGTAATGTTAATACGAGCTGATTTATCCCCCGCCATATTTGCAAGTTCCATATTTGCCTTCTTCTTATTTGCTTTAATTGCCTTTAAAGAAATACCTATTAGAACCCTATCCTCTAATACTTCCCTCATATAAGCATTTAAAAGAACTAGATTGGCATCTTTAGTCATCCCATCAATATTTGTTATCTCACGAATAGTTCCTTCCACCACACTTTTCTTACTCTTCTTTACCATAACAATATCCATAGGATTCCATCTATCCTTAACAGATACACCACAATCAGTCTTTGCTATTTCCTCAATGAAAGGCATAGTTCCTGTATCTCTTGAATACTCATACCCATTTCTAGAACCAATATATTTTTTTACTGCCTCAACCTGTTTCCTATAAGTCAATTTCCACTCAAGATTATAACCATCATATACTCTAAACATCTCTGCGGATGATGGTTCAACACCATTCTCTATTACCGACTGAAGAAATACTCTTGAGCCATTTTCCTGTTTAGCAGTTTCTATTGCACTAGTTGCCATCTTATGAAATCTTTGCGTGAGGAGCGAATTTACCTTTTGCTGATATCTTCATACCAAGATACAAAATATCTGTCCAGAGTTCTGCTTTATCACTTTGATTCTCATTATATTTAAGAGCATCATACCAAAACTTAATCTGCATTAATTTAGCAACAGCAACTCTTTTATCCTTATCATATAGTTCTCCAATACGAAGTTCAAAATCAGCATATGAAGGAGCTTTCTTACCTTTAGTTATATAATTATACATTTGTTTATATTTTGTTCCCTCTGCTATTAATGCATTTTCATCTTGAGGATAATCAGAAAATCTATTCGTAAAGTTCTGTGCCTTTATCAATTCTCTAACCATATCAATGGGTGCTTGTCCACCTTGAGCTGCAGGAGTTCTTTTTATAGAGGTATTGAAGGTTAATGTTCCACCTGATGTTCTACTAATATTAACTTTATAGTCAGTATTAGATCCAAACTTAATCATATTATTAACAGAATCACTTGCCCAAAGATTTTCATATTCAAGTTTAACATTTGCCATTGTATATTTTTCAAGTTTCTCCATTTTTAATATTGATGATGACTCAACATTATGTAAATGAATTTCTGCTCTATTACCTTGTTGCACTTTCTTAAGAGATAATCCAACAAGTTTATTATCCTCCATCAACCCAACTAATATATTATTCAATTCAACTAAAGTTTGTGTTATTGGTTCTTTACGTTTAATTTCGCTTTCTATTTTTGTTTTAATTGCTGGCATATCATAAGCAGCAAAAATATCAGCAGGGTTCCAAGTTGTATACTTTCCTGCTGGAACAAATGGATCTAGATCTCTTGCTACCTGTTGTATTTCCGTCGAAAAGAAATGTACAAGATCTTGGTTGTGATATTCAAATACACCCCATTTAGAACTACTATATTTTTTTAAAAATTCTTTTTGTTGCTGAAAATAAGTCCAAGTCCAGTTATCTAATCTATGTCCCCACTTTGATCCAAAACAAGCTTCTAATCGTTGTCTAGTTATTTTATCATTCAATATATCAGATTCTTTCTTAAACTCAACATTATCAAGCAACGCTCTATTGAATACAATTGTAGTTCCCTTCTCTTGAATGTCTGTAGGTATAACAGTACCACCAGGTTCATTACTTAATCTTTCAAACCTAACTTCTTTTTGATTTCTCTCCGCAACTTCTTCAGGTGTTCCAATAAAAACTTCTAGGTAACTCCCCCTCTTAGTTGTACTAATCCACCCAAACTGTTTACCTAAATCCTCCCAAAGTTTTTTAATTTGAGCTTCCTTTATATCAGGGAAATAGTCAAAACGAATAATTCTCCCAAGACGTTTTGCATTAACAGTTATTAAAATATCTCCATGAGGACTTCTACCATAAGTAAAACTATGTCCATCATCAGTCCAAGCAACAGGAGCAACATTTTTTTTATCAAACTTTGCTTTTGTAACTAAAAGTGCTAAATGCTGCACAACACGAGTTGTAGTCGTTCCTACTCTATCATATATTTGTCTTGTCGGCATTATCAATACTTTTTTAAGTATTTATTTATAGAAGTCTCCCTTCCATCCAGTCACTAATAGCAGCATCATATTCAGCAGTATGTTTGAATGCTTCGTATGCAAATTGTTTTCTTAAACCTTCAACTGAAATTGATATATTTTCATTTAATGCATCAAGGAAAATTCCATACTGTCCTGGATTAGTTAATACAGCAACATCCTTATGATTCTTTGCTGCGGATCTTACCATACTAGGTCCACCAATATCAATGTTCTCTATTGCTTCCTCAAAGGTTACATCTGGTTTAGCAATTGTCTCTTTAAATGGATATAAATTTACTGCAACAACATCAATCAATCCAATATCATTTGCCTTGCGATCTATTTCATGTTTAGGATTACCACGTTGAGCAAGAATACCACCATGAATCTTTGGATGTAATGTCTTTACTCTTCCATTAAGAATCTCTGGTGAACCAGTATATTCAGATACTTTCATTACTGGTATACCTTCTGCCTGAAGAACAGCATGGGTTCCACCACTAGATATAATTTGGTATCCAGCACGAACTAATCCTTCAGCAAAATCAACAATACCATCTTTGTTTGAAACACTTAGTAATGCGTAGTAATTCATCTGTCACCTGCAGCACGGTTTTCTGAATGATATACATTAAACTCTCCACCAGGATATCTCT
>CEUL01009025.1_pt1 | contig 10348 bp, 14 predicted proteins | sample 427021 | NCBI WGS metagenome assembly CEUL01 (sample SAMEA2622800, study PRJEB7988) | marine metagenome | isolation source: saline water (ENVO:00002010), including | reverse complement strand
CTGTTCCTTTAAATTCCTCAAATATAACTTCATCCATTCTACTTCCAGTGTCTATTAAAGCAGTTGCAATTATTGTTAACGAACCTCCTTCTTCAATGTTTCTGGCTGCTCCAAAAAAACGTTTGGGTCTTTGAAGCGCATTTGCGTCAACACCTCCTGTTAAAACTTTACCTGAACTTGGAACCACAGCATTGTATGCTCGGCCTAATCTTGTTATTGAATCTAATAATATGACAACATCTTTTTTATGTTCGGTTAGTCTTTTAGCTTTTTCAATTACCATTTCAGCTACAGCTACGTGTCTTTGTGCAGGTTCATCAAAAGTTGAACTAATTACTTCGCCTTTGACTGTTCTTTGCATATCGGTAACTTCTTCTGGTCTTTCGTCAATTAATAATACCATTAAATAACATTCAGGATGATTTGCAGTTATTGAGTTTGCAATACTTTGAAGTATCATTGTTTTTCCAGCTTTTGGTGGAGAAATTATTAAAGATCTTTGACCTTTCCCTATTGGACTAACTAAGTCTATCAAGCGTGCTGTTAAATCTGGTTTTTTTTCAATTTTGTTACTTTCTACCTCAAGTGTAACTTGTTTATTTGGGTACAATGGAGTTAGGTTATCAAATGCTATTTTGTGTTTAGTTTTTTCTGGTTCTTCAAAATTAATTTTATTTACTTGAAGTAAGGCAAAATATCTTTCACCATCTTTTGGCGCTCTAATTGGTCCTTCTACTGTATCTCCGGTTCTTAAGCCAAATTTTCTTATTTGATTTGGGCTAATATATATATCGTCTGCTCCAGGTAAATAATTTGATTCTATTGCTCTTAAAAATCCAAAACCATCTTGTAAAAGTTGAAGCACCCCACCCCCAGTAATTTCTTCACCTTTTTCAGCTAATTTTTTTAATATAGCAAAATATATTTCTTGTCTTTTTAAAGTACTTGCATTTTCGATCCCAAGCTTTTCAGCTTCATCGATCAACTGTTCCGAGCTTTTTTGTTTAAGATCTTGAATATTCATATTTGTGGGAATTATTTTAGATAAAATTAATATATATCTTGAAAATTATATTTCAAGTAGCAATTGAAATTTTTTTTATTATAATTTGTCAATTTCTTGGCTAAATTGTTGAACTTTTTGCCAGTTAGTAAATTCATATGCCTCTGATGTATTGGTTGGACCATTAGTTATAAACATAATGAGTTTAATTATATATTTGTCAAAAAAACTATACTTTGGATAATCTACTTTTCCCGCAAATACTCCAATTTTTTTTGGCTTCCATTTAGAAATTTTAAGAAATTTTTTTATATAAGGATTAGTATCGGGAGTATTTTTTTCTGGTTTTCTTGCAACCACATTTACTGAGAAAAAAATACTTTGTTTTTGATCTAATATATTTTTGTTTAACTCTATAAATTCATAAAGTTGCTTAGAATGTTTTCCATATCTTATGCTTGCTCCTATTATAATTTTATTGAATTCATTTAAATCAATTTTTACTGCTTCTTCCAATGATACAATTTTAGTTATTTCTTCATCATTTAAAAAATTTGTTATTCTTTTACAAATAGTTTTTGTATGCCCGTCTGTGCTGGAGTAGATTATTAATGATCTAAACATTTTAAATATTACTATTTTTTATTCATTATTTGTTGGGGCATTTCTCTATAGTATTTATTCTCTAATTGGTATTCTATATCTTCTTTATCCTGGGCTGAGCCTTCTGCTTGTATAAAGGTGTATTTTGCAAAATCTTTACACCAGTTTTTATTGGTGTTAAGGCATTCAACTGGATAAATATTACCACCCCAATTTTTTGCTTCATTTACCAACTCATGACCCAACTCGTCAGTGGTTTCAAGACAGTCTGCAACAAAACTTGGGGAGTAAATTACAATTTCTTTCTTTCCCTTAGAAATTAAATTTTTAACTACATCTTCTGTATAAGGTGTTATCCATTCTTCAGAACCAAAACGACTTTGAAAGCTCATAGTGCATTGCTCTGGTTTAATATTTTTAAGATCTTTAGTAATAAGACAAAATGTTTCGTAACAATGTCTATAATAATCATCACCTTTATTTACAATTCGCCTTTTTTGCATTCCATGAAAAGTTATAACCAAGCTATCTATCTTTTTTCCCTGTTTATTTAACTCATCTAATTTTGAGTCAACTTGATTGACAGAATTATCAATAAAAGCATGGGTCCTATGAAAGTTGGTTATCACTTCAAAGGTTGGTATTTTTACTCTTTTTGATAATTCTTTTGCTAAAGCATCAACACCCGAAGCTATTGTACTTTCAGAATACTGGGGAAACATTGGTATAACGAGTAACTTTGTTGCACCAATGCCTTTTTTTAAATCCTCTTCCCAACTGTCATAGATCTCGTTTACAAAAGGTGGAGATAAAAGAAAAGCATAATCTACCTCAACAAAACCATTAGGATCAATTTTTTTTAACTCCTCAACTACATTTCTTGTAAAATCTCTTGTGTTAGTTATTAATGGAAAACTTTTACCATCCCAAATTCTAGCGTAAAGTTTTGCTGACTTTTGTGGCCTAAAAGGCAATACAAAAAAATTTAAAATTATTTTCCAAAGCCATGGATTTATATCAACAACTCTTGGATCTCCTAAAAATGCACGAAGATATTTCCTTAAAGCTTTGGGTGTAGGTTCTGAGGGTGATCCGAGCTGAACAAAAACAACCTTTGTCTTTCTTTTTGGGTGTTCATAGTAGTGGGTCATAATTTAATAATTTTTTACTATTTTAACTAAATAGTCCATCATGCTAGGACTGGTTTCTGGCAATACACCATGCCCTAAATTAAAAATATATGGGTGATCTTTAAATATATCTAGGTATTTTTTTGTCTCTCTTTTTAAATTTTCTTTATTAGTTAGAAGTACCTTAGGATCCATACCTCCTTGGATTGGTATATCAATATTAGACTTTATTGAATAAGGATCAACCTCATAATCAATACAAATAACATTGGGTTTTAAAATTTCACAATAATTTTTATAATTTTTTATACCTCTTGGAAAACAAATAACTGGTGTATTTAGTTTTTTAGTAAAATTAACAAGCGCCGAAGTTGGCTTATATATATATTTTTCATAATCTTTCTCATCCAACAAACCTGCCCAACTATCAAAAATCTGTATTAAAGTTGCGCCCGCTTTTATTTGATTTTTAATATGAATCTTAAGAAATTTTTCTATTAATATTAATAATTTATTTATAAATAATTCATCCTTAAAAATATCTTTCGATAATTTTTTTTTGGGAGACATTTTATTAATCATATAAACCATAATTGTCCACGGTGCCCCAACAAAACCAATTATGTCTTTATACTTACAAGTTGGATTAGAAGATATATTTGATATGGATTTATAAATTGGGTTTAATTTTTTACTAAATTCATCTTCAGTAACATTTGATATTATATCTAAATTTAAATTTCCTAATTCTGGACCCAAACCTTTTGTAAATTTAACTTCCTGGCCCAATCCAAAAGGTAACATTAAGATATCGGAAAAAATTATAGCAGCATCAAAATCAAATCTTTTTATAGGTTGTAAAGTTATCTCAGTAGATAATTTTTCGTTTAAACATAACTTTATAAAATCTTTATTATTAGCTCTAATCTCTCTAAACTCCGGAAGGTATCTTCCAGCTTGTCTCATTATCCATATCGGATTTATGTCTGTTTTTTTATTTTTTATACAATTTATAATTGGAGTCATAATAATAGTATATATAAGTTTTAGTAATTGTTTTATATCCTGTTAATATTAAGAATTATAAATTTTTAACATTTTACTCACTAGATATTAACAGATTAAATTAGTAAAAAATTAAGATAAATAGCCTCTTTTTCATAATTTTATTTAAAATAAATAATTATGTATATTAATTATCAAGATGTTTATTTATGTTAATATTCTTAAACTTATTCATAAAAAAATAAAATGAAAATTATTATTAGATTTTAGATTTCTTTATTAGATAATTATAAACAAATTATACATGAGCAATAAACGCGATATATACTTAGTTTCAGATTCGACCGGCGAGACAATTGATAGAATATTTTTAGCATTAAAGGCACAGTTCTTAAATTTTGAGCATAATAATCATCAATTTTCATTTACAAGAACCAAAAATCAAGTTTTAAAAATTATAGAATTAGCAAAAAAACAAAAAGAGGCCATAATACTTTACACGATAGTTGATGATAACCTTGCGGAATTTTTAGAAATAAATGCAAACAAGTTTAATATTCCTTGTTTTAGTGTTCTTGGAGATCTTATTTTGAAATTTTCTAAACTACTGAACCAAAGAGCATCACATATTCCAAGCGGACAACATACGGTTGAAGAAAATTCTAAAAGAATAGAAGCAATACAATTTACAATGAACCACGATGATGGAAGTATGATTGAAGATCTAGAAAAATCGGATATTATATTACTTGGTGTTAGTAGAACCGGCAAAACACCAACCTCGATATATCTTGCGAACAGAGGATACAAAACTTCTAACATACCTTTGGTAAACGAAAGTTCAATACCCGATTTATTAAGAAAAAAACCAAAACTTAAATGTGTAGTAGGCTTAACCGTTGAGCCCAAAAGATTAATTGATGTTAGAAAAAATAGAATGATGGCTCTAAAAGAAGAACATGGAACAGATTATACAAATATTGAAAAAATAGAAATGGAAACAAAAAACGCAAAACAGGCTTTTCAAAAATATCAGTGGCCAGTAATTGATGTAACAAGGAAATCTATTGAAGAAACAGCAGCTTCTATTATAAAAATCTATGAAATAAAAAATCAAAATGCATAAAATAATTCTTGCCTCAAATAGTAAAGTTAGAAAAAAAATTTTAGATGAAAATGAAGTTGAATGTAAAGTTTTACCATCAAACGTTGATGAAGAATCGGTAAAAAGAAGTTTATTGAGCGAAAATGCTAGCCCAGAAATTATCTCAAAAAACTTGGCTGAGTTAAAAGCTAATAAAGTAAGTTTAAAGTTTAATAATGAAATCGTGCTTGGAGCAGATAGCGTAATAGATATTAAAAATGAATTAATTTCTAAACCAAAAAATAGGGCAGAAGCCTTAAAAATATTAAAAAAGCTTAACGGAAAGACACATCACTTAATAAGTTCTGTTTGTATCTCAAAAAATGGCTCAATGATTTGGAATTACACAGATAAAGCATCTTTAACAATGAAGAATTTAACAGATAGGGAGCTCGAAGAATATTTGTCTAAGATAACCGACGAGGCGCTGTATGCTTATAATGTTTATCAAATAGAGGGTGAAGGAAGATCTTTATTTTCGGTCATTAATGGGGACGAAAACACTATTATGGGACTTCCAATAAAAAAAATAAAGGAATATATAAAAAACTTATAATGCTTATACTCATTTGGTTTATTGTTTGTATTTTATTTGCTTTTGTTCATTATTTTTTAGGAACCTCAGGTCATGCCGTTGAGTTATTTGCTTTACTGTCTGGATTATCTTTATTTATATTGAATAAACTTGCCAACAAAGTAAACAAAAAAAAATGAAAAAATTTTTAGTTATAGGGAATCCAATTCAACATTCACTATCTCCTAAATTACACAATTATTGGTTCAAAAAAAAAAAAATAAATGCAATTTATGATAAAAAAGAAATTAGTGAAAAAGATATTAATTCTATAATTTCTGATATTAAAAATGAGAAAATTAGCGGGATAAATGTAACAGTTCCATTTAAAAAAAAAGTTATTCCATTTATGGACAAGTTAAGTCCTGAAGCAAATGAATCACAATCTGTTAATACAATATATTTTCAAGATGGGAGTCTTATTGGACACAACACTGATATATCTGGATTTGAACTTAGTATAAAATATTTAAAGTATAATGTAAAAAATAAAACAGTTTTTATACTAGGAGCAGGCGGGGTTGTTCCATCAATAATTTTAGCTTTAAAAAAAATGGGTGCTACAAAGATTATTTTAAGCAATAGAACAAAATCTAAAGCTGAAGATTTAAAAAATAAATTTAATGAATTAAAAATTATTGATTGGGGAGAAACTCCAAATTTTGATATGATAATTAATGCTACAAGTATTGGATTAAAAAATGAAGATGGAATTAAATTAGATTATTCTCTTATAGAGCCCAATAAGTTTTTCTATGATGTTATATATAATCCAAAGGAAACAATTTTTTTAAAAAGAGCTAAGCTTTTTGGCAACAGAGCAGAAAATGGAAAAATGATGTTTATTTATCAGGCACATCAAGCATTTACTGTTTGGCACGAATTAATGCCCGAAATAGACCAAGAAGTTATAAATTTATTAGATAAATGATTAAAATTGGTATTGTAGGAGATATCGGGTCTGGAAAAAGTTTTGTAGCTAGACAATTTGGATATCCAGTTTTTGATGCTGATAAAGAAGTTTTAAAAATATATAAAAAAAATAAAAACTGTTTTAAAAAACTAAAACGTAGATTACCAAACTTCATAAAAACATTTCCAATTAAAAAAAATGAATTAAAGATCGCTATTTTAAAAAATAAAAACAATTTAAAAAAAATCGAAAAAATTATACACCCTGAAGTTCAAAAAAGTATGAAAAAATTTATAAAATTTAATAATAATAAAAAAATGTTAATATTCGACATACCCCTGATAATAGAAAATAAAATTTATAAAAAGAAAAATATAGAATTAGTTTTTGTTCAAGCAAAAACAAAAGATATTAATAAAAAACTCAAACAAAGAGATAATTATAATGATAAAATAGTCCAAAAACTTAGAAGATTTCAAACATCATTACAAATAAAAAAAAAAAAATCTAAATATTTAATCAAAAACGATTTTAAAAGATTAAGTTTAAAAAGACGTATTAAAATGTTAAAAACTAAAATATTTCAAAATAATGAATGAAGTAATATTAGATACAGAAACAACGGGATTGTCAGTAAAAGATGGACATAGAATTGTAGAAATTGGTTGTATCGAATTAAATAATTTAATCCCTACTTCAAAAAAATTTCATTGTTATTTAAACCCAGAAAGAAAAGTCTCTGAAAAAGCTTTAGCTGTTCATGGATATACAGATCAATTTCTGTCAGATAAGAAAAAATTCATTGAAATAGTTGATGATTTTTTATCATTTATATCTGGTAAAAAACTTGTAATACACAATGCTGAATTTGATATATCACACTTAAATAACGAATTAGAAATAGCAGGAAAGAAAAAAATTGATAAAGAAAATGTTATAGATACATTAGAAATAGCCAGAGATAAATATCCCGGATCACAAATAAGCCTAGATGCACTTTGCAGAAGATACAGAATAGATAATTCAAAAAGAGAGAAACATACCGCTTTAATAGATTGTGAATTATTAACAAAGGTTTATATAAACTTATTAGATCAAAAAGAACCTTCTTTGGATTTTTTATCAAATAAAGAAGAAAATATTAAATTTAAAATAAACAAGGAAAAAAATTACTCAAAAAAAATCGTTCAAATAAGCGAACAAGAGCTAAAACTCCACAAAGTCTATTTAAAAAATAATCTAAAAAAAAATTATTTTAATTAAGTCTTTGGCTATAAAGCTGTTCAAAATCTATTTTTTTTTCAAATTTGACACCAGGATAGCCTGAGTCATTGAGCAAATTAATAAATATTTTTTCTAGATTAGGATAAATTTTTTTTTGAACATCGCACAGAATAATTTTTTCTATAATCTTTTTTTCCTTAACAGCCTCACCAACTTGAATAACAGAAGTATATGTAATTTCGAAATGTGATTTATTTTTTGGATTACCCTTATCCAAATAAGTCAATTGTGTGTTTACTTCGATCATTCTGTTTTTTAACGGAGCTGAAGTAATATTAATACTTAAGCTATAATTTTTTAAGAACTCTTTGACATAAAAGTAAGTTTCAATATTAGGTGTTTCGCTTGAAATATCCTTTACGAATTGTGCAACAATTTTAAAATTATCTGACATTATTTATCATCATCTATATCTTCGTATTCACCTTCAATAAAGTTTTTATTAATTTTTTTTTTTTTAAATTTTTTAAATAATAATTTACGTGTCCAAGGAAATATAATGAGCAAACCAATAAAGTCAGTTAGAAATCCAGGTAAAATCATTAAAAAAGCAGCAAAAGCCAAAGCTGCTCCAGAAATAATTTCATAAATTGGTAATTCGTTTTTAACCAATTGGCTTACTGCAGATCTAAGTGTGTTTAAACCTTCGTATTTTGCATAATATAGACCTATAACTGCAGTTATAAGTATAAGTGAAATTGTGTTAAAAGCCCCAATTTGAGAACCTATCTTAATAAATAGATAAATTTCTACTATAGGGACTAGTAAAATTAGCAATAATGATGTGTTCATTTGTCTTTAATCTAATTTGTCAGTTGAAATTAAGCAACATAGTAAATATTATTTAAATATGAATTATAGTTTTGAATATATAGATATAATACTATTAGCGATGATTGCTGGTTTTATTTTCCTAAGATTAAGAGGAATTTTAGGCAAAAAGACAGGGCATGAAGAGAATGTTGGTGCATCTTTTGCGCATGATTTTCCTCAAAAAAGAGAGGTAATTAAGAAAATTGACGAGAAAAATTTTGATGAAAAAGCAAAAGCTGATTTTTTAAAAGGAGCAAAAATTGCATATGAGTCAATAGTTACAAGCTTTTCGTCTGGAGAAATAAAAAGTATTAAATCACTTCTAGATAAAAAAGTTTTAAATGATTTTGATCAGGCAATAAAAGATAGAAAAGAAAAAGGTTTAATATCAGAAACAACTTTTATTGGAATAAGCTCAGCAGATATTAAAGATTATAATCAGAACAATAATATGTTTGAAGTAACAGTAGATTTTGTAAGTGAAATAATTTCATGTGTTAAAGACAAAGAAAAAAAATTAATTTCTGGAGATCCAGAGAAAGTTAAGAAAGTATATGATACCTGGAAGTTTTCTAGAGAAATTAAATCTTTAAGTCCAAATTGGCTTTTAGTAGATACTCAAGCCTAATTGATAAAAAAAATTTCAGACAAAGATCAAAAAGATTGGATAAATTTTCTCAATAGTGATGAAAAATTAAAAAGCAAAGATTTAGATATAAAAAAAAATACAACACCTATTAATAAGACAATTGACTTACACGGTTTTACTTTAGAAGAAGCAAATAAAAAAATTGAAAAACTTATTAATGATGCTCACGAAAAAGGTGTATCAAAAGTAATTGTTATTACTGGCAAAGGAATTCATTCAAATGTTGAGAGAGATCCTTATGTTTCAAAAGATCTTAGTACATTAAAATTTTCAGTTCCAGATTATATAAAAAATAATTCAGAATTAATGAAAAAAATTAGAGAAATTAAAAATGCAGATAAAGAAGATGGTGGTAGTGGGGTTTTCTATATATATTTAAAAAGAAATAAGAAATTATGATTATTTGGTTAGCATCTTACCCAAAAAGTTGATAAAGTTATTGCAAGCACAACTTTTGAAAATTTAAAAAACCTTGAAAATAAGCATGGTTTTATAGAAAAATCCTCAAAAATGAAAAAAAATTTTTTTAATTTAGGGAAGCAAAATAAATGGCAAAATATTCTAGATGAAAGTGTTATAGAAATTTTATCCTCTGAGTTCAAAGAAGAGTTGAAAGAACTTAACTATCTATAAATTTTTATAAAATAAATTTAGAAAGATCGGTATCTTTTACAAGATCTCCTAAATTATCTTTTACATATTTAGCATCAATAACTATTTTTTCACCGCTCCGGTCAGTCGCGGTAAAGCTAATTTCGTCTAAAACTCTCTCGATTATTGTGTGTAACCTTCTTGCTCCAATATTTTCAATTTTTGAGTTAACTTCATAAGCTAAATTGGCAATTGTATCTATTCCATCTTCTGAAAATTCTAAATCAACATTTTCAGTTTTGAGTAAAGCCTTATATTGTTTAATTAAACTGTTATCTGGCTCTTTAAGAATTCTTATAAAATCATCGCTGTTTAAAGCATCTAATTCAACTCTTATCGGTAGTCTTCCTTGTAGTTCAGGAAGAAGATCGGATGGTTTTGCTAATTGGAAAGCACCTGATGCAATAAATAAAATATGATCTGTTTTTATTGTTCCATATTTAGTGCTAACAGTCGTACCTTCTATCAAGGGAAGTAAATCTCTTTGAACTCCCTCTCTTGAAACATCACCACCAACACGGTCTGTTCTTGCTGAAATTTTATCTATTTCATCTAAAAATACTATACCATTATTTTCTG
>CEUL01023125.1_pt1 | contig 10374 bp, 8 predicted proteins | sample 427021 | NCBI WGS metagenome assembly CEUL01 (sample SAMEA2622800, study PRJEB7988) | marine metagenome | isolation source: saline water (ENVO:00002010), including | reverse complement strand
TGTGTGAGAGTAGGTAATCGTCAGGCTTTTTTCTTTGAAAGGCTCTCAGTTTTATCTGAGAGCCTTTTTTTTGTATTAAAATAAAGAAATGGATATCGCAGAAATTTCAGATCGCATGGAAATTGAAAAACTTGTAATCGATTATGCAACTGCTGTAGATACCAAAAATTTTCAAGAGTTTAATAATTTATTCACAAAAGACGCTCACATTGACTACACAGAAGTAGGCGGGATAGCTGGCAATCTCCAAGAAATTATAAAGTACTTAGAAACAGCATTAGACCATTTTCCAAATTATCAACATTTAATCTCAAACATTTCTTTAACCTTAAATGGAAATTCAGCTTCTGGAAAAGTAATGTGCTTTAATCCCATGCAAACAGAAGATGAGCAGGTATTCTTTCTAGGGATGTGGTATCAAGATACTTATAAAAAGATAGATGATAAATGGTTTATTGCATCAAGAGTTGAAGAAAGTTCTTGGGATCATAATGTACCAAGTTTTATCAACACCAAACCTCAAAAATGATAGTTGGTCTAACTGGTGGCATAGGGTCTGGTAAATCAGCCGCAGCTAATTTTTTTCAAAATGAAGGTATTATCGTCATAGATGCAGACGGTTTATCCAGAGAGGTAATTGAAGAAGGCACTCCAGGGTTTGCAACTATAGTTGAGAATTTTGGATCTAAAATTATTGATTCCAATGGATCAATCAATAGAGCACATTTAAGAAAAGAAGTTTTTGATGATGATGATAAAAAAAATTTACTAGAATCTATTATTCATCCATTAGTTAGAGACTTGATGGTAAAAAAAATAGCGGCTTCAAAATCTCCGTATTCGATTATTATGGTGCCACTAATTTTCGAAACTAATAGTATGAGTAACTATAATAGAATTCTAGTTATTGATTGCGATCCGAAACTTCAGCTCGAAAGAGCTATGTTGCGAGATAATAATTCCAAAGCACAGATTCAAAAAATCATGGACTCTCAATGCTCCAGAGAAGAAAGAATAAGTATTGCCAATGATATTATTCCCAACAATGATTCATTAGAAAATTTGAAAATTAGATCAATTGCAATGCATAAATTTTATTTAGGTCTTTCTTAGAAATGACAAAGACCTGCCCCCAATGTACAAAAGAAGCTGATCTTAGTCCTACGAATATTTATAGGCCATTTTGCTCAGAAAAATGTAAATTGATTGATTTTGGAAGTTGGACCAACGAAGAAAAATTAATCAGCAGGCCAATTGAGTCAGAAGATTTTTATCAAGATTGAATTATTTTCCACTCCCCTGTTTCTATAAGGGGTTTAGCTTTTTTATACTTTAATTCTTTTGTCTCTTTGCCATTAGTAATTTTTACGATTTCATTTCTTTGTAACTTTGGCTCATCTGTTTTAACTGTTTCTACCTTGGCCAATTGTTCTTGTTTGGGGTTTGGATCATTTCCTATAACTGGTTGAATTTGTTCTTGGTGAAGTTTCATTTCTCTGTTTTGCTGAGCTTCACGAGATCTTGCCTCTAATTCCTGAATTTCTTCTTCGCTGGCAAGCTCGATTCTAAATAGAACTTTAATTGCCTCAGCATTAATTTCATTTAACATTACTTCAAACATTTCAAATGCTTCTCGTTTATATTCATTTTTTGGATTCTTTTGAGCATAAGCTCTTAAACCAACACTTTGTCTTAAGTGATCCATTTCAGATAAATGGTCTTTCCAATGAACATCTAGAATTTGTAGCATTACCTGTTTTTCAAGTTGAGCAAGGTTGTCTCCAATTTTAAGGTATTTTTCCTTGTATTTTTTTGCTGCATTGTCAGCAATAAGAGCTGCAATTGAATCAGGAGTTAATTTTTTGTCACTCCTAACCTTTGCCGCTATATTTTCTTCTATAAAGTAATGATCGATTAGATATCTATCTAATTCCTCCAGTCTCCACTGACTTTCAACAGATTCCAAGGGCACAAAATCATTTGATACTGCAAGCATCTCCTCATGAATCAAATCATTTACTGCTTCAGAAATATTATCCTCATTAAGCAGTTGATTTCTTAATGAATAGATTGCTTGCCGCTGATCGTTTGCAACATCATCATATTCCAAAAGGTTTTTTCTTATATCAAAATTTCTGCTTTCTATTCTTTTTTGTGCATTTTCTATGCCACGAGAAAGCATTTTGTGTTCAATATGGTCATCACCCATGCCGATTCTTTCGAAGAGACTTCTTCGACTATCAGATATAAACAATCTTAATAAGTCGTCCTCCAGAGATAGAAAAAACTTTGAATAGCCTGGATCTCCCTGCCTTCCTGATCGACCTCTTAACTGATTGTCAATTCTTCTTGATTCATGTCTCTCAGTTCCAAGAATGTGCAAGCCACCTGCCTCTAAAACTACTTGATGTCTTTTTTCCCACTCACCATCACCAATATTTTCTTTGCCTCCCAATACAATATCTGTGCCTCTTCCAGCCATATTTGTTGCTATAGTAACTACACCAGGACGCCCAGCATTTGCAATAACCTCTGCTTCTTTTTCATGTTGCTTTGCATTAAGCACCTGATGAGAGATATTTTTTTTATTCAGCAAGGCTGAAACTATTTCTGATGACTCAACAGAGGCCGTGCCAACCAATATAGGCGCATCTTTTTTGCGCAATAGCTCTATTTCTTCAATCAACGCCTTAAATTTTGCATCTTGAGTTAGAAAAACTAAATCATCATTATCTTCTCTAGCCATCGGCTTATTTGTTGGAATAATTGAAACATTGAGTCCATATATTTCAGCAAATTCAGCTGCTTCAGTATCAGCAGTACCTGTCATCCCGGATAGCTGATTGAAGAGTCGAAAGAAGTTTTGGTAAGTTGTAGATGCAAGTGTTTGAGATTCTCTCTGTATGGGAGTGTTTTCTTTACATTCAAGAGCCTGATGAATACCTTCACTCATTCTTCTTCCTGGCATTGTTCTGCCAGTGTGCTCGTCGATAAGTAAAACTTCTTGGCCTCTGACCAAGTAATGAACATTTTTTTTGAATAAGAATGCAGCTTTTAGAGTTGCATTTACATATCGCATGATCTTCAAATTACTTACGGAATATAGACTATCTTCAGATTGAAGTAACCCCAATTCTTCAAGATGTCTCTCAACAACCATATATCCATCGTCAGTCAGCTCTATTGATCTATTTTTTTCATCAATAATATAGTGACCTATCTCATCTTGAGTAAGCGGCTCATCCTCAGTTCCCTCCCTTAATTGTTCTTTTAGATTTGGGATAATTTTTTTAATTTGGACGTAATAATCAGCACTTTCATTTGAGGGGCCAGAAATAATCAAAGGCGTTCGAGCTTCATCAATTAGAATGGAATCTACTTCATCTACAATCGCAAAATCTAGCGAGCACTGGACCTTATCTCCAGCACGAAGGGCCATATTGTCCCTAAGATAATCAAAACCTAGTTCGCCATTGGTTGCATAGATAACATCACATTGGTATGCAGATTTTTTTTCTTCAAATGATTGGTTTGAATAAATAACCCCAACCGTAAGCCCAAGTTGTTCATATATTGGTCTCATCCAGTCAGCATCTCTTTGTGCCAAATAATCATTCACCGTCACCAATATCACTTTATTGCCCTTGACTACATTCATGAAGGCTGGAAGGGTTGCAACCAAAGTTTTCCCCTCTCCAGTTTTCATTTCAGCAATATTTCCTTCTGATAGAGCAATACCACCAAGCATCTGGGCATCAAAATGCCTCAAACCAATTGTCCTAACACTTGCTTCTCGTGTTGCTGCAAAAGCGTGAGCCAGTAAATCAAAGTTCGTATCTTTTGAAGACTCTTTTAATTTAACTCTCAGATCAGATAGATCATTATCACTTAGTTGTTGATACTCTGATTCCAGTGCATTAATTTGATCCACAGATACTTGCATTCGCTTTAGTGCGCGTTGGTTGCTGCTTCCAAATATTTTGGTTAAGAATGACATGAAATTTAATCGCTAATAATTTTTTGTATTACTCAGAGCTTTATAGCATCGCCAAAAGGTGCTCTTGCATATGATATGGGTGCAATTGAAGAATCTTCAAATGTGACTACCTCCCAAGCATCCTCAGACGCTAAAATTTTTCTCAATAACTCGTTATTAAGAGAGTGACCTGACTTGTAGCCTGAAAATTGACCAATAAGGTTATGTCCAAGAAGATATAAATCTCCTATGGCATCAAGCATTTTATGCTTTACAAATTCATCGTCGAATCTAAGGCCTTCCTCATTAAGGATACCATCTTCTCCAACAGCAATAGCATTAGCTACACTGGCCCCTAACGCTAAACCTTGAGATTGCAAGGTATCCATGTCTTTTACTGCGCCAAAAGTTCGTGCTCTGCAAACTTCTTTTACAAAAGTGGTAGAGGAAAAATCAATTGATGATTTTTGTGCATGTTTTTTAATGGTTGAATCATCAAAGTCAATCTCAAATGAAACCTTGAAACCATCGAAAGGTTTGATAGCTGCATACGTATCTCCACGTTCAACCCGTACTTCTTTTTTAACTTTAATAAATTTTTTTAATTTTTCCTGTACTTCCAATCCAGCTGATTGAATTAAAAATACAAATGGGCTCGCACTACCATCCATAATAGGAATTTCTGGACCATCCACTTTAATAATGCAATTATCAATTCCCAGACCCGCAATTGCAGAAAGTAGATGTTCAATGGTTCCAATTTTGTAACCTTCCTTAAATAAAGCAGTTGAGAGGGTTGTATCTCCAACATATTCAAATATTGCTGGAATGCTAATTTCAGGATCTAAATCTGTTCTGATAAAAGTAATGCCAGCATCTATAGGAGCGGGTAGAAGCTCTAAGGTCATATCTTTACCGCTGTGAAGACCTACTCCAACAGCTTTGATAGGATTTTTTATAGTTCTTTGGTTTAGCATTCTATCAATTTAATGATTTTTTCAATTAGGTCATTGTAAATGAATTTTATATTAACTTCTGCCTTGCTATTTCAAAAAGTATTACACCAGTAGCAACCGAAACATTCAAACTATTAATTGTTTTATTCTTTGATAAAGTGCAGGTTTGAGAGCATTTATCTAATGTTTTTTCGCGTACACCTTCTTCTTCAGAGCCCATGATTACCAACAGAGGCTTATTTAAATCTAATTCTATATAACTTGAGTCTGCATGTTCGCTTGTGCCCAGGATGAGATATCCAAGCTTCTCAAAGTGTTTCAAACTATTAATTAAATTTGTGACTGTAAAAATTTGAATTGCCTCCGTTCCACCAGCAGAAACCTGCCTCACAAGATGAGTAATTGGGGAGCAATGATATTTATTAATGATGACACCAGCAACATTGCTAGCAGCCGCAGATCTAATACATGCCCCAAGATTGCGTGGATCAATGACGTTGTCGATAACTAAAAATGTAGGATTTTCATGCTGGATGCCTTCTTCATACTTTTTAAGATCACTTAATCCGAGGTTTACCTCATTTTTAAGAATCGCTTCAGGATGCTGAGCTAAATTTTTCTTTCTCTCTACTGAGATTGAATGGTTTTCAGCCATAGTAATTAAATTTAGCACTCTATCATCGGTCCGATTAGCTGGTATGAAGATTTTTTTAATATTTTCGGGCGAAAGCTTTAACAGCATTTCGATGCTGTGAAAACCAACGCGAAGATTTACAGAATCTTTATTTTCCATTTGAAATTACTAGATTGATCTTTCGTTCAAGGGGAAAGATAGCAGCAATTTTAACTTTAATTTTCTGTCCAAGCTTATAAATCCCTCCTCTTCTTTTTCCTTTCAGCGCATTACGATCTGATAAAAAATGATATCGGTCATCAGGTAAATCAGAGACATGCAATAAGCCAGATATAAAGTAGGGCTCTAAACTAACGAATAACCCAAAGTCTGTTACACCAGTCACAAAACCGTCCATAGTTGATCCTATTTTTGTTTTAAGATAAGTGCAAATTAATACTTGCTCAACTTGCCTGGATGCTTTCTCAGCTCGCCTTTCTAGCATTGAGGAGTTCTCGCATTCATCTTGCAATTCATTTTGTCTTGTTTGAATTTTCTTTTGAGCCAGAGATGAATTGATTAATCTATGCACCAATAAATCAGGATACCTTCTTATTGGCGATGTGAAATGTGAGTATTGCCCTAATTGTAATCCAAAGTGACCTAAATTATTTGTTGAATACTCAGCTCTGGCTAGGCTTTGAAGCACCAAGATTTGACCAGTGCTATCATTTTTTTCGTTAGCTTGATCAAGACATAAGTTAACAACTTCTAAGGGCGATAATTTTTTGACTAGTTTGGGCGAAATCTTAAAGTGTTTCTTTAACGCTTCAAGTTTGCTTGGGTCAGGGTCTTCATGAATTCTATAGACACCCAGATTAAGACGCTCTTGCATAAACTCAGCCGCAGACTCATTCGCAAGCAGCATAGACTCCTCAACAAGTTTATGAGCAAAAAGAGACTTTTTTATAAGTATCTTTTTAACTTCTTTGCTTTCATTTAACTTTAAGGTTGTTTCCATTGGATTAATTTCTAGGGCTTTTCTTTTGATGCGTAGCTTCAATCTTAGGTTGGTCAGATCTTTCAGATGCTTTATTGAATCGCGAACTCCAGCCTGTTTAATGCTAGATGACTTATTAAGATGCTTTTCAACTTGATTGTAAGTCAGTCGCGCTTTTGAGTTAATAAGACCACTATAAAATTTGTACTTATTTCTTTTACCATCTAAGCCTATAGACATTTCGCAAATCATTGAGCATCTATCTTCATTAGGTCTTAGTGAGCAAATCCCATTTGATAAATTTTCTGGAAGCATTGGAATAACTGTTTCTGGAAAGTAAATAGAAGTGCCTCTCTTTTTTGCTTCTATGTCTATTTTGGAGCCTGGAGTTACATAGAAGGATACATCTGCAATAGCAACGTAGAGCGTGAAGCTGTTGCTATTTTTTACACAGTAAACAGCATCATCAAAATCTTTAGCATCCTCTCCATCAATGGTTGCAAAATTTAGCTTTCTTAAATCTTTTCTATATCTCGCTATCTTTTTTTTATTAGCAACAGTTTTAGCTTCGTTTAAAACGTCAGAACTCCATTTTGAAGGAAGTTCATGCATTGAGATGGCATCTTGTATTGCTTCTTTATACATTCAATTTTCGCTATTGTAATTTTTTTGTGATGCTATAATATCGCCCTATGGATTTTGGACGTAAAAGCAAAAGTATCTCATTTATTGGGTTATTTTTCCTTGCAAGTATAGCACTGCATTCGTTTGCACACATTGATGAAGCTCCCTTAACTGCGGGTCCTGAAGTAGAGTGCCTTACTTGTCACAATGAGGTCTCTTCAGATATTGAAGTTTTTGTTTTTATTCCAAGCGAAATTTTTCCTAAACTTGTAGATGTAAATCTTCCCCTAAAAGTTAATCTACAAGATCGGAAACCATTCAACTCTCAAGCACCTCCAAAAATTAATATTTAACTTTTTTTAAATTTTAATTTTTCTTTTTAGGAGGTTCTTATGAAAATTAATAAATTTTTCTTTTTACTGTTAGTTACTTTCTCAATCAACACCTTGTTTGCTGATGAAATGGATGAGGTTGTTGTATCTTCAGCTTTAATTGATAGAGCTGCAAGCGAGTTGGCTGATCCAATTCATATTTTAAGCGGCGATGATATTGCAACTGAAGCCACTCAAAGTCTAGGCGAAACCATAGATGATTTATTGGGTGTTTCTTCTGCAGACTATGGTTCTGCGGTCGGTCAACCCATTATTAGAGGCATGTCAGGCACAAGGGTTAAGATCTTAGATAACGGCATGGTTAATCGTGACGTTTCAGGTATTGGTGCTGACCATATTAACGATATTGATATGAGCAATGTTCAACAAATAGAGGTTGTTAGAGGCCCATCATCTTTACTCTATACGAACGGAACAATTGGCGGCATCGTCAACGTTGTTGATAACTCTATAGCCATGAAAGATGTAGAGCGATTATTTAAAGTGGGGGCTGAGTCACAATCTGTTAATGATGGAGACAGCCGAAGTTTCTTTTATCAAGATAATGTTGGCGGTGATATAAACATAAGCCTTGCATATAAAAATACTTCTCTTGGAAATTTTGATGTTCCTAACGGCGCAATTATGCATGAAGAAGAAGAGCATCATGATGAGGATGAGGATCATGATGAAGATGAGGATCATGATGAGCATGAGGAAAACTTAGGCTTCTTGGCTAATTCTGATTTTGAATCAGAGTCATTCAAATTTGGCGCATCTACTACTGGAGACTGGGGCTATTTGGGAGTTTCATTGGCAAGCATTGAAAGCTTGTATGGCATTCCATATCACGGTGAAGGTCATGACGAACATGGTGACGAACATGGTGACGAACATGGTGACGAAGAAGAAGGGCATGATGAGCATGAAGGCGAAAGAATTTTTAGTACCACTGATTCTGAAAAGTTTGATATTAGAGGATCTTTCAATCTTGCTGGAAAGTTAGTAAATAAAGTTGATTTTTTCATGCGAGATACAGATTACTCCTTTACTGAGCAACATGCTGAAGAGGCCCATGAAGAAGAGCATCATGATGAAGATGAGGATCATGATGAAGATGAGGATCATGATGAGCATGAAGGTCATTCTGAAGGACCAACTACTTTTACAAATGATGCAATGGAGGCTGGGGCTATTTTTGATTTTTCAAATTCTATAGTTTCTCAAAAATTTGCAATTAACTTTGTGAATGAAGATACCTCAGTGATTGGAGCAGAGGCATTTATGACTCCTGCATCAAGAGACGAGCTCACATTTGGTTATTACTTGAGCCGAAGTTTTGATTCTTTCGATTTAGATTTTGGTGTGAGATATGACATGATTGACAACGAAGGGTCTTTAGTATCAGAGCATCATGATGAAGAAGAGCATCACGATGAAGATGAGGATCACGAGGAAGAAGATCATGATGAGCATGAAGAAAGTGAAGTTGCTTATTACGATCAATCTTTTAAAAATTCTAGTATTGCCTTAAATATTGGAAGAGAGCTTAACGACTTTCTCAGCGTTGATTTTGGGTTTTCTTCCGTAGAAAGAGCACCTTCAACCACTGAAATGTTTATGAATGGAGCGCATTTAGCAACCGCTAGATTTGAGGTTGGTAATGTAAATTTAAATTCAGAAACATCTAACAATATAGATTTAACACTTAACATGAAAAATGGCAGCTTTTTTGCTAAAGCTACTGTATTCATCAACGATGTTGATAACTATATTTATCTTCAAGATGAAACTGAAGAAGAGCATGAAGAACATGATGAAGAGCATGAAGAGGGTCATGATGATCATGGAGGTTTAATTCTTGCAAACTATCTTCAGCAAGATGCAGAATTAGACGGTTATGAGATTGAATTTGGTAACACCATGGAGGTAGGTTCTGGCAACTTAACTCTGTCATTTGGAAGAGATGAAATTTCTGGAGAGTTTTCTAGTGGTGGTAATATTCCTAGATTAAATCCAGCTCGAAATATCTTTAAACTGAAATATTCACAAGATAATACAATCTTTGGGTTGACGTTGAAAGATGTTGAAAAACAAAATGATATAGGCCTTGCTGAGACTAATACAGATGGCTATCAGATGTTGAATGCTAAATTATCTAGAAGTTTTGATTTTGGCGGTCAAGGAGACTTAACTGTTTCATTGTTTGGAAACAACTTACTTGATGAAATTGCTAGAAATCATTCTTCATATGTAAAAACTCAGGTTCCCCTGCCTGGAAGAAATTATGGTGTCAGGTTTAACCTAACATTCTAATTATTTCATCCGAATAGGCTTTAAAAACTGGAAACTATTTGATAATAGTTTCCAGTTTTTTTATTTTTCAAATCCGTATAATCTATAAAAATTACTAATTATCTGCGAAATGAATTCTAGAATTTTACAAATATTTTTCATTTTTTCCTTTGTCATTAATTCTGTCTTTGCTCAGGAGACTGAGGAAATTATTTCAGTTGCTTCATATATAGAATCTAGTGAAATAAATACCTCACCTGTAGATATTATTACGGCTGAGGAGTTTAAAAATTTGAGAGTTACAAATGTGGCTGAGCTAAGCAAATACCTTAGCATTGCCTCAGGCTCTAATTTTCAAACTAATGCCTTGGATGGTGTAGATCAGGGAATGGCAAATATAACTTTACGCGGAATGGATCATGCATCAACTCTCGTTTTGATTAATAAAAAACGACAGACCCATTCTGGGACACCCTCCGATGAAGGTGAAGGCTATATTGATATAAATATTATTCCTGAAATAGCTCTGAACAGAATTG
>CEUL01377221.1_pt1 | contig 10381 bp, 7 predicted proteins | sample 427021 | NCBI WGS metagenome assembly CEUL01 (sample SAMEA2622800, study PRJEB7988) | marine metagenome | isolation source: saline water (ENVO:00002010), including | reverse complement strand
TAGGTGAAAAAATTAATGTATGACATAAAAGTAATCCGACAGGATTTTCCCATACTCGATCAAATAGTTAATGGCCATCCATTAGTTTACCTAGATAATGCTGCGACTTCACAAAAACCCAAGTCCGTTATCGACGAATTAGTTAATTACTATTCAAGCTATAACGCAAATGTACATAGGGGTGCGCACACTTTGGCTATGAAAGCAACGGTGGCATATGAAGAAGCTCGAGAAAAAATTGCTTCTTTTATAAACGCTCCTTCGCCCGAAAATATAATTTTTGTAAGAAATACAACAGAAGCAATAAATTTAGTTGCATATACTTGGGCGACTGAACATATTCAAGCTGGAGATAGGATAGTAAGCACGGAAATAGAGCATCATTCTAACTTAGTACCATGGCAGCATATTGCATCGACAAAGAATGCAGAACTCGAATTAATACCTATAAGTGAAGATTACCAATTAGATCTCACACAATTGGATAAAATTGTCAGTGCAAACACTCGAATTGTGGCGCTCACTCACATGTCCAATGTTTTGGGAACTATTGTTCCCGTAAAAGATATTGTCAAAGCAGCTCGTAAAGCAGGGGCACTTGTGCTGGTAGATGGTGCTCAAAGTGTTCCTCATATGCCTGTTGACGTGCAGGATATAGGGTGTGATTTCTTCGCATTCTCTGGGCACAAAATGCTTGGCCCTACGGGAATCGGTGTACTTTACGTGTCTCCAGATGTATTGGGTGATTTGAATCCATTTTTGAGAGGCGGCGAAATGGTGCTAGAGGTAACTTACGATCGAGCCAGTTGGGCCCCGCCTCCAATGAAATTTGAAGCAGGTACGCCTAATATTGCTGATGCAATTGGCTTAGGTAAAGCTGTAGAGTATCTTGAGCAAATAGGCATGGGTGAGATACGAGAACACGAAATTACAATCACTGATTATGCCCTTGCAAGATTTGCAGAATTAGAAGATGTCACAACATACGGACCAAGTAACACCGAAATACGCGGCGGAGTCATCTCGTTTTATTTAAATGACGTTCATCCGCATGACATAAGTCAGGTACTTGATAGTTTGGGAGTGGCTATTCGAGCAGGTCATCATTGCGCTATGCCTCTAGTCAAAAGCAAGCTACATGTACCTGCGACAGCTCGTGCTAGTTTCTATCTTTACAATACTGAAAGTGAAATAGACATATTAATTGACGGTATTAAGAAGACAATGGAGTATTTTGGCAATGCAAATTCCTGACGGATTAGATGATCTTTACCAAGAAGTAATACTGGATCATTACCGAAAACCTCGTCATAGAGGGTCTCTAATAAACCCAGATTTAAAATCAGAGGGATTCAATCCATTTTGCGGGGATCAAGTAATTCTATCTATAAAGCTTTCTAATGAAGGGCTCTTAAGTGAAGTAGCCTTTGATGGTCAAGGATGCTCAATAAGCCAGGCTTCGGCTTCCATGCTATTGAACAACATCAATGGGAAAACAATTGCTCATGCAGAAACTTTGATCACAGATTTCAAGAACGTAATGCGGGGTGGCATCTTATCTCCAGCGCAAGAAGAGAGCATGGGAGAATTACTAGCACTACAAGGAGTACGTGAATTCCCCATTCGCATTAAGTGTGCACTACTAGGGTGGACCACATTGCAAGACGCGATTGCTGAATACAAGAATTCAAAAGAGACTAAACGTTAGGAGATGTTAAGGTAATTTCCGTTACTCCACCGCCACCTTTATGCCTAGCCGCAAGTCTGTACTCTTTAACAAATTCACTACGGGCTAAATTCTCCCATAGTGTTCGCTTCAGAACCCCTTTCCCGTGGCCATGAATAACTCTAATTTCGATCAATCCACTGGAAATAGCCTGGCTCATAAAGTTTAGAAACCTATCCAGCGCCTCGCTGGAATCCAGTCCCCGTATGTCGATTTGGTCACCAACAGAATGATTATCAATATCCAATCGTGTGTACTGCTTAATCGAATTGGGATTCTCATTGACTGGTAGTTCAGAAAAATTCAATCTGCTTGTATGGAGTTTCAATTTCGCAGAGCCAACTGAGATAATACAGTTCCCGAGTTCATCAGGTGGCTCGATTACTCTTCCTACAAATCCAAACGGTGAAATTTGTACGTGCGCACCTATTACATATTCATCATCTAAAGATTCTTCATAATTATTGCTTATCCAATTTCTAGATTCGATCAATTGTTCAGATGTATTTAATTCATCTGAAATCCTCGATATCTCTTCATTGTGGAAAGAACCCCCCGAGCTCATTAGCCAATCTGCATAAGCTGACGCTTTTTTTAGCTTAATTTTTATCTCTCGAACTTGTGCAAGAATTTGTGCTTTTGTTTCTAATATCAAGCTATCTTGAGATTTCCGGGCTTCTCGAATTTGTTGCCTTAATTCTTCCTCGTTTTGAATAACTCTTATTCGTTGTTCTTCGATTTCTTCTAATTTACGGCGAGCAAGTAATTGTTCTTTTTGGACATCCAAAAGTAGCTTTTCCATTTCCTGATGCACTGGAGATAAATATTTTTCTGATTTCCTGACTAAACGAATAGGCAGACCTACCCTTTTAGCAGTTTCAATTGCATAACTTCTACCTGGCAAACCATGTATAAGTTTGAAGGTGGGTTTTAATGTTGTCGGATCAAGATCGACACTAGCATTTTCCATATTTGAATGTTCACTAGCATAGGTGGCCACTGTACGATGATGAGTCGTGATTACTGTATATGCTCCGATTTCTTCAACTAAATACTCCAAGCAAGCTATTGCCAATGCTGATCCTTCTTCGGGATCGGTTGAACTACCAAGTTCATCAAGTAGTACGAGTGAGACAGGTGTTGCGCATTCAATAATCTGCTTGAGAGATAATAAATGAGAACTAAACGTTGAAATTGATTGCCCTAAATCTTGATGGTCTCCAATATCTGCAAAAACACCATCAAAAAATGGTAATTTTGAATTACCATCGCAAGGAATTAATAATCCGGCTTGACGCATCAAAATCAATAATCCTAATGTTTTTAACGCAGCTGTTTTTCCTCCAGTATTTGGACCGGTAATTACCAATGAAGTAATTTCATCGGACAATCTAATCGAAATGGGGACAGCAACGTTACCCAATAAAGGATGTCGTGCTTCAATAAGCTCAATTTCTTGAGATGAGTGAACCAGACCTATTCCTTGATACGTCAAAGCGTAACGAGCCTTTGCAAAAGCTAAATCTAATCGCCCAGCAAATTGCAAAGAATCTAAAAATCTAGTTCCCACACGTGCAATTTTTTCAGTTAGATCATACAAAATTCGTTTAACTTCATGTTGCTCAGCAGCGAATTTTTCCTTCCAATAATTTGTTATTTCAACTGAGGAGAAAGGCTCTACAAATAACGTTGCACCCGAATCTGAGACTCCATGAATAATCCCAGGAATTTGTCCTTTAAAATCAGACTTTATAGGCAGTACCAACCTATCCGACCTAAATGTAATGACAGGTTCTTGCACTGCAGAAAGTCCTTGTTCAGATTCAATAATTGACTCGAGTTTTTCTTCAGCTCGCCTGTAGGCAGATCTACTAGCAACACGCAATTCCCTGAGTAGTGGACTGGCCTGATCAAGCAATTCACCATGCGTAGATACAGATCTTCTAATTTCTGTTTCCAACTGAGCAAAATCAGATATTCCTTTTATTATTTCGGCAAGAAGTGGAGTCTCACTGCTAAGCTTAGAACCTAAGGATTTTGCTTTGCGTATATACCTTATTCCTTCTGCTACAACTATCAATTCTTCACCAGAAAGAATTCCGCCTTTAACTGCTCGTCTTATTATTGGTCGAGGATCATGAATTAATGCAAATTCAATGGTGGTGTCAACCAACTTAGTCGCCTCAAGCGTTTCTCTTTGCAAATAATTGATTTGATCTAATTCAAATTTAGGCGAAAGATTGGATGCTAATTCAAATGAAATAGGTGATTTTGTATAGCTAGTCAGTTGTTCGATTACTTTATCGAACTCGAGCATTGATTGAGCTTTTCGAAGATTACTCAATTTCTCATTAGTCAACGATTGATTCAAGTTACGCCTATATAAATTTCTATGTTGGCCTGTACATGGTACACCCGTAAGTCACGTGCTAGAATAGGCCATTGGCGCAAAAATCTGCGCAGCTTGAAGTTAACGGAGTTATTGTGATAGTTCTAGGCCTCACAGGCGGAATAGGCGTGGGAAAAAGCGAAGTCGCAAATATGCTTAAAGACTTAGGAGCCACAATTATCAATGCCGATCATGAAGGACATGAAGCATATAGAGCAGGGACTATCGGGTGGCGTAGATTAGTAGAAATTTTCAGTAGTGAAATCCTTCTGCAAGATGGAGAAATAGACAGGAAAAAATTAGGTGATTTAGTATTTTCTGACCCTGATGCTCGTGCTTGGTTGAACTCAGCTATACATCCATTAATACGTAGTCGGGTATCACAATCAATCCAAGCATATAGAGAAGAGGGACAAAGCCTTGTAGTATTAGATGCTGCTTTACTATTTCAGGCAGGCTGGAATGATCTATGTGATGAGATATGGTTAGTAACATCAACTCCTATTGATGCTATATACGAAAGGCTTTTCAAAAGAGGGTTAACAGATAAAGAAATTAAAAGGCGACTAGAGGCCCAAGAAGAATATGGCTTGTTAGTAAATCTCGCAGATATTCATATAGAAAATTCGCATTCAATTGAAGATCTGCGTCAAACTGTAAAATCAATTTGGACAGAACGCATTAATAATTAGAGAAGGAAATTTAATTCATGGCAGACAACAAAAACGATTTATATCAGCAGCACAATATAGAAGAATACTTCGTTGAGGATGAACCTTACTATTTACCCGTAGGCGATGAGATAGAAATATTTGAAGCAGCTTACGCTCAGCGAGTACCGATTTTGCTCAAAGGACCTACCGGTTCAGGAAAAACTCGGTTCGTTGAACATATGTCTTGGCGTTTAAATGACACCCGTAAAAAAGATAATAAAGAAATTCCTATATCTCCATTGGTAACTGTTGCTTGTCATGAAGATCTTACCGCAAGCGATTTAGTCGGAAGATACTTACTTGAACCAGAAGGAACAAGATGGATTGACGGACCATTAACTCGAGCGGTTAAGTATGGAGGGATTTGCTACTTAGATGAAGTAGTGGAGGCTCGAAAAGATACTACAGTTTTGATTCACCCGCTTGCAGATCATCGAAGGTTGCTCCACATTGAAAAAATTGGGGAAGTATTGGAATCACATCCTAATTTCTTACTAGTTATTTCATATAACCCTGGTTATCAGAGTGCACTAAAAGATTTAAAGCATTCGACACGGCAAAGATTTGTTGCTATCGAGTTTGACTTCCCTCCCAAAGAGTTGGAAGGACCCATAATTGAACATGAAAGCACCGTAGATTCTGCTATCGCAAGCCAACTAGCACTCCTTGGAGAAAAGATTAGGAATCTTGTAGGTCAAGGTCTTCAGGAAGGAGTTAGTACTAGGCTACTTATTTATGCAGGGAAATTAATACAGCAAGGAATTGCTCCTCGGAGAGCATGTGAAGTGGCTGTAGTATGGGGACTGACAGACGATCATGAAACGCAAGCAAGCGTGATGGAGATAGTAACTTCTATTTTCCCTTAGGAGTGAAGCATATGTCCATTACTGCGGATCCGGAAAATTTAATACTAACGCTAAAAAATGCGCTAGCTACTAGAGAGTCGGTATTTGAAGCGGTTGAAGGCGCAAAATTAGCTTCGGTTTTAGTTCCACTACAGTTTCATGACAACAAATGGCATATTATTCTAAATGTCCGATCGCAGCATGTTGGTCTACACCAGGGGGAAATTGCATTCCCCGGAGGAAAACTTGAGAGCATAGACAAAGATATGTTTTCCTGCGCTCTTAGAGAAACATGGGAAGAAATGGGAGTACTGGAGAAGGATATTAATGTCTTGGGTAATTTAGATGTTGTCCTTACTAGGACTAATTATCTTGTATTCCCCGTAGTGGGGACCATACCCCATCCCTATCAGTTTGATACAGAGTCAAATGAAGTAGCAGAAATTATCGAGATTCCTTTAGATGCTTTGCTGAATGAAAAAGCCTTGCGCCACGAAGCAAGATTAAATGCTGATGGCAGTGTACTTCGCCGCGTCTCTTTTTCTTATGGGAAATATTTAGTATTCGGTGCCACAGCATGGATTCTGAATCAATTTATAGAAATAATAAAATCATTCAACTACACTCTCATGTTAGAGGAACAAAGTGACAAACGACCACGCCCAATTAATTAACGAACTTAAAAAACATCCTTCTGCGCTGATCTCTGCCTATGAAAATGCTGTTGACGAAGTATCAAAAACGCTTGGGCCTGCTCCGACTATGCGTTGGGCTCAAGATGGGGTTCGCATTGCTCAGCAAGGCCCACGCGCTTGGGAAGCTGCAACTGAATATTTCAAAGCATCATCTGATGTAGTGAAATTAATAGGTTTTCCTCAGTTTGAGCGTTGGGTTGAAAGTGGCATAGAACTCACAGTTGAAGCACCAGTTATTGCTGCAGCGTTCTTCCGAGCAAGTCCTAATGTACTACCAGTATTAGCCCCTCGTCATATCTCCGGTTGGGCCTCATTGGGACGTGGTTTGTCAAAAGGAACGTGGAAATCATTCAGTCTTTCAGCACGATTTTTTGATGTAAGCGATGATTTAATCCAAAACGTAAATTTCCATGAACTGCAATTATTTGTTGCACTGGTCCAAAAGCTTGCATCTCGATCTTATGACTTGGCAGCGGAAGCTTTAGTCCTCGGGCAAAAAGTCCTTCCTACGGTAACCGAAAGAGAAGAGGTTATATCTTTAGCTACAGTACTTGCAGAAACTAGCTGGAGAGAAGTCAGAGGTTCGTTTGAGGCAGCATCTCGAGTTACATCCTCAGTTGAACGCCGCCTTAGATCCCGATATTTTGCACTAGCCGAAAGACTTGCCCATAACGGCCTTATCAATGTTTCAGGATTCATGATAGAAAGCTCTCAATCATTGGCTCAGCTCCCACAAGAGGAGCAATCGCAAATATTAGACAGGGCAGAAATCTTAGCAGATTCTTCTGCAGATGCTGTAGGTGCATTCCTTAAAACTGCACCTCAAGTACTGGAGCGGATAAGCCCCGCACAACTTGAAGTTTGGTTCAACCGCGGACTTGAATACCTTACTGATAATCCTGATGCAGGAGTAGCTTACTTTAAACTCGAATCCGCAAGAGCAGAAAATTTAATAGATCAACTTTCTTCAAGCATCGAATTCGAAAAGGTTCACGGTATGCTACGAATGTATTCCAATGCCTTGGCTGGCACCGAAGTAGAACTAAACACTACTGCAGATATCACTCACCGAAACATTGGTTGGTTATCAGTTGAACTAGCTACAACTGACGGCAAAAGTGTATTTCTTCCACCTACAGTGGATACCCATGACTCCAAGAAAGAAAATTTTGCTTGGCTAAAAGTAGTCACTACTCATCAAGTAGGCCATTTGGAATTTAACAGTTTTAAGTTCGATTTTGATAGTCCTTCGGCTAATTTTAATAATTACCGCCAAGGGCTTGCAGAAGGTTTAGGTGTTATCCCCAGCTCTACAGATATGTCCTCTTTCTTCGATCTATTCCCAGAAAGAGCATTAGCCGCTGACATCTTATCTATTGCCGAAGGTGCGCGTGTTGATACTCAAATTATTTCACAATACCAAGGCTTAGCATCCGACTACACTAACGTGCAAAATGAAGCCCTGCGGAAAAGGCAACCAATACAAAGTATGCCCGCAAAACAGGCTCTAGTTGAAATGCTAATACGGCTAAGCCTTAACGAGAACGAACCTGTTAATGTGCCAGCAAAATATATAGATGAAGCAATGCAACTCGCAGGGCTAATGAAAACCGTTAAGAATCCTTCTTCTCTTGTCGAAGATTCTGCAGAATCTGCAATCAGGATGTACCACACCCTATCGAAAGTTTCAAATGAATTAGTCCCTATAAATGAATGGCAAACCGTAACATTAAATGACGCTACATTTGAAGATCCTTCTTTAGAGGAAGTGGTTCAACAACTGCTATCTGACTCAGAACAATCTCAAGAAGAAGCATCAGGCGATGATTACGAATCACCTGATGATGTTGATTACCGTGGAGATTTTAAGCCTGAGATGGTTCAATTACTCTCTCAAATGCGCGGACAACCAGATTCCGGAGACGAAGAAGGAACAGAAAACACGCAGGGAATCTCCCAAGCTGAGATAGAACAAGCTTTAAGGGATTCTACGGAAATCGATTTTGATGATGATGCAGAAGTCAGTACCGTTGCAGCAAATATGATGAAAGAAATGGGTAGTGACACTCCTCAAAATCCAGCAGGATCGGGATACAATCAGATTCCTCACGTCGATGAAGAAGGAGGACCATTAGATGCATTAGAACCTCGTTCCTATGCCTATGACGAATGGGACTTTAGAGCTAATGATTATCGGCCACGGTGGTGCATAGTTCAGGAACGCATTGGAGTCTCTGGTGAAACCGCATTTTATAACGAGACCTTACACTCCTATGCAGGTTTAGTAGATCAAATAAGACGCCAATTCGAATCAGTAAGGCCAGAAATGTACAGAAAGGTAAAAAGATTACCAGAGGGTGAGGACGTCGATATCGACGCAGGAATAGAAGCCCTTATTGATCTACGAAACCGGATGACACCAGACGAAAGAATTTATTGGCGTCGGAATAAAGACGAACGTGATGTCGGAGTCGTTTTTCTATTAGACATGAGTGCTTCCACTGCAGAAGCGGTTGAAGAAAATACTAAGGAATCCGAATGGAACGCACCTGGTGATCCAGTTGCTTACACCGCATGGCTAAGAGCAAGAAGGGGAGAAACTGCGCGTCGACCTTATAAAAGGATTATTGATGTCGAAAAGGAATCGATGGTTCTATTAATGGATGCATTAGAAGCGATTGGTGATCGCTACGGAGTTTATGGATTTTCAGGATTTGGTAGAGAAAATGTTGAATTTTATGTAATTAAAGAAGTTGATGAACAACTGACTGATCGTGTTAAACGCAGGCTAGATAAAGTAGCTCCGTTACATGCTACTCGAATGGGCCCAGCTATAAGACACGCTAGCACAAAATTAAGCAAAATAGATGCTAAAACTAAATTCATGTTTGTAATAAGTGATGGAAGGCCGCAAGATCGAGGGTATTCACGAGAGGGTGTAGAAAAAGAATATGCTGTGCAAGATACTCGAATGGCATTAATGGAAGCACGGCAACTAGATATTACTCCCTTCTGCCTAACAGTTGATCGAAATGGACATGATTATCTGCGAACAATGACTGGTGATTTAAACTACGAAGTTTTGCCAGACATTATGGACTTACCTAGGCGTTTACCTCAGCTGTACAAAAAAATTACCCTCTGATATGAAATAATCTCTATATTGGAGAACATATAGTGGACTTCGAACTCGAATGGACAAAAGAACAAGAAGAATTCAGACAAACAGTCAAAATATGGCTTGAAGCTAACGCTCCTCAGCTATTCGACCATCCGGACCCTGCTAATTTAACCGAAGATGAATATTTGCTCCAGCGAAAATTTGGTAGAGATCTTGGGGCTAAAGGTTGGTTATATCCAACGATGCCTGCCGAGTACGGCGGAGGCGGCTTACCAATGGATTTAGCAATGATCCTTGAAGAAGAGTTGGATTTCTACAATCTTGCACTACCGCCTTACTATGATACCGGTGGCAAGCTTGGTTCAATGGCCATATTAGTTTGGGGTGAAGAGAGTCAAAAGTCTTATTTCTTACCTCAGATATTGAGCGGTGAGATCAGAACATGGCAGTTATTAACTGAGCCTGAATCCGGGTCTGATTTAGCAAGTATCCAGACTACCGCAATCCGTGATGGCGAAGATTACGTAGTAAACGGAACCAAAATATATGTTGGAAGCAACCACGGTGCAGAATATTCTTGGACAATTGTTGTAACTAACCCCAATGGTGAAAGGCATAAAAATCTTGGTTGGCTGATGATCCCCATGGATTTACCTGGCATAACTGTAGAACCAATGGATTTATTATTTGTTGGAGGAGAGCGAGGCGCTGCAAGTGGTATCAAAAATACCGTATTTTTTGACAACGTTAGAGTGCCTAGATTTAACTTGATTGGAGGGGAAAATAATGGCTGGAAAGTGGCCAGCACTCATTTAGAAATTGAACACGGATTACTCCGCAGTGCAGTTCGTGCAGACCCACTGACCGAAAAAGTTTTTAACCACGCTAAAAT
>CEUL01109642.1_pt1 | contig 10385 bp, 14 predicted proteins | sample 427021 | NCBI WGS metagenome assembly CEUL01 (sample SAMEA2622800, study PRJEB7988) | marine metagenome | isolation source: saline water (ENVO:00002010), including | reverse complement strand
CTAGAAATCATTCTTCATTTGTTAAGAATGAAGTTCCTTTACCAGGAAGAAATTTTGGTGTGAAATTAAATTATAAATTTTAATTAAGCATTGATTTTTGAGGATAATGCCTAGGATTAATTTTCTAGGCATTATTTTTTTTCTAAAGTATATCGTAGTCTTGAAAAGTTCTAGACTAAGTTTATATCTGCAATTATTTCTACGGTATATGTTGTAGCTGTCCATCCATCGGTAATTAATTCTTCAACATTTGGTAGGGTAAGTGTTCCACTATCCTTACTTGAATCTGGAGCAAAGTATATTTGTGTTCCAGATATTCCATTTGAAGTAACATCAACATTTTCTATATTATCAAATTCTTTAGTTGTTAAATTTGAATTTCCACCAACAAGAACAAGTGTAAGCTTATCATTCGCTTTATCAAAACCATCGATAACTACATCGTAAGGACCCTCTTTTGAAACACCATCTGTTCCTACCTCGTATCGAAAATCCTCTGATGAGCTTGTAGCTGTAATTGTTGTGTTCGATGAAACATCAATATTTACAATTGTATATTCATTAGATGATGTGTCATCATTACTTGTCTCTTCAGGTACTTCAAAATTATTATTTATCAATAAATTATTTGTGCCATTTTTAGAGCCTGAAGTAGGAGGGCCCTCAAGAACCCCCATTCCTCTAACAAATTCAGAGTAGGTCCATTTTTGGCCAATATCTCCAGTTGTTGAATTTCCGCTAGTTTCGAATGTAAATTTATCCGCTCCATTAATAGTAATTTCTGAACCGTTTGAAAGGGTTAGTCTAGTTGCATTTTTTGTGAATAATGAATTTGCTATAGTTAAACCATCTATAAGTTGGATTATATTTGATCCCTCAGTATCAATAATTTGTATCTTTGTATTACTATCTATAGCTTTAGAGATTATATAAACATCGTCTCCACCTAAGCCTCTATATGTCATATCGTTTTCTGTTGGAATAATGAAATTTTTTCCAGAATTAAAATTTAAAGTAGCCATAGTTTTTCCTTTAATTGTAATTAATTTTTTCTAATTTTTTTTAATATGTCTATAGGTATTATTCTAATTATAGTCTTTTTTAGTTACAGTATAAGCCCAATAAAAAAAGAAAAATTGAAGAGCAAGCCTAAAATAGAGTATATAAATTGGAATATCTGGAAACGCATTTGGTGTTATTGCCATATAAATATTTGCAGGATACACGGCAATTAATAAAGCAAATAATCCCCATCCAGCAATTTTGCGAAATCGATGAATAAGAACACCAATACCACCAATAATTTCAAAAAAACCACTTAGGTAAACAGCTTCACTATGAAGAGGAAAAGAGGGCGGCATGATGGAAAGATAAAAATCAGGATTTATAAAATGATCTAACCCAAAATAAATAAAAAAAATTGCCAATCCTATTAATACAATTTTTCTTCTTACACCTTCTGGTAATTTAAATAAATTATCCAAATAAAGTCTCCCTGAAATTATTTTACTTTTATTTAACTATCTTTCAATCAAGTTATTTAGATGTATAAGATATTATGAATAAAATGGAGGTTAAAATGGATTTTGATGAAGTTGTTATAGGCAGAAGAAGTATTCGTGGATTTAAACCAAAAGCAGTTTCAAAGGAAATTCTTAAGGAAGTTTTTGAACTTGCTTTGAGGTCACCTTCGTCAATGAATACTCAGCCTTGGCATTTCCATGTAGTTACGGGCAAAGTTCTTGATAATATAAGAAAAGAAAATACAGAAAAAAATATAGCAGGAGTTCCTCCTTCAAGAGAGATAAAATCACCATTAGGTTATGAGGGTCCACATCGTGAAAGGCAAATTGAAATTGCTATTCAACTATTTAAGGAGATGGGTATTGAAAGAGATGATAAGAAAGCTCGTAATGATTGGGTTTTAAGAGGTTTTAGACAGTTTGATGCTCCGGTTGCAGTAATAGTAACATTTGATAGTGCGTTAAAAGATGATGATATATCCAAATTTGATTGCGGCGCTGTTGTGAATGGTCTTGTTAATGCTGGTTGGTCAAGAGGCTTAGGTGCTGTTATTAATAGCCAAGGAATAATGCAGTCTCCAGTCGTAAGAAAATATGCAAAAATTCCTGATGATGAAATCATAATGATTTGTGTAGCCATGGGTTATCCTGACTTTTCTTTTCCTGCTAATAAAGTTATTTCAAAAAGAAGAGCAGTTTCGGAAGTTGTTAGCTTTAAAGGTTTTTAAATTTTTTAAATAATATATCATTAAATTTTTTATTCTTTAGAGGAATTAAGATTATATCTATATCTTGTTGATGATAAAATTTGCTATTAATAGGCTCAAGAATTAATATGAATGGACGCAATAATATGAGTAGACAATGAAAGCAGGTTCTTTTTTTCCAAGTTTAAAATACTCTTCACTCTTTGCAATGGCGGGAGATGATTGTTCACTTTTTTTTGATCTTGAAAACCTTACCGAAAAGCAAAAAGAAGATCATCTCTCAAATGTAGAACTAACCTCAATGTTACAAATTGCACTTACATGTATTGGTAACTCCCATGATCATTTAGCAGTCTATGAAGAATATAAAAGTTCTGATTGGAATAGAATTCTTTTACGATATCATGATTTTTATAAACGCCTTGTAGATCAAGTAATACCTTTGGAAAATTTTAGTTTTCATCCAAAGTTTAATTTTTATGAATCTGTAGCTAAGTACGTAAATCAAAACAAAGACCTTGTAGATGTTGTAAATTTATATATGACAAGTGGATCAAATGCCGTGATACACCAAAACGAAAAACTTCTTAGGATAAATAGAAATGTAAATTCAAAGAAACATTTCGCTGAAAATGCTCCAAGCTATGGAATTCCTACTCCTGATACAATAGTTGTTAGTAAGTCCGAACTTGAGAGTCAAAAAGTGAGCGATTTCTTTTTAAAATATGACAACAAAATAATCATTAAACTTTTAGGTTTGGCAGGATCAAGAAATGTAGCCCCTGTAAACAGTGTTAGAGAGGCAAGCCATTATGTCGATGAGTATGATGATAAGATGATAATCTTACTTCAAGAAAAACTTGATTTAACAAATTTCACAGAAATGACCGTTGATCTTTGCATTAGTGATAAAGATATAAAAATCGCAAATACAAGAAAGATTCTTTTTGCTGATGGTCTTTGGGTGGGTAATCTTATATCAGAGTCGGTAAAAGTATCTCCTGAACATCAAAAAATATTAATTAAGGTCGGAGAATATGCTCGTTATCATGGTTATGTTAGTCCTGAAGGAAGTAATTGTGGAATAGATTTTTTTATTGGGAAAAATGGAGAGATCTCAATTACTGAAATTAATGCTCGATGGACTGGTGGATTATTTCCAGCTGAAATCTTAGCTCAAATCAATAATAAAAGAGATGCAATACCTTTTTTTGACATTGTACCAATAGAAAAAAAAGACATATATGTAGATTTTCTCGATAAGTATTTAGTTGGGGAGTTTGAGGGAGAATTTGCTGTATTACCAATTGGTTTTGGTTGTTTTCCTGTTCTTATAGAGGGAAGGGATTACTTTTATACTTGGCAAGCAGCAATTGGTGATCTGGATGCTTTTAAACAAAAGAAGAATAGTGAATTGGGTAATGATGTAATGCCTACAGCCGATAAAATAGTACTTTAATTAAAATAAGGAAATAATAAATGGTTATTAATGGTTTTTGTGACCCAAAATTTTCAAAAATTAAGACCGCCTATGAGAAAAATTTTCTTAACGGTCTGGATGTTGGATCATCCTTGGGCATCACTTATAAAGGTGAGCTAGTTGTTCATTTATGGGGTGGATTTAAAGATAAAGATCAAAAAGTTCAGTGGGAGGAAGATACGATTGTAAATGTATGGTCCAGTACAAAAAATATGGCATCTTTATGTATGTATGTTTTAGCTGAGAGAGATTTTTTAAATTTTCAGGACCCCGTAGCCAAATATTGGCCTGAATTTTCAAATAAAAATAAGCAAGATGTCCTTATAAGCCATGTAATGAGCCACTCCTCAGGTTTATCTGGTTGGAAAGAACCTATTAAATATACTGATTTTTATAATTGGGATAAAGTATGTAAACTATTGGCTAATCAAGAACCTTTTTGGGAACCAGGTAAGGCTGTAGGATATCATGCAATAACCATTGGTTATTTAGTTGGAGAATTAGTTAAAAGAATTTCTGGAAAATCAATTGGTAAATTTTTTAAAGATGAAATAGCTGATCCACTTAAAAGTGAATTTCATATTGGTTTGCAAGAAAAAGATTTTGATCGTGTAGCTGAAATTTTCATGCCTGGTGCAATAACCTCAGGAGATCTTTTTGAAAGTGAGGATAATGAGTCAGATGTTCAAAAAGCGCAGTTAAATCCTTCAATAGATCCTTTATATGCATTGGAAGATGATTGGAGGAAATCTGAAATACCTGCTGCAGGCGGACACGGAAACGGAAAATCTCTTGCAGAATGTATGGCTTTAGTTGCAAACAATGGAGAATTTAACAATCAAAAGATTTTTTCAAAGAAAAATTTAGATAATATTTTTTTAGAACAAATTTTAGAAACAGATTTAGTTTTTAATAAGTTATCAAGATGGGGCATAGGATTTGCTTTGCCGGTAAAAAATAATTCTTGGATGGGTTATTTTAATAATGATCAAACCTGTTATTGGACTGGTTGGGGGGGATCACTATCAATAGCTGATAGAGAAAATAATTCATCTCTTGGTTACTCTCCCATTAAAATGGAGGAAGATGTATTTGGAGAAGAAAGGACAAACTCAATTGTAAGAGCATATGTAGAGTCTTTAGAAAATATCTAATGATGAGTTAGATAATTCTTTTTAATAAAAAAGAGAGTAAAATGACTGCTATAATCAAATATAATAATATATTTTTCATCTTTAAATTATTTTTTTTTCCATTTTTGTATGGGGAATTCCAGTATCAGATCCAAAGTAATCCTCTACTATTAAATAATTTGAATTTTTATAAAATTCAATAACATCATTTCGAGCATTTAAAACAATTTTTTTTCCATTATTTTTTTTTATATATTCTTCAAGTACTTTTAGAACTTCTTTACCTATACCTTTTCCTCTAAAAGCCTCGTCAACCGCCATATATCTTATCTGGGCTTCATTATCGTTATTAAAGTGAACTCTACCAGAAGCAATAATAATTTTATTATAAAGGCCTATAATATGAAAACCTTCCTTATCAAATTTATCTTTAAGAGTTTCTATTGGTTTGCCAATAGGCTCTCGAAGAACTTTCCATCTAAAAAGATCATATTCCTCAAACTCTCTATCACCGATAGGACTACGAAAAATTAATTTATTTATTAAGTGATTTTTCAATTTTATTTAAAGTTTCCTCTAAACGATCTTGATGACTATCCAAAAGTAAAGACAGTCTAATTATCAACCAGCTTAGTAATATAACGGCAACTATAAGGCACCAGGCGAATATATTATCAATTAAAGATGCTTCCATTATTTTCTCCTTTTTTAACTAGATTACTTGAGTAAGTAATGTTTGCAAATTTGATATTAAAATTATTAAAAAAAAATGTGCAAATAAATTGCATTAGCACACAGGGTTATTTTTTTTTGTTATATGTTTCTAAGTTATTAATGGAGAGCATTGTGAAAAATTTAAATGAAAGTGAAGTATGTGAAATATTAAATGAAATTATGGAATATGAATTAGCAGGTGTAGTTAGATATACTCATTCATCTTTAATGGTTTCAGGTCCTAATAGAATTCCAATTGTTGAATTTCTTCAAGCCCAGGCAAAAGAATCTCTTGTTCACGCTCAACAGGCAGGTGAATTAATTACTGGCTTAGACGGGCATCCAAGTCAAAAAATAGCGAAGATAAAAGAGAGTAATAGGCATTCTATTGAAGATATATTAAATGAAAGTTTAGAGCATGAGGTTCATGCATTAAATCTCTATAAGAAATTACTTGCTTGTGTTGAAGATGCTTCAGTTTATCTTGAGGAGTACACAAGAGGTATGATTGGTCAAGAAGAGCAACATAGCCTTGAATTGAAAAAAATGCTTAAAGATTTTTCAAATTAATTTTAATACACTAATATTCAAAAATGATTGATAAAAATTTTAGAAAGTTTATTGATGATAGCTCTAATATAGTTGTTTTTACTGGTGCAGGTATATCAACTGAGTCTGGAATCCCAGATTTTAGAAGTCCAACAGGTATTTGGAAAAAATATCAGCCAATTGAATTTAACGATTTTTTGTCTTCTGAAGATGTAAGAGCAGAGGCTTGGAGAAGAAAGTTTGAAATCGATAAGAATATTTCAAAAGCAAAACCAAATATTGGCCACCTTGCCATTGCTAAGCTAGTGAGTGATGGTAAAGTAAAAAAAATAATCACCCAGAATATTGATAACTTGCATCAAGAATCCGGTATTCCAAATGATATGGTCATTGAGCTCCATGGAAATACGACTTATGCCAAATGTTTAGAATGTGAAAAAAGATATGATTTAGCAGTGATTATGAAAAATTTTGGAAAAACTAATAAACCTCCATATTGTGATATGTGCTCTGGTATTGTGAAGGCGGCTACAATATCTTTCGGTCAAGCAATGCCAGAAAAAGAAATGATACTATCACAAGAATCATCACTTTCTTGTGACTTATTTATAGCTATTGGCTCATCATTGCAGGTCTATCCAGCGGCAGGTTTTCCTATACTAGCGAAAAAAAATGGAGCAAAATTAATAATCTTAAATAGAGAGAAAACTGATTTAGATGATTACGCTGATTTGGTCATTAATGAGGAAATAGGAGGTTTTTTGTCAGAAAATATAAATTTTATTAATTAAAGTCTTCAAGTGTATCAAAATCTTTTATTACTCCTTCGGATAGACTTACTTTAATATAATCATATTTTTTATCCAAGATTAGTTTTTTTAATCCTTTGTCATTTGATAATTTACTTATATCTTTAATTAAATCTTTATAAATTTCTTTTGGTAGCAAAATCGGATTACCTAATTTTCCTTTATTTTCAGGTATACATATTGTTTTTTGGTTATTTTCATAAAATATTTTTATTAACTTATTTATGTCATCAGAAGTCACAAATGGCATATCCGCAAGGGATATAAGTATTCCTATAGTTTCATCACTAATATTTTCATTAATTTTAAGTATTGAGGATAGCATTCCACTTTCATAATTATTATTTTCTATTATGAAAATATTATTTTGATCTATATATTTTAAAATAATATCTTTTTGATGACCTAAAATTAAATTAATACTATTAACTTTACTTTCAATATGATTCATAAGTGTTTGATTTAAAATGGTATTATTATTTATTTTTTTTAATAATTTATTTTCGTTTCCCATACGTCTCGACATTCCAGCCGCGAGAATAAAGCAATCAATTCCTTTTATCGATTTTTCCAATTTTTTCTTAGCTCTTCAATACTTTCTTTTTGATACCTTAATGAGGAAATAATTTCCGCCATAATTGAAATTGCTATTTCTTGAGGTGTTTGAGCGTTTATAGGAAGACCTATTGGCCCATTAATCCTTTTGAGTGTTTCAATATTAAAACCATCTTCAACAAACCTATCAATTCTTTTTTTATGAGTTTTTTTACTCCCAAGTGCACCTATGTAAAAACATTTACTATTTAAACTATTTTTTAAAGCAATATCATCCAAATTTGGCTCATGAGTTAATGTTACTACCGCTGTTCTTTCATCCAAATTGATTTCTTTAAATGCATCTTCTGGCCAAGCGCATATTACTTTATTATTGGGAAATCTCTCTTGTGCAGCAAATGCCTCTCTGGGATCAATAATTGTTACTTCAAAGTTTGAGTTTTCTGCAATTATTGATAATGATTGAGCAACATGCACTGCGCCAACTATAATTAGCTTTGCTCGAGGGTTAAATGGATTAAAAATCCATTCTTTACCATTAATTTCTTCCAAAATTAGTTTATCTTCACTAATTGCTTTTTTAATAAATTTTGAAAATTGATGTTTATCAATATCTTTATTTTTAACTAAGATCGTTTCATTAACATCAGCCTGTGAAACTAAACAAAATGATTTTTTTTTATTTTTATTATCTATAATTTTTTCTAGAAGAGCTTTATCCATTACTTTTTATTGTATCAATTCTAATTTTAATATCACCCCCACAAGCAAGACCAACCTCCCAAGCAGTATCATTTGTGATGCCATACTGTAAAAGCCTTACGGAGGAGGGAGTATTGATAATTTCAAGAGCATTTTCAACAACATCACCCTCTACACAACCTCCTGATACTGATCCAACCATCAAGCCATCTTCTCTAATAGCTAATTGTGATCCAGCTTTTCTTGGAGCTGAACCCCAGGTTTTAACAACTGTGGCAATAGCAACATTATGACCTTTTTCAAGCCATTCTAGTGCGTTTTCAATAGGATCATTACTCATTAATACCTTCAAAAGCTCTAATAGCCATAATGTTTACTAAGTTTGCTCTGTATTCTGAACTACCATGAATATCTGACATTATACCCTCGGGTGACAGTTTAACATTTTCTACACTAGACTTTGACCAATCATTTGAAAGAGATTTTTCCATTTCAATCCATCTAAAAACACCATTTTCACTAGCTCCGGTAACAGCCACTCTTATATCAGTGTCATTTTTTGATATAAAAACCCCTGCCATTGCATATCTTGAGGCAGGATTAGGAAATTTCATATAAAATGAGTTTTTAATTATTGGAAATGAAATTGACACTACGATTTCATCCTCCTCTAGAGCAGTCTCAAAAAGACTTATAAAAAATTCATCCGCAGATAACTCTCTTTTGCTAGTTTTAATTTTAGCGCCAAGGCCTAAACATGCTGCAGGATAATCTGCTGTTGGATCATTGTTTGAAATTGCTCCACCAATTGTTCCCATGTTTCTTACATGTGGGTCACCTATGCCTTCTGCTAACATCGATAAAGATGGAATTTTTTCTTTTATAAGATTGGATGAAGAAACATTAAAGTGATTTGTAGTTGAACCAATAACGATATTATTTGACTCTTCTCTTATGAAATTAAGTTCTTCAATATTTCTAATATCTATTAATTGTTCAGGCGATGCTAACCTTTGTTTCATTGTGGGAATGAGCGTCATTCCTCCTGCTAAGATTTTAGAATCAGGATTGGCGGATAATTCATTTACAGCTTCTTGAACAGTTTCTACTTTTTTATAATTGAATTGATACATATTCTGAACACTCCAACTACATTTTTTCTGAAGCAGCTATTATAGATTTAACTATATTTTGATATCCTGTACACCTACACAAATTACCTTCAAGCTCTTCTCTTACAGTTTTTTCATCTAAAATAGAGTTTCTATTTATTATATCAACAGCTGCCATTATCATTCCTGGAGTACAAAAACCACATTGCAATCCATGATTTTCTCTAAAAGCTTCCTGAACAGGGTGAAGATTTTCACCATCTGCAAGACCCTCAATTGTTGTTATTTTTGAATTGTTTGCTTGTACTGCCAACATAGAGCAACTTTTAACAGCTTGTCCATCAACATGAATAACGCAAGCACCGCACTGACTAGTATCACACCCAACATGTGTTCCTGTAAGATTTAAATCATCTCTTATGAAATGTACAAGCAATTGACGTTCTTCCACATCTTGTGAAACTTTATTTCCATTTACTTCTAATTCTACTAAAGACATCTTTACCCCATTAAATTAATAATATTATTATATTTGACCTAAAAAGTACCAGAAAACAATACTTAAAATCACAAGAATTATAACTGAAGTGATCCATTTTGAAGGATTTATTCCATTATCATCATCATTAATTTCTTCTGATGATTCAGTATTCTTATTTTCTGATAAAATCTCATTAAATTTGCCAAAAAATTCATCAGCTAGTTTATTTGCAGCCGTATCTATCAATCTCTGACCAATTTGAGCTAATTTACCACCAACACTAGCATTTACAGAATATGATAGTTTTGTTCCGTCCTCATGATCATATAGTTGAACCTCAGCCTGACCTTTTGCAAAACCAGCTGCACCTCCAGTACCTTCGCCGGTTAATTTGTAACTATTGGGAGGGTCAATATCTGATAATTTAATTTTGCCATTAAATTTAGCGCTTATTGGTCCTATTTTTGTTTTAACGGTAGCTGTAAGATTTTCTTCATCAATTTTTTCAACACTTTGAGCACCTGGTATGGCTTTAAGGAGTTGGTTTGGGTCATTTAAAGCTTCCCAAACTTTTTGCCTAGAAGTAAAAATAATTTTCTCACCTTTCATTTCCATACGAA
>CEUL01377223.1_pt1 | contig 10389 bp, 9 predicted proteins | sample 427021 | NCBI WGS metagenome assembly CEUL01 (sample SAMEA2622800, study PRJEB7988) | marine metagenome | isolation source: saline water (ENVO:00002010), including | reverse complement strand
ATGCTTGATGAAATATATATCCAATCATTATTAAAAAAAAGATTCAATTCTAGATCAAATAGTTTTTTGAATGGTATAGGAGATGATGCCGCTGTATGCAATTTACCTAGTGGTAAAATAGTTGTTTCTTGTGACTCACAAGTTGAAAATGTTCATTTCATTAAAAAGAAATTTAAACCAGAAGAGATTTCTTTAAGAGCACTAGCAATTGCCGCTAGTGATATTTCTGCAATGGGTGGAAATCCAAAATTTTTTACAAACTCACTTTTTATTCCTAAAGGTACATCAAAAGAATTTATTAATAAAATTTTTACTGGGTTTAAAAAGGCATCAAAGAAATTCAATATTTTATTAATTGGTGGCAATGTATCTCAGTCTAGTTCTTTTAAAATAGATATAACTGTTATAGGGGAATTGAATTCGAAAAAAAAGTACAAAGAAAGAGAGAAATGTAAAAAAGGTGATTATTTATATGTATCTGGAAACATAGGAGACGCAGCGCTTGGCTTAAAGATTCTTAAAGAAAAGCCATATTATCGATTTACAAATACACAGAAAAAATTGGTCAAGAAATATAAACAACCAAATCCACGAATAGAGCTAGGACTTTTTTTAGGCAAGTTAGACTATATTACATCAATGATTGACATAACTGATGGTTTATCGATAGACTTAAAACGACTTATTGGTTCAAGAAATAAAAAAAAACTTGGTGCTGTTCTTTTTTGGGATGATATACCAAAAGCTAAAGAAATAGAGAGACTAAAAAAAAGAAATGATTCTCTTGATTATGTCTTACATGGTGGAGATGATTATGAATTAATGTTTACAGTAGATAAAAGATTTTCACTTAAATTCGAAAGATTAGCTAAAGAAAAAAATTTTAAAGTTTCTAGGATTGGGGAAATTAATACAAGCAACAAGATAATTTTAAATATAGGAGGACAAAATAAAGTTTTAAAACCAAAAGGTTTTATACATAAATTTTAAATGAGCGAATATTATTTTTTTTTGATTTTAATGTTTGGTCTAATATTATTATCAGGTTTTTTTTCAATTACTGAAAGTTCTATATTTTCACTCCAACGATATCAGGTAGATTTGATAAAAAAGAAATCTTCTGTAGGTAAAATCTTGGAGGAATTTCTTAACAGCCCGGCACCTATTATTGCAACAATTTTGCTTGCGGATGAAATTCTTAATGTAACTATCACGAGTCTTATAACATCAAAATTAAACCAATTGTTTGTAAACAAAATATCAGAAGAATTAATATCTATTGTCACTATTTTTATAGCTTCAATAATAATCCTTATTTTTTGTGAAATAATACCAAAAACTATAGGGGTTAAATTTTCTAGGAAGATCTCAACTATTGTTGCTCCTCCAATTTATTTTCTCAACAAACTACTTTTTCCATTAACATGGTTTTTTGATGGATTATCTAGGTTCTTAATAAAATTGGTAGCTGCAAATGAGAGTACGAATCTTCAAAAACAGAATCAATCAATAAAGAACATTCCTAGCCTTATTGACATAGGAGAAGATGAAGGGCTAGTAAAGAAAAGTGAAAGTAGAATAATAGACAACATTTTAAAATTGGAGACTATTAACCTAGTAAAAATATTGATTCCCGAACCGGATTTATTTTTACTTCCAAGTACTACAACAAGAGAAGAAGCCTTAAAAAAGATTAAAGATAAAGGATTTTCCAGAATACCAATATATGAAGGAGATTCAGACAATATAATAGGAATACTTTATTCAAAAGATCTTCTTAACCATGATTCTTCGGAAATTTTTTCTATCCTTAGAGAACCTTATTTTGTCTTAGACAAGAAGAATGTATTTGAGTTACTAAGAGAATTACAAAGAATGAAACTACATATGGCTATAGTCATAGATGAATATGGACGGCTAGAAGGGATAGTTACACTTGAAGATATAATTGAGGAGATTTTTGGAGAAATAGAAGACGAAAAGGATATTGAAGAGAATAAGACAAGTTTTCTTAACAAAGTTTTGTACTTTGATGGCGGAACTAGAATTGCTGAATTCAACGATGCTTTCTTATACGGAGTCCTTAGATTTGGGGGCATTAGTAATATATCAAGTGAAATAACTAAATCATATATATCTGACGATTTAGGGGTTGAAACAATGGGGGGGTATGTCTTTACTCAACTTGGAAGATTGCCAAAAAAAGGAGAATTTATTTTAAAAGGAAACATTAAGCTTACGGTACAAGAAGTTAAAGAAAACCGAATTACACTCATTTCAGCGGAGAGATTTGCTAATGATTAATTTAATTACTTTGCCAATAATTACTTTAGTCCTTTTATTCCTCCAAGCTATATTCGCAGGTTCTGAAATCTCACTTCTATCTTGCGATAAGGGAATAATAAGATCGAAAGCTGATCAAGGACTACCTTCAGCCCGATTAGTTATGAATTCTATAGATAAGATAGAAGAATATGTAGCAACGAGTCTGGTAGGGGAGAATCTATGTATTGTTATCAATACAGTCTTAGTTTCTTCTTTTATTGAAAAATCATACCCTCAATACGATCCACATCTTTTGTCGGTTATTATCTTAACACCTTTAATAGTAATCTTTGGACAGGTTGTCCCTAAATCAATTTTCCAGAATCAGAGCAATGTCCTTGTTTTGAAGACGATATATTTTTCATTAATTTTTAGTTATTTGTTTAAACCTTTATTGTTTATAGTTAAATTTCTTACAGATATGATTGTAAAAATAATTGGAACTAGGAGCAAGCTAATCACCAGAGAAGAATTAATACATGTGTTAGAGACAGGATCTAAGCAGGAGGCTTCTTCTAAACAATTTAGAGACAAAATACTAAATAAAATCTTTTTGTTTGATAAAATTACTGTTGCCGAGATTATGATTCCTATGAAGAAAGTTAAATTTATAGAGCCATCTAAAAAAATAATAGATGCAAAAGAGATAATTAAAAACACAGGATACTCAAGATTGCCAGTTTATGATTCAATTAATAATTCAATTAAAGGAGTATTACATGCTTTTTATTTGTTGGACGAAAAAGAAAACAATCCTATATATGATTATATTGACAAGTGTTTTTTCGTAGATAAAGACTATCTAGTATCTAAATTATTAGATGATTTGAAAGGAGCAAAGCTAAGCATGGCTATTGTTGGAGGGCCAGATAATCCTATGGGAATAGTAACAATAGAAGATATATTGGAGGAAGTGTTAGGAGAAATTGAGGATGAGCATGATACGTAGGTCTAATTGAATATTAATATTTTTTCGTTTAACATCAGAATATGAGCAGAAGTGCAAAAATAGAAAGAAAGACGAGTGAAGTAGACGTAGTAGTAAATCTTGATATAGATGGTACCGGCAAATATGATATTGATACCGGAGTACCTTTCTTTGACCATATGTTGGAACAGTTGTCTAAGCACGGATATTTTGATTTAAATATACGAGCCAAAGGTGATACAGAAATTGATTTTCACCATACAGTTGAAGATGTAGGGATTGCTATAGGTCAAGCTTTTGATAAAGCACTTGGAGATAGAAAATCGATAACTCGATATGGATCTAGCACCGTACCTTTTGATGAGACACTCTCTAATTCCCATATTGATTTAAGCGGAAGACCTTATTTTGTCTTTGATGTTAAGCTGGATAATTCAAAAGTAGGAGATTTTGATGTTGAATTAGCAAAAGAATTTTTTCAATCTCTAACGAATAACCTTAAAGCTAATATACATATCGAATTAAAATACGGAAGCAACAATCATCATATTATCGAATCAATCTTTAAATCGGTAGGCAAATCACTTGATGTGGCAACCAGCTTAGATTTGAGATCAAATTCAGTACCTTCAACAAAAGGCAATCTTTAATGATAGCAATAATAGACTACGGATTTGGCAATCTGCAATCTGTAAAAAAGGCTTTATCCTTACTTAATTATGAATCGGTAATTACAAGTTCTCCCGAAGTAATTAATTCCGCAAACTCAATTATTTTTCCAGGCGTTGGAGCATTTGGAGACTGTATTGCAAACTTGCATGAGAAGAATTTGTTTGAAACGCTGAAAAATTGTATTAAGGGAGGAAAGCCCTTTTTGGGTATATGTTTAGGATTGCAAATTCTTTTTGAGGGAAGCGATGAGAGTCCTCAAGCTGAAGGGCTATCTATTTTTAAGGGGAATATAGATAGAATTAATTTTAATCAAAACAAATTAAAGGTTCCTCATATGGGCTGGAATCAAATTGAAATTACTAAGAATTCTAATATTTTTCAAGGAGTTGAAAATTTATCTTGGCTATATTTTGTTCACTCTTATAAATTAAATATAGGCATTGATATTGCTGATTCTGTTTCTAACTATGGAGACAAGTTTGTTTCCTCGATTACTTTTGAAAATATATACGCAACTCAGTTTCATCCAGAGAAAAGTAGCACGGTAGGATTACAAATTTTAGATAATTTTTCTAAAATTAGCTCATAAAAAGACTATTCAATAGACATATAATAGTAATAACTTCTCAAAACTCTTTTTACGTATCCATGGGTTTCTTTAAATGGAATGCTCTCTACGAGCTCATCATCATCAAGTCCTTCGAATCGAACTAGCCATTTTTTTACATTTGCAGGACCACCATTGTATGCAGCGATAGCTAAAAATAGATTGCCATCAAAATCGTCTATTAGTTTAGAGAGATAATAAGTTCCCAGCTTAATGTTCATATTGGAGTTGTAAGTAGATTGAGTAGTCTTAATTTTTAATTCTTTTTTTATTTTCTCTGCAGTAGCTGGCATTAACTGCATTAATCCCATTGCACCTACTCTTGAAGTAGCTCTAGGGTCAAATAAACTTTCTTCTCTCATTAGTCCTAAAATTAAATTTTTGTTAACTCCAAAGTTTTCAGAGTTAGTTTTAATTTTACGAGTGAACGCTTTTGGATATCTATATTGGCTTTTGGATGGATATGAATAAGATAACCTTACAAGCATATTAAATTCCTTGATTGATTCTAAAGCATTAAAATAATCTGAAAAATTTGCACTATTTATTCTTTTCTTTATATAACTACTTACTTCTCTTCGGGATTTATTGTTAGCCTTTGAAAGGCGCAGTAATTTAATTTGATCTTTCAATTTATTGCTTATTCCTTTGGATGGTAGATATTCTTCTTTACTTTTTGGTTTGATACCTAATTTAATTGAAGCTAGATATGGATAATACCCAACTTTGTAATTATCAAAAAGTTTAGTAAAAATATTTCTCGCTCTTTGAATATCGCCAATTTTTTCTAAAGCTCTTGCTTTCCAATAAAGACCTTTTGCTTGATAATAAATCTTGTCTGAGCGTTCCAATGTTGAAAAATAATTAATAGCTTGTTCATAATTTTCTAGCATGTATTCAGACCATCCCATGCCCCAGAAAGCATCATTTAAATAGTCTTTCGATTTCGTCTTTATAAGCCATTCGTATACCTCTTTTGATTTTGTATGATTCTTATCTAAAGTGAATAATCTTGCAGCCAAGTAGGCAGCATCTTTATTTTTACTGAAATTCGGATATTTCTTCAAAATTAATTGCAAATTATTAGCAATAATTGAGTTATCTTTTGACATCTTTAAATCATCTAGAGAGAGTTGGTATAGCGCTTCAGCCTTTGCTTCTAAATCTTTTGAGTCCGAGCCAGTTGAACTAAAATCCCCCTTGGATATGGCAATCAGAAGGATTCTTCCCTCTTTTCTTTGTTTTTTTCTAAGTTTGATTATTGCCTGCTTAATTTTTATATCAGGAGAATTTATTTTTTTCGCTTCTAAAATAAATTGACTATACATTCTCTTTTTAAATAAAGAGTTTAATCTCGAAATCGAATCCTTTTGTTTTATTTCTTTTTTTAATTTTTTTGAAAGAGAAGATACTTTTTTACTTACTAGTTTTGATCTATACGAAGGATTCTTAATCCAAATCTCTTTGAATAATCTAAATGCTTTGTCCTCATCGCCAAGCTTCTCCGAGTTTCTCGCAAGGATATATTTAAATTTCATCTTATCGGTAGAATCTAACTTATACCTTTCACGTATTTTTTTCAGATGTGTACGTAGAATAGTATAGGACTTTTTTGCATACATTCTTTCTGCTTCAATAAGCTGAACTTTTGGCATTAAAATCGAATCGTTGTGATTAAATTCAAATTTTCTAATCTCATTTTTAATTTGTTTTAATTTTAATTCTCTATACGAAAGAAGTTTTATCTTTCTATATAGAAGAAAATCCTCAATATCTTTATATTTAGAAAGTTTATTCAAACTCTCAATTGCCATTTTATAGTTCTTATTTTTTTCGTAACAATAAGAGCTGTAAAGATGATTCTTGCTGTTGCCACATGAACTATCAGCAATTCCACTAGAAGTAATTAACAAGAATATAATTAATAAATATTTCTTCATCTAACTTATACTTTTTAATTTATCCCCTATTCTAAGAAATGTGATTGTAGAAACAAATATTGCTAAGCAAGGAAAAATTATTAAATGAGGATAGCTTCTTATTCCTTCCCATGCGTTGTTTGCCATTAAGCCCCAGCTTACATTTGGTGGTGATATCCCTAGACCTAAAAAGCTGAGTGTCGATTCAGCTAAAATTACCGAAGGTATTGTAAATGTAAATGTAACAACTAGAGGTGCAATAATGTTTGGTAGCATGTCTTTCATTATAATACGCATATCACTAAATCCCATAACTTTTGAACTTAATATAAATGGCCGATTCTTGAGTTCTAATACTGTTGCTCTGGATATTCGCGCTACCCTCATCCAGCTTAATAGAGATAAAGCTATTGTGATTCCCAATATTCCTTTGCCAAAAATCAGAACAAAAATTGATATTAGAAGTAAATCTGGAATAGAATAAAAAACATCAACAATCTTCATTAAAGCTTCATCCAGTATTCCACCCTTAATTCCCGATATCGAACCATACAAAGTTCCAAAAACTAGTGCTATAAGAGATGTAAATACAGCAATAGATATCGATATCCTCGTTCCAAAGATTACTCTGCTTAAAATATCTCTTCCTAGTTCGTCGGTGCCAAATAGATGCTGAGACGATGGAGTTTGTAAAATATTATCAAAATCTGATTTTGTAGGAGAATAAGGAGCAAAGTATTCGGGAATCAATGAAAACAGGAAAAGAACAAATAGTATTAATACAAAAAATAAATTACTTATTGTATTCAGCTTCAACAACTGTTTTTATTCCTCCTCTTACATTAAAATCCGCAGTGATATAGGCGTGTTTCGGTTTGCAAGCCTCAACAAAATCGTCCAATATTTTATTTGCAACATGTTCATGAAATTCACCTACATTTCTATAAGAAAACATATACAACTTAAACGACTTTAGTTCTATACAAAGTTTGTTAGGTATATATGTAATCTTGATTGTTCCAAAATCTGGTTGACCAGTTTTAGGACATAATGAAGTAAATTCAGGACAAGTTATATTAATTGTATAGTCTCGACCCTTTACTTTATTAGGGAAAGTCTCTAGTTTACTCATTAAGTAATTTTAAACAAGTAATTATTAAGCTCAAGCATAATAAAATTAATTAAATCTTTGCTAATAGCTTTTTAGATTGGCTAATCATTTTTCTTACATTAGACTTTGAGGTTCCACCATATGATTTCTTTGATTCCACTGAAGAATTAATTGAAATAAATTTATATATATCTTGTTCAATCAATTTAGAAAATTTTTTAAAATCCTGAAGACTTACCTCTGTGAGTTTTAAATTTCTTTTTTCACAATAGGAGACTATTCTCCCGGTAATTCTATGTGCTTCTCTGAAAGGAAGATCTTTTTTAGTTAAATAGTCTGCCAAATCTGTGGCTGTAAGATAGCCTAAATCTAGGCTTCTAACTATTGATTCAGGATTGAATTTAATCGAAGTCAAAATTTCACTAAACATTTCAACGCATTCATTTGTTGTTTTTAGAGATACAAAAAGAGGAGATTTGTCTTCTTGAAGGTCTCTATTGTATGTCAAAGGAAGGCCTTTTAGGTTGGTTAATAAGTTCATTAGATTTCCATACGTCAAGCCAGTCCTTCCTCTTATTAGCTCAAGAATATCAGGATTCTTCTTTTGAGGCATAATGCTCGAGCCAGTTGTATATTGATCGTCAATATCTATAAATCCAAATTCTGAGCTATGCCAGATAACTAAATCTTCAGAGAATCTGGAAAGATGCATCATTGTCATTGCACAACAATATATTGTGTCTACTATAAAATCTCTATCGCTTACTGAATCAAGACTGTTCCTTGTTGGCGCTCTAAACCCCAGCTTTTTTGTTGTATAGAGCCTGTCTATTTTAAAAGATGTTCCAGCACCTGCACAGGAACCCAAAGGGTTCTCGTCTATTCTATAAAGTGCATTGTTGATTCTATCCAAATCTCTTTTAAACATTTCAAAGAAAGCCAATAAATAATGTGACAACAAAATAGGTTGGGCACTTTGAAGATGAGTGTAGAAAGGAAAAATTAAATCTATATTAATTTCAGACTTTTTTAAAATTTTCTTTTCTAAAGATATAATGTTTTTTTTAAGTAAACTTAAATTGTCTTTAGTAAATAATTTTACATCTGTAACAATCTGATCATTTCTGCTTCTCGCTGTGTGGACTTTTTTCCCAACATTTCCTATTTTTTTTGTAATAGCGTCTTCTATGTTCATATGAACATCTTCAAGCTCAACTTTAAAATTAAAGTTATTTTTATCAATCTGTCTTTTTACTTGATTTAATGCTTTAATGATTTTTGTTTTATCTTTTGAGGAAATTATCTTGTTTTTTGATAGCATCTCTACATGAGCAATAGAGCCTTTGATGTCATAAGCGTACAAATCTTTATCTACTTCCAACGAGGATGTAAAAATTTCAACTTTTTCATTACTCCCTTTCTTAAATCTTCCGCCCCAAATTTTTTTACTCATTTGAAGAATATAAAATATATATACTTCTAAAACAAATACCTATGGGAAAATTATTAGTCTTTTGTTAAATGAATAGTTTTTGTAGGATAGGCGAAATCAAGACCTTCTTTCTTAAAAACCTCAAAGATTTTTAACCTTATATTGTGATTAACTTCAATGTATTGAGGATAGTCAGGACTTAATACATCATAAACAAGTTCATAATTTAAGGAGAAATCAGCAAATTCAACAAAACTAGCTCTTACATAATTAGCATTGTCGGCTTCATCTACTATCTTTTCCAAGATATCTCGAACTTGCCTTAGCTGTTGATAGCTAGTTTCATATACTAGGCCCAACATTATAGTTGTCCTTCTTTTTTGCATCCTTTGTTTTTCGAAATTACGAAGTCTACTATTTAATAAATCAGAATTTGATATGATAATTTCTTCACCAGTTAGACTTTCAATTTTAGTGCTTTTAATACCAATAGATTTTACAGTTCCCATATAGTTATCAACAACAATATAGTCTCCTATGGCAATTGGTTTATCGATCATTATTGTTAGAGATGCAAACAAATCTCCTAGGATACTTTGCGCTGCTAAGGCAATTGCGAGGCCTCCTATTCCTAGCCCTGCAACTAAGGCAGTAATGTCAACACCTAGGTTGTCTAAAGCTAGCATTAAGAAAATTAGCCATATAGCAAACTTAGTAATAGCAGACACTCCATTAATTGCTGTTACACCATGCATGTCTTGTTTATCTGTCTTTATATTTTTGTATTTGGAAAAAAGTTTATTAGCTAGAATAATCGCCCATTTGGTTAATTGCCAAAAGACGACCAATAAAAAAACCGTATCTATTGTTTCTGATATATATTTACCAAGGAAGATTATCTTAGATGTAATAAAAATAGAGAAAATAAGGATAAAAATCGGCGATATAGATGAAAAAATTTCATATATATAGTCATCGATATTATTAGTTGTTTTTTGAGATAATTTGAAGAGCCTTTTTTCTACAAAATGCTTTATAAATCTCATGAATAAAAATAGGGCTACACTTAATACAAGTGTTGCTACCCATATTTCGATTAGATTATCAAGCAGGATTAAATCAGATAAATCTTTATTCCAGAATCTCATACAATTTATATTATATCAAAATGAATATATTTAAAATAATTGGTTAGTCTCATATTAATATGGAAACATATCGTAATTATATTAAGATAAAGTCAAAAAATTTACGTGTTCTAGTAACAGGAGCCACAGGTTATATTGGTGGGAGGTTGATACCAAGACTCTTGGAGAAGGATATTAGAGTTAGAGTGCTTGTAAGAGATCCTGACAAAATTAAAAAGAAAGCTTGGTATAAAAATGTTGAAGTATT
>CEUL01005593.1_pt1 | contig 10433 bp, 23 predicted proteins | sample 427021 | NCBI WGS metagenome assembly CEUL01 (sample SAMEA2622800, study PRJEB7988) | marine metagenome | isolation source: saline water (ENVO:00002010), including | reverse complement strand
ACTCATCTTTTACTCCTTCTATGTCTGTTTCTATTTCCCAACCAGCGTCTTTCGCTAGTTTGAGCATTAATGATTGAGGAAGAATATATAAAGCCCCCTTGCGGTCTGCTTTGACCACAAGTAAATCGGCTGTGTCCTGAGTAAACCAGTTATAAAGCATGGCAAACCCAGTACCGTTTTTGCGTCTTTTACATTCTACCTTCAACCCATTCAAACGGATGTCTCCGCTTAAATTCTCTCCATGATGTTTAAACGCCCCTGAAGCCAAAACTCTTTTGACTTTGATGCCAGCGTTCTTCCAAAAGTTGACGATTTCTCGTTCAAACTCGTATCCTCTTCTCTTATTCGTCACCATAATAAATCTGCCTCGCGTTAGTTACTTTATCTATAAGGTTCTTCATTTCGTCCTCTTTACGAATACGCTCCTTGACCTTTACTTTAAGACCCTCACGAATTAGCTCTTGAGCCAACAGACTTATGTTTCCATTTGTCGTTGCCTTTGCTTCTTCTTTTAGTAACTCCCTCAAGTCTGACGGTAGATAAAGTTGTTGTTGCTCTAGTTTTTTCATAAATTGCCTATTAATTGCGTTATGCAACTATGCACCAACATTTAATGCTTGCATAATACAAAAGAATACATAAAATGGAAAAAAAAAGACTGGGAAAGGAAAACTATGGAAAAAGCATCAATATATCTTCGCTTAGAACAAGGCTCAAATAGTGGAGAACGGTATGAGGTTCAAGCGCAAGAGTTTTGTAAGGGGAGGGGGTATGAAGTATTAGGTGTTCATACCGAATACTATGACCGTCCTGTTACATCAACCAATATAGAAATACTACAGGAGTGTATCCAGGAGGTATTTTCAAACGATAAATCTGTCCTTGTGACACCAACCATGAGAGACATAGAGAGCAATCTTGCTTGTGTCGCTTATATAATAAAAACTGGTGTACCTTTATTAGCAAGCGATGAACCGCATTTAGACGCAACACAGATGAAAGGCTTTATTGAGTTAGCTCGTAAATCAATAGAGCATCGTATAGCTGTGAAGTCGCGCAATGTAAAGAAAGGCATTGAAAAGGCGAGGGGTAGGGGAAAAAAGCTTGGAAGTCCTGACGTATTAAAAGCTGTAGAAAAAGCCTCAAAATTACGCATGCAAGGGGCTGCGGAGTTTCGCTTGAAGATAATACCTATTTTACGCGAGATTGCGTCAGAAGAAGATTTTCCAGTCACACTTAGAGATTACAAACGTGGCTTGGAGAAACGCAACATCTTGACACGAACAGGCAATAAAACGTGGCAAGAGTCAACCATCAGAAACATCTTAAAGAAGGAGAGGGGCGATGAATAAGATACACGACACAAATATGTCTGAAACACACATGGTATTTAGTCATTACAAAAGAAAAGTATTAGCCAACAAATGCACAAGAGATATCCAGATATTTCAGATGCTAGATCAAATGCTTCATGCTGGTTCTGATACAGAAAGAAAGATGGTGGAGTGGTGTAACAATGGTAAATATACTCGTGTCTTTTTAAGAGTGTGTGCCGAGGCGCATTACAATAATACCTACACCTCAATAGGGGAAGTGACTAATAGGCTGAATTGCAGTTCAAAAACGACACGAAATTTATATTCTCAAGCAAGAGATATGAAAATGATTGAGTTGTGTTGCACGAAAGAACAATGCTGTGAATGTAAGAAAAAGCTACGTTTTAAGGCATCCCCAGAGACTTTGTGTGTTTTTGAGAAGCACGTTGATGACATATTATTTACGCTTACGGATGACATCACAGAGTACTTCCATAACTGCATAGAGTTACTCAGATTATATAAAAAGCATGGAAGTGACTTCCAGTCTGGTAGCCTTAAAAAAGGTAATGGCTTCTAGTTGCTTGGTAGAGATTTTTCCATTTATTATACAAGGAGTTGACTTTTATGGATGATGAATTGAAATATTTGGAGCAATATTACGATAGGCGCAATACACCAGAAGCCAAAAGAAAGAGGCTTCAGAACGAATTGTATTACGCCAAAGTTCTTGGAACAGGGTGGTCAAACCGTATTACTGTACCCACATGTGCAGATGACCATGTTGAAAATGCCAGAGTGTGCTTTACAAAATTATCGAAAGCACTCAATGACATTGCTAAGGATGATTTGCGTCCACAACAAGCGTTGAGAGAAACTAAAGCTGCCATTTATGAGTGTCATGTAGAGCTAAAAAGACGAGCCGACTTCTCATTGAAGTATCCACGGTCTCCAGAAACGGATTTTAGAAATGCGCGATAAAAATAAGGGCTTTCAGCGTATGTATTATGTATGTAACTATTTTGTGTGTAGTAATGTAACGATTTCAACGAGTTATCTATTGAGCAAAAGTTCAGCTATTGAGCCGTGCTGCTTCAAGATAGGGGTATAACCTATTGAAAAAGCAGTGCATAAATATAAACGAAAGTCAGGTTTGGCTTGTTAAGATTTGGCGCATAATATATATTAGGTAAGGAAAGTGCCTACCCTAACTAGCTAAGTCTGACTAACCAAACTTTGAGGTTAGTTATGATTGAAGATTTTTGTAAATTAGTATTCATATTTATTACTCTTGTGTTACTAGCGTGGTCTCCAGTGATTATAGCGAGTTCGTCACAATGGTAGGTAAGATAACAGATAATAAGGATTTGTCAGGGTCTCTCATTTCGCCATTGATGGATGACAACCCTTTTATGACTAAAAACACACTCTTGACCAACATCTTAGGCGCAAGAGGTGTTGCACCCTTTACCTTCCAAGAAGTAGAGCAAAACGAGGCTATGTTGATGGGAGATTTACTTGAGGGCATCATCATTAAAAGAACGGCTGATATTCTTGGCATTGACAAGGTAACAGACAAAGTCAGAGTACCCTATCATTACTATCATGATGGTCAGAAACTCTTTTCTGTGTCTTTGGATGGCATCCTTCATGTTCCAAACAAGAAAACCATTAAGATTGATGATAGATCAACATTTGCACCACAAGGTATGGGCTTTGAGTTTGTGATTGAAGGAGATGGAAACTTAGAGGTCAAGAATACAAGGACATATTTTCGTGACGTACCACAACCCTATCTAGGAGTGTGGCAGCTACAGGCTGGTCTTATGGCTACAGGAAGGAAATGGGGAGTAATAGCTATCTTGTATAGTGGCTCTCAGTTGTGTCTGTATTTCTACAGAGAAGACGCAGAAATGCAGAAAGCTATTATTGAGAAATGCCAAGACTTTTACACAAGAGTTGAAGCTATAGAGAAGGGGGGAGATATAGGAGACTATATGTATCCAAGTAAAGACCCTAACGACTTAGCTATGGTCTTTGATAGCCATGATAGCGAGTCTCCAATAGTTGATCTTGCTAATGTTGGTGATGAGATTACGGAGATTATGGGTCTCAAGAAGTTAATCAAAACATCACAAGATAAGATTGACCAACTTCAAGCGGTAGTAATGAAGGAGATGGGAAATAGCGAATATGGTGAAGTTTATGATGACTTGGGCGAAACCCTATTTGAAGTAAAATGGGGCACTACCCATTACAAAGCTAAACCCATGAAGACCGTTGAGGCACAACCAGAACGCTTTGAAAGAGCAAAATCATTGAGGATAAAGGAGAAGATATGACATTTCATAATGAAAATCAAAAGAAGATATATGAAGCAATAAAAGACTTTATTGATGAAAAAGGCTTTTCACCACGCTACAAAGATATCTCTGAAAAAACAGGACTTGGTATAAAACCTATACAGAGCCATGTTGTTAAACTTGAAGAAAGGGGATTGTTGATACGCCCAAAGGGTAGACAGGGTATTGAGCTTACGTCAACTCAAAGTGAGGCGCATCAATAAAGGGTCTTCTGCCCTGTGACCTTCGGAGATCAATGTATTGTGTCATCATTGCTTCGGAGGTCATATCTTGTTCACGCATACTATTAATATGCCAACTTGCCCCCCAACGTAAATCAACCTCTGTCTCTTTACTTGCCTCTTTCATGGCATCAGCTATCTCGTCATAGAGATTTAATTCCCATGAAGCACGACCATCAATATACGCCATAAGGTCTACAGCTTTGCCTTCCAAGTGCTTACTTTTATATGTTTTGCTTGCGCCTTTTTTGACAAGAACCTCTTGTTCTTCCTTTGTCCTCATGCCACAGATGACTCCAAAGTCAATCTTGGTCTTTTGTATTGCTAGTTTTACTGTCTCTTGGAGTGCTGCGTCTACGCCAGCTAATCGTTGGAAACTTCTTTGGCTTAGTTTGAACATCCTCTTCCTCTTTCTTTTTACGAATATAATTTATCCACTCTAGATTCATGTCTGAGGCGTATAGACAATAGTTACATACGCTCTCTTCATCTTCCAATTGATTACCGCATACGCTGCATGTTATTTGCGTCACTTAGACTTTCTAGTCTTCTTCGATTTCGAGGTCTTTGAAGAAGGCTTTATCTTTTGGGAGATACACATGAAAGAACGCCCCACAGTTTCGGCAAAGGAGCTTAGTAAGTCTTGTATATTTTGAATTACCTTTTCCATCTAATTCCTCTTCCTCTATCTTTGTTGTCTTATCATCGCAATAGAAGCAGTTCATTCTTTGAGATTATTTCTTGCTACACCTTTAAACTTCTCAAAGCTCCTACTGGCTGATAAGCCAAGCAATGAGAGAGTTAGCGTTAGAAGACCCTCTGTCTGTATCTCTGGAAGGGGTATATCTGCACCACTTACAGCAACAATCCAATTAGCTATAGGCGCAAGGAAAAAAGACCATGCTAATCCCAAAGCACAAATCCACATAATAGCTGGTCTTGCTCCAGCTACAAAGATGCTAGAGTGTTTGGCTTGTGCTAGGTTTATGTCTGCTTGTGCCTTTTGCAGCCCAATGATGGATTGCTCTAGTTGTGCCTTTAGTTCATTAGACTTGTCTTTATCTTCGACAAACTTATCAACAATAGGCGCAACAGAGCTAAGTATGCTGGATATCATTTACCTTTTTTCTTCTTCTTTGCTTTCTTTTTCTTTGGTGGTCTACCTTTAGTAGAGCCATAGCTTCCAGGTCCCATTGGCATGATAGTTCTCCTTTATGTTTTCTTCTTTTTCAATAAATCAGCATCAGCTTTTCTTGCGCCACCTCCACTAATGAAAGAGTTGACTCTTCCTCTTGCCCACGCTGTCATTGATACGTTTTTACTGCCGGAGCTAAGATACGCCCCTTTGCCCCTCTGTAAGACTTTCTTTAACTGTCCATAAGTAAAACGGCTGTTTTTTGCTTTGTTTCTTAGAAACGCCTCGTCAGATTGACTAACCTTTCCGCTTCCTCTTTTTTTTGTTTTGGTTGGCACGACTCTCACTCACTTTCTTTATGTTGATATATTCGCCACGTTTATACTTCTCTCGCGTATCCAGTATTTCTTTCTCTTTTGCCTTTTTGTTTTTTGCGCCTGTGAGGTACTTCTTTGGTACACCCTTTTTGGTTTTGGCAACTCTCGCAAACTTACGGCTCATGCTCTTTTCTTCTTTTTCTTTTTCTTGAGTTTCTTAAAATCAGCAGCCGTAATCTTATCTCTTGGAGGTGCTGTTCTCGCTAGTTTCTTTTGCTTTGGCGAATACTTGGAAAAGGGCATTATTTGCCTACAGCTTTCATTGTAGCCTTATGCGCTGCTGTAAATGTTGCGCCTTTCTTCATACGCTTTACCATATCCTTCATGTGCTTTGCTGTATGATGAACCCCATGTCTTTTCATGGTCTCCTGTTGCCTCTTTGTGAGGGCTGATAAATCTACACCTTTGACTTTCATTGTTTGGTCTCCCCATTCTTTTTAAACGCATTAGACGCAATAAATGCCCCTATGATACCCATGTTGGATATCACCCAAGTCGAGGCTATGCTTGAGAGCATATCTAATCTGTCGAGTGGTACTATAGGCAACATTAGTATAATAATAAAAGCTGTGACGCTGAGAGCCGAAAACCAGACCATATATCTTTGTTGATCTTCTTTCTTATCTTGGTTCTCAAGCCGTATCATCCTTTCGCGTAAAGCAATCTCGTTGTCAGTAATAATATTATCGCCATTGGTATCAGCCTTTTCCCAGACTGACCCTTTCTCTAACTTCTTCTGCGTCATTTTTTAAAACTCTCGTTGAGTGAATCTACTACGCTATCAATGTTAGGCTCTTTGCCATTAGGCTCATATTTACACTGAAACTCCATAGGGCACTGCCCCTCAACCACAAGCGTATAGGTGTTATTTGCGCCTCTATACAAACAGACCTCTTGTCCGTTCTTTGCTTTCTTTCGCTTATATCTCCGGCACGTTATATACTTTGGGTCTTCGCGCATACCCTTTCGTATCTCTTGCTCCCAAGTCCAGTCAGAGAACTTCTTGAGAAAGCATGTAAAGCAGTTCTTGATATTATCGCTCTGAGCTAGCTTTATGACTTTGCCATCGGTACAAAGCCATTCAAAGGTCTCTTGACCCCCTTCTTTACGCACACATTTATCTCTTGTGTGATATAGAGACTCACCAATCGACAAGGAAGACGGCAACAACACCAATAACAAGGACAATAGACCCAAGTAAAATCCATACGAATAATTTAAGGTCATTCATCATCTCAGCCCTTTGTGCTGCCTTTTGTCTTGCTAATTTTATCTGTGCTTCTTTGTATTCCTTGATACGCTTCTGGCGTGTCTCTAAGATTCCTTGAAATGTGCCATGACCAAAGCGATTATCAATCAGCATCTTGATCTGATACATCTCCTCTTCAGCGAGTTTTGCGTCTATAGTTTCAGACGCAATGGAACTAATACTGAATTGTCCTGGGGCTACCTTTTTATTCTTTGCCTTATCTATGCGTGATTTGCTATCGAGTAGTTGGTCTATTTGACTCGCAATATCACGAACATCGGAAGCAGTACTTATTGCACTTTTGATTCCGTCCACAGCAGCTTTAAATGCAGCAGCAGCAGCTATGGCTTCTCCTACACCGAAAACCAATGATTTCTCCTAAATTACAATACGAGTTGTACGAATATTCCAACAGTCACAAGAAAATAAGCACCTACACTGCCAATAAGAATACGCTCTAGGCGTGACACACGCTTTTCAACACTTTGCATCTTAGTCTCAATAATAGCCAGCTTTGTCATAATCTGGCTGATATCTGCCTTGGTCATTAGCTAGGCTTAGTAGGGAACGTAACAGAAGACATATCCAGCGACCCATCGGCTGATAGCTTTGGCTTTGCACTTGCTGGCAAGTCACGCAATGATTGTCTATACGTCTTCCAGTTATCGGCAAGAGTTACATCACTGTTCGCCATCCAATCTGTTTCTGCCAGTAATCTGTTGCGTTCAACTCTCAGCAATCGCATAGGCTCTGCATTGATTAGCTCTGTCTTTTTATCGCTTACAGCTTTCCATGTGGTTCCCCAATCTTTTGGGTCTGCACTTTCGATAGCTGAACCATTGCTGTCTGCTCCAGTAACCTTTCGAAATCTTTCCTTAAACTCTGCTTCTGTGGTTGCTTCGTTACCTCTGTAAACCCACTCTTTAACTCCTAAACTCGTTAATGCGTTTGCTATTGTTGTCATTGTTTTATCTCCCTAGCCTATTATTTCCATAACTGTAATTGAGCTATCTCTATCATTTGCAGCGTCTGCTCGACTTCCTATACGCAAAGTTCCATTAGCATTTGAAAATTGAACTTTATAATTTATTGAAGCAGTTGTTGATGGCTCATCAAGATAATCAAAAGATGTATCATTGAAAGCAATATGCGCATATTGTGCACTGCTATTGCCACTTGAATAGTAAATATTCCCAAGACCTCCAGCCCCTCCAGTAGAAGCATTTTCTACAGGATAAAGGTTTGTTGCCGTACTACTAACAGTTCTAACTATTCTAACTACATTATCTGAACTAGCTGTAGAACCGTATCTGAAAGCTAGTCGTATTAAAAATTTGCTAGATGAGTTTAAGGGAGTAATGTCTACACTCATACCAGGCGCATCAGAAAAAGTTGAGTAGTTTCCTGTTGCAAAAGAAATTTGCCCATCTCCATGCGCTCTTTTAGAATGAACTACTTGTCTGACATGACCAGCTGGTAAAGTTAATGTTCCAGCTGTTGTCTTGCCCTGAATTGTATCGACTTTGAGTGTACTCATTGCGCAATCTCCATGAGAGTAATATTAGAAATCTGATTTGCAGTTGTGCTTGACATTCTACCACCAACTGCCATTCCCTGCCCCCCTGCATCTGCCATTACTGAGTATGTTACACTTGAAGTAGAAGAAGGAGAATCTAAATAATGTATCGATAAATCTAGAACATCATTACCTCCTGTGTCTACATAGCTAGACCGTATAATTTTTTCAGTAGAAACCACTGTGCCGTTTCTTCCTACTTTTAACTTCCTAAAGGTATTAGTGGTAGAATCTACACTTACTACAGTATTAATTAAAACAAGCACCTTATTATTTGTAGAGGACGGAGTTATATTTGCTGTTATGTGAGTATTAGTGTAGCTACCACTACTAGTTACATCTGTTTTAGTATCAAAACTAGCATTTACAACTTGCACCACATGACCAGGAATATGCACAGTACCGCTTGCGGTCACTCCTTCGATTTTGTCGGTTTTTAATATACTTGCCATTGTCTTATCCTATGAAGGTTTTGTTGGAAAGGTTACTGAGGATGGGTCAAGACTATTTAAGTAAGGTGCTTGTGTTCCTATCTTTGGCGATGCTGTCTTTGTTATATCTCTCAGCGATTGTCTATAGGTAGCCCACTCTGCTTTTTTGCTATCTGACAAAGGACTATCATTAGCCTGTGTCCAATCGCTTTTTTCTAATAATTTATTTCTTTCAATTCTTAATGCTTCTAATTCTACACTCATGTTGTTACCCTATTAATGTGACAGTAAAGTAAAAGTATTCTTTAGCTGTATTTGGTTGGGCATAAGCTATATTTGAACCCACAGCTATCTCATCTCCAACAGTGCATTGTTTGTGAATGCTTATGGTACTTCCTATTCCATCTAGACTATTAGGTGTCCATTGTGACAAAAACCCAGAATCAGTAGTATCTCCATCTTGAGCATAAAGAACCATATTTCCCCAGTTAGCCGATCCTTTATATCCATGTCCTGCACTTATAAAATACAACCCTGTAACTGGAACAACAAACTTGCCATTAGAGTTTGTAAAATGAGAACCTATGTTATGGTCTACTACATCAAAATTATAATATAAACCTAAATTAGAATGAGTGGTGATATTATTTATTGATTGTGAACCCCCAGTAATACTTCCATAACCTCTGGCAAGAAAGCTAGGTCTAGCTGGGGTCAGAATACGTCCTGTACTATCAATAGTTTGAGCCGTAGTATTATTCGTATGCGATATTGTTTCTACTTGTAATTTACTCATTAGACTATCACCCACGTTCCAGCCACAACAACTGTGGCATTTAGTGTAATCGGGCCAGGACTTACGGCGTTGTTATTTGCGTCTATGGTTAATGCGTTATTAATTGTGTTTTCTACTTGGCGAATAACTGGCTCATAGCTCGTATTCTCGCCTATCTTTCCTAAATCATATTCTGACATTATGTGATCTCCATTATCGACATGGACACAGAAATTTTATCTGCAACACTACAGTCCACGCTAATAGAATCTGTAGTCTCTAGTATCTGCTTTCCCCCTATAAGAGCGTTCTTTGTTTGCCCTGTGGCAAGGGGTATGTCCTTTGCTAGAAATGACGTTGTATTTGTGGCTGCTCTGCCACCCCCTGACGTATCCGACACAAGACTAACACTTGCTGTTACTTGTGAGGTATGGACATTACAGAGGAAGAGTCCAATCACCACTGTAGTCGTGCTACTTGGCGTAGTATATATGGTTTGAGGACTGCCAGAGCTTGCTGGGGCTACATCGACAGTCACAGTTTTAAATGTGTTTGGCATATGTTTTTCTCCTTTACTACGAAAGCGCGATGGAAAGTGCTGTTGCTTCGTCTGCTATATCTGTGGTCTTTGCCAATGTTCCAGCCGTAGATGGAAGCGTAAGCGTTATATTACCAGCGAAATCAGCATGGGCTGGGGCTTGTAATTGAGCATAGTGAGCGTTGGAACTCTCACAGTAAAAACGTACATAAGACTGCGCTCCACCATTCTTTATTGATATTGCGCCTTGCGATATATCTACACCATCAGACCCATCAATACGCACAACTCCTGTGCCATTTGGCGTAAGGGCTATGTTTCTATTACTTGATGACACAATACTTTGCGCCAAAACATCCAGATCACCGCCCAACTCAGGTGACGTATCACCTACAACTTGGGATAATCCACCCCCACCACTAATTATCTGACCATCAATATAGGCTTTGATA
>CEUL01149630.1_pt1 | contig 10527 bp, 11 predicted proteins | sample 427021 | NCBI WGS metagenome assembly CEUL01 (sample SAMEA2622800, study PRJEB7988) | marine metagenome | isolation source: saline water (ENVO:00002010), including | reverse complement strand
GGGCTGTTCCGAGTCATGAATTTTGGTCCAGCAAAATGCCGCAATTCGACCCTCGCGCTCGTGAATTAAGAAGCCCTCGGCGTCAAACCACGGTTCTGCTTGGTGCTCTGCTAATAGGCCGGGCGTCCAGCCGCTCTGCTCTCGGTGCCATGAGAACGCTCGGTTGTTTACTTGACACCACTCCTCTTCGTCCTGCGCTGGCTCAAAGGGCCGCGTGTCAATATCAGTCCTTTGCTCGAGAGGAATTGAGCGCTCCATCCGAAAGAGGTCCCGTTGAGGTTCCATCCCCAGCCTTGCCAAGGTTTCATCGGTATCTTCCGCGGGGTTATCCAACCAAAGAGATACACCTTCAGTGGTTTGAGCTAGTACATCCCGCAAAGCCATTGACAATGCGTCAGCGGTCCAGTCGCTGGCGTCTAGCTCTATGAGTTCACCCTCTCTGTCTTGGCTAATTCGTATAGTGGGTTCTTCTGCGTCGGGAGCATTCACAGCCTTGAAGCTATCGCTAGATGCCTGTTGATGAGGTAAACAAAGAACATGGGGAAGCCGCGATCACCTAAAGGTCGAGCGAAATTAGTGCATCAGCGGCTTAAGGGCGAGTATGAGGCGATATGCGAACTGAACCATCGAAGCCCGTTTGAGCTCTTGGTAGCAACCATCTTGTCGGCACAGTGCACGGATGTTCGCGTAAACAAAACCACTCCCGGCCTGTTCGAGCGATATCCCGCTCCGATCGATCTTGCCGCGGCCGACCAGCAGACGTTGGAGGAATTAGTGCACCCAACAGGGTTCTACAAGAACAAGGCTAAGAACCTTTTGAAGATGTCGAACCAGTTGCTCGACGATTACGGGGGCGAAGTGCCGACCGATTTGAGCGATCTGGTCAAATTGGGAGGTGTCGGACGCAAAACGGCCAACGTAATAAGATCTGTTGCGTTCGGGCTTCCCGGCCTGCCAGTGGATACCCATGTAGGTCGCTTATCTCGACGCCTTGGGTTAACTGAGGAAGAGGACCCGGTGAAGGTAGAAATGGAGTTGAATCCGATGGTGCCTCAATATGAGCGCGGGGAATTCAGCCTCCGAGTGATACTGCATGGGCGACAAGTTTGTTTCGCGAGAAATCCGCACTGTGATGAATGTATTCTCAACGACTTTTGCCCCACTGCATTCGACTTTTAACTGTTAAAGGACAACCAAGATGACTATTCGGCGAGCGGCTCACTTCGTTCCAGGAGCCAATGAGAAGATGCTGAACAAATCCCTGGAGACAGAAGCAGACGCATTGATTCTTGATCTGGAAGATGCTGTGACTCCCGAGAATAAAGACTCAGCGCGAGTCACGGTAAGTGGCTGGCTTGAACACGTCGATTTCGGTCGACAAGAACGAGTGGTTCGAGTTAACCCGCTGGGGAGCCCCTGGTTCGAACGCGACGTCGAAGAAACTATGGAGCACCCCCCTGACTCCTACCTCATACCTAAAGTGAACAACGCCAATGAAGTAGCGGAGATTGACGCAACTATCCGCGAACACGAACGCTCGTTTGGTCACAAAGAGGGCGAAGTGAAGCTCCTGATCCTGGGGACCGAAACTCCACAGGGCTTCTTGAACATTGGCGATCTCGCAGCTAACCCTCGGGTTGACGCTCTTACCTGGGGAGCGGAGGACTTATCTGCGGCCATCGGTTCTCGAGCGAATAGAAATTCTGACGGAAGTTACTTGCCCATCTTTGAGCATGCGCGAGTGATGTGTTTACTCGCGGCTACGGCTTGGGATAAGCAACCGCTTGACACCGTCTTCGTCGACTTCAACGATCCGAACGGGCTCAGAAGTGAATGTTTGGAGTCAGCGAACATGGGGTACACAGGGAAGATCACTATCCACCCCAACCAAATCGAGATCGTTAATGAATGCTTTACGCCTTCTCCTGCTGAGGTGAGCGAAGCGAAAGAACTGCTCGAGTTGTTTGCAGTAAAAGAAGCTGAAGGGGTCATGGCGTTCAGCTTCAACGGTCAAATGGTGGATGTGCCGCATCTAACCCGCGCAAAGAAAATCGTTGAGATGTCTGAAGCACTGAGCGGGCTGCAGTAAATAAGAGATCTCTAAGACTTCGCAAGGCCGTCGGCTGCCCGAGCTATACGGCGTTGAGCGGTCTTCAAACTGCGCTCAACTTCGTAAAGATCAAGGGCTACATCTTCTTCCTTGGTTCCTACCAGTTCATCAGCGGCGAGTGTGATTCGTTCGCTCAACTCTCGGATGGCTGTTTCGAGAGACGAGAGCTCTGCTTGGGAGACCATGGGGAAACGATACAGTCCCAGCCAACTACAGGCGATATCCGCTTCTGCGGAGCCCTCTGTCAGCGGTACCCTCAATAGCGTGTTGCAACGCATCGATCTTCGAGGTGCTAATAGGCCCTATGGTTCTCACCTGCCGCGCTTGGATCTAAGCGCGGACATGCCTACGGCTGCCGTGAGGGAGATTCTTTCTAAGGTTCGAGATGGGGGAGACGATGCCGTTAGGTCACTAACGGCTCAGTTTGATGGGGTCGATATCGTCGACTTTCGCGTCGCCCCCGAGACCCTGCTAGAAGCCTGGGAAGCATTGGACACGGGTTTGTCTGCCGCTCTCCAAGTGGCTCATGATCGAATTCTGGAATTCCATAGAGAGGAAAGAGCCCGATCGCACGAGGTCACTCAGGATGCGATCACGGTCTCGAGTATCCCTCAGCCAGTTGAACGCGCTGGCCTGTACATACCAGGTGGCCTCGCTTCGTATCCATCGACTGTTTTGATGACTGCTTTGCCAGCAAGAGCAGCAGGTGTAAAAGAGATTGTTGTCTGCACGCCCCCGAATCCGTTAGGTGAGATTGATCAGGCGGTTTTGGCTGCTGCGCATCTCTGCGGTGTCGATGAGCTATACAAAATAGGTGGTGTTCAAGCAATAGGCGCCATGGCCTACGGCACTGAACTTATCTGCCCTGTTGACGTCATAGCCGGCCCCGGTAATGCATGGGTAGCTACTGCGAAGCAAGAGGTAGCAGGCACCGTTGGCATTGCCGCAGCATTCGCTGGGCCTTCGGAGATAGTGGTCGTAGGGGATGAAAGTTGTCCTACTAGCTCAGCTGCAGTTGACCTAGTCCTCCAAGCAGAACATGGCCCAGGAGGTAGAGCTTGGTTGGTTACATGGAGTGAACAGTATGCGGACGAGGTCGAAACAGCCATTGGGGACATTGTCTCGTTGTCTCCGCGTCGCAAAGAAACACTAGAAACTCTCACTGAAGGTGGGTACCTGTGTTTAGTCGACCGACCCGCCGACGCCGTAGAGGTGGTCAATGTCATTGCACCGGAGCACCTGCAGCTCATGTGCGATAACGCTAAGGAATTGGCTGGATCAATCCGAAATGCAGGAGCTGTTTTTATAGGCAATTGGGCGCCAGCCTCAATTGGCGATTACGTAGCGGGGCCCTCGCATGTACTGCCCACAGCGGGCACAGCGCGATTCAGCGGGGCGCTGACGGTCGATGACTTCCAAAAACGTATGCACATTATCGAGGTTTCCAAAGACGGATTTGACGTCGTTGGTCCGGCGGTCTCGGAATTGGCCCAGGCTGAGGGCCTTTGGGCGCACGCTGCGTCTGTGCAAGAACGCGAAAGGTGGGCTAACGAGGGGATAAAGCCGTGAAACGGCCCCTTGTGCGAGACGACTTGAGGTCGATGGACGGATATCACTCTCCTCAGGTCGAAGTTGACGTGCGTCTTAACACAAATGAGGCACCGTTAGCGCCCCCTGAAGAGTTCCAAGCGGCGTTTCTGGCGGAAGCTGCCAAGGTTGATTGGCACCGTTATCCCGATCGAGTAGCTAAGGCCCTAAAGGAAGAATTAGCAGACCTTCATGAGGTCGAAGCAGAACAGATATTTGTGGCGAATGGGTCTAACGAAGTTTTGCAAACCCTTTGCCTTACGTTCGGAGGGCACGGACGAACTGCCCTGACATTTGAGCCCACCTACGCCATGTACGGTCAAATAGCTCGGACTACTCAGTGTCGAGTAGTTGAGGCTGGTCGAGATGAAGACTTCAGAATTACCGAGCCAGTCTTAGAGGCCGCAATCGAATCTGAGAGACCCGATCTTCTCTTTGTTTGCTCCCCAAACAATCCAACTGGTACCCCCGAAAGTCGAGAGGTTGTAGAGCTAGCGGTCTCAAAGTCGCAAGGAGTTGTAGTTGTCGATGAGGCCTATGGTCAGTTCGCCGACTTCACTGCAATCGAGATGTTGAAGCAGTCTGAAGCGCCCGAATCATTAGTGGTTACGCGAACCTTTTCGAAAACGTGGTCTATGGCTGGAGTTCGCCTGGGCTATTGCGTGGCCCCACCATGGATGTTGCCTGAGTTTGAGAAAGTCGTACTCCCGTACCATCTGGACTCGTTGAAGCAAATCGCGGGTCGGATAGCCCTTAGGTTCCACGATGAGATGGAAGAACGCGTAACGCAGATATCAGCAGAAAGACAGCGAATTGCCACCGCACTTTCAGGTCTGGGTTTGAAGGTCTTCCCTTCCCAAGCCAACTTCATCATGTTCAGATCAACCGAGTGTGGTGTCGACGGGGATGAACTTTGGAACCGCCTACTAGCAAAGTCAGTGTTGGTACGAAACTGCTCTAAGTGGCCAGGGTTAGCAGACTGTTTGCGCGTGACTGTGGGTACTGCAACTGAAAATAATATTTTTATCGAAGCTCTCGAAGGGGCAATCAAATGACACGAACAGCTGAGCGGCAGCGACAAACCAAAGAAACGAGCATTGACTTATTCGTAAACGTGGACGGCTCGGGCAAAGTTGAGGTGAGCACCGGGCTTCCATTTTTCGACCACATGCTCAGTCAGCTTGGTAAGCACTCGCGCTTCGACTTACGCGTTGATTGCCAAGGTGACATCGATATTGACTCACATCACACCGTTGAAGACGTCGGTATAGCCTTGGGCGAAGCCTTTGGAGACGCTCTTGGCGACAAACACGGCGTCCGCCGTTTCGCGTCGATTTCGGTTCCACTTGACGAAGCTGCGGTAGATGTGATTCTGGACCTATCAGGGCGCCCTTTTCTGCATTACGAAATAGATCCCCCAGGAGAAAAGATTCTAGGGGACCCTCCTTTTGACCCGCAGCTCTGCGAAGAGTTTTGGAGGGCTTTTGTTATGGCCTCGGGAATAACTCTGCATTTGGTGTTGGTGCGAGGCAAAAACACCCACCACATCATCGAGGCAAGCTTTAAGGCCGTCGCGAGAGCGTTGTATGACGCAGTCCGAATAGCTGATGACGTGATGCCCTCAACAAAAGGTGTTTTGTGAGGGTCGCCCGGTGAATAAACCGAAAGCAGGGCCACTGATTGCTGTTCTGGATTACGGCATAGGCAACCTACGATCAGCGCAGAAGGGGTTTCAGCGCGCCGGCGCTGACGTTCGTTTAACTGACGACCGAGGCTTAATCGCACAGGCAGAAGCTGTGGTGCTCCCTGGCGTCGGCCATTTTGGCGCGTGTATGGACCAATTGAGAAGAGCGAAGCTGGATGATGCCGTCTATACAGCGATCGAAGCCGGCACACCCTTCTTGGGTATTTGTGTAGGAATGCAAATGTTGTTTGAAGGTTCGGAAGAAGCACCTGACGTCTCAGGCCTGGGAGTACTTCCAGGACGAGTGCGTTTGCTACCTGATGGGTTACCGCGCCCTCAAATGCAATGGAATCAACTCCACATTCGTCGTCCCGAATGCCCACTCCTCAAAGGTATTAGTGACCGTTCATGGATGTATTTTGTTCACAGCTACGCCGCAGACACCGACGCTGACTTCGTAGTGGCCACATGCGAATATGGCAAAGAGTTGACAGCCATGGTTGAACGGGACTCTCTTTGGGCAACACAATTCCACCCAGAAAAGTCTGGCGAACTGGGACGCCTGTTCGCTAGCAACTTCTGTCGACAGATCGCGTCTCGATGAGTTTTAACCTGTACCCGGCGATTGATTTACGGAACGGAAAATGTGTCCGTTTGATCCAGGGCGACTACGACCGCGAGGTTCAGTACGAGGTTGACCCGGTAGAGGTAGCAACTTCCTTCGAAGCCGACGGCGCCAGCTGGATACACGTAGTTGATTTAGATGCAGCTAGATCTGGCGAATCTCAGAACTTGGACACGATCGCATCGATCGCAAACGCTGTCGGCATCCCAGTCCAATGCGGCGGGGGCGTGCGCACTGTTACCGCAGCGAAAGCGCTATATGACATCGGCGTGTCGAGGTGCGTGATCGGAACCGCAGCTGTAGAGAATCCTCAGCTGGTGCACGAAGTAGCGGCTCTGGGGCATCGTGTTGCGGTGGGACTGGATGTTCGAGGTGAGAACGTCGCTACACAAGGTTGGGAACGGGACAGCGGCCTTACGATCTTTGACCTACTGCCGAGGTATGAAAATGCTGGCGTTGATGCTGTGATCGTCACTCAAATCATTCGCGATGGAATGGGGACCGGCTCAGATGTTGAAGGACTATCGCGGGTGTTGGCTTCGACGTCGCTAGAGGTAATTGCAAGTGGTGGAGTTGGAGCCCTTGCGCACATCGCTGAGTTGGCCAGACTCAAAGTTCACGGCAAATCCCTTGGTGGCGTCATCGTCGGCAAATCCATTCACGACGGAACCATCGAAGTCTCTGCGGCGCTTGCGGTGATTGAGGAGAAATGAAATCCATAAGAGTGATCCCGTGTTTAGACGTCGATAGAGGCCGCGTTGTAAAAGGCGTCAACTTCGTAGGCCTTCGCGATGCAGGGGACCCAGTGGAACTAGCTGCCCGCTATGACTCCGAAGGAGCCGACGAGATCGTCTTCTTGGACATCACGGCAAGTTCTGACAATAGGAAAACAATCATCGAACTCGCTGAAAGAGTTGCTGAAGAGGTGCACATACCCTTCACGATTGGTGGAGGTATTCGATCCACCGACGATGCTCGCGCTCTCCTACGCGCCGGTGCGGACAAGGTTTCGGTCAACTCGGCAGCAGTGAGTAATCCCAACCTCGTCGGAGAACTTGCATCTGCGTTTGGTAGTCAGTGCGTAGTGGTCGCCATAGATGCGAAAGCGAACTCGAACCGTACTTGGAACGTTTACGTGAGAGGAGGCCGCGAAGACACAGGCATAGACGCCGTCTTCTGGGCAAGAGAAGTCGCTGAACGAGGAGCGGGCGAAATATTGCTTACATCGATGGATGGAGATGGAACCAGAAATGGGTATGACCTTGAGTTAACTAGGGCAGTCGTAGAAGCGGTTAACGTTCCAGTTATTGCCAGTGGGGGAGTTGGCACACTGCAACACTTGGTAGAGGGCGCGCTAGAAGGGAAAGCTGATGCGCTGCTTGCGGCGTCTATCTTCCACTTCGGAGAACACAGTATTCGGAAGGCCAAGGAAGTGCTCAGCGCCGAAGGGGTGGTAGTTCGACCCCCGGCAGATGAAGAGTGAAGCGTTTCCATCGGATAGTTTCAACCCTATGACTTATCCAGGTATCCACGCTGCAACAAATCCCGACAAGACTGCGGTTGTCATGTCGAGAACGGGCGAGTCGCTGTCCTATCAAGAACTCGAAGACAGATCGTGCCGCTTTGCTCAAATGATGAGAGAAGCTGGGCTTCGACCCGGTGACCACATCGCTATCTTTGCTGACAACCACATCCGATACTTTGAGGCCTATTGGGCCGCCATGCGAAGCGGACTTTATTTCACAACTGTTAATCGCTTTCTCACCGCAGAAGAAGCGGCGTACATCGTTGAAGATTGCGGGGCCCAAGTCCTGGTGGCAAGCACAGCAGTTAGAGACGTAGCGATCGAAATGCTGCCCTTAATCCCCAACTGCCCCGTACGTTTGATGTTTGGAGAAACCATCGAAGGTTTTGAGAGCTTCGAAGCGACGGTCGAGCAGTACCAAGCGGAACCGCTAGAGGAGCAGCCGCGAGGATCATTGATGCTCTATAGCTCGGGTACGACCGGAAAACCCAAAGGAATCAAGCGCCCACTTGACGGATCTGAGATAAGTGACCCCGACTTAATTGGGGCAGGCCTAGTTGGCGGCATATTTGGAATGGACGCAGAGTCGGTTTACCTTTCACCGGCACCTCTTTATCACTCGGCGCCATTGGGGTTCACTACGGGAACTCAATCGGTTGGGGGCACCGTAGTGGTCTTAGAGAAATTCGATCCACACGAAGCACTACAAGCAATAGAAACACATGGCGTGACGCATTCGCAGTGGGTCCCCACAATGTTCACCCGAATGTTGAAATTATCTGAAGACGATCGCAATAAACACGACCTATCGACGCACAAGGTCGCGATTCACGCGGCCGCCCCATGTCCGGTAGAAGTGAAGAAGCAAATGTTGGACTGGTGGGGACCCATTTTGCATGAGTATTACGCAGGCACGGAACTAAATGGTTTCTGCTACGTCGGACCCGATGAGTGGATCACTCATCCAGGTACTGTCGGCAAACCACTGATCGGAACGTTGCACATATGCGATGAGGATGGAACAGAGTTACCAACCGGAGAATCAGGACTGATCTACTTCGAACGAGAAGAACAAACCTTCGAATATCACCAAGCTCCGGATAAAACTCGTAGCTCCCAACATCCTGATAATCCGCTGTGGACGACTCTTGGCGATGTCGGCCGTGTGGACGAAGATGGCTTCCTGTACTTGACTGACCGCAAAGCTTTCATGATTATCTCCGGCGGAGTAAATATTTACCCCCAGGAGATCGAAGACTGCCTCATTCTTCACCCAGAAGTATCCGATGTTGCTGTTTTCGGGGTGCCCAATGAAGACTTTGGAGAGGAAGTAAAGGCCGTAGTACAGCCGCTGGAAGGAGTCAACGGAGATGACCAGTTGGCCAAACGGCTTACTGAGTTTGCGCGTGAACACATAGCCGGGTACAAAGTGCCACGATCCATCGACTTCATGGAAGAATTGCCTCGATTGCCGACTGGAAAGCTCTACAAACGCCTATTAAGGGATGCATATTGGGGTGTCGATGGCGGCTCCGATGCGGCCGCGTCACCCATCCAACAGATCACCGATTCTTGAGATTTAGCTCCCGATGAGTAATAAGGGCTGAAGCTTGGAGTAACTGAATTGTTGTAGGCGACTTTTGCTACGTTCTGTCGTCATTCCCACAAGGAGAAGGACATGTCAGTTTATTTCGTAGTTCAGGAAGAAGTTCATGATTCCGATGGGCTGGACGCCTATATGGAGGCCGCTAAAGCCTCTTCTTTGGGGCGCGGTCGAGCAGTGGTGGTCGACAACGCCGTCGCTGCGGTTGAAGGCAATTGGCACGGAGCTCGCCTTGTGATTCTCGAGTTTGAAGATGAGGACGCGTTCAGGGACTGGTACGACTCTCCCGAGTACCAAAAGGCCTTACCATTGCGGTTAGCCGCAACCGATTCGCGGGCAGCGCTGGCTCGAGGACTGGGATAAAGCGCTCCGGTGTTGGTCTACGACGGGGAATGCGCGCTCTGCTGCCGATGCGCTGCTTGGGTAGAGCGGCGGGCTCCTATCCCGATGAGTGGTGGCACACAGGCGGATCTGAACCGATTGAACGTTTCTCAGAGGGACGCTAAGCGCTCTCTGTGGTGGATTGAAGGCAATCTCAGACTCGCGGGCCATAAGGCGGTTGCGAAGACATTGCGCCGCATAGGGGGCCTCTGGTGGTTTCTGGGGGCAATAATGATGATCCCACCGGTTTCGTGGATCTCAGCGATTTGTTATCGACTGGTAGCAGCCAACCGACATCGGCTCACGAGGCTATGACTTCAGGGCCGCCTCACCGTTCAGCAATGCAATCGGTGATAAAGGAACTCACTAGTTCCGTGACCTGCTGTGTTTCTCCAAAAAGAAAATGGTCCCCTGTCGCAAGCTCCTGGACTGTTGTCGCGGTCCAGTCGCTAGAAATCTCTTGAGCTTCTGCGAACGAACGATATTGGTCATTTTTCGGCACTATTAGCAGAGTGGGTCGCGAGTCGGAATTCGCCTTCATTTCACTTGGAGCGAGCAACGCAAGAGGTGAAGCTATGCCGACCCAACCAGCAAGTCTCGAGCTATCAGCGCTTAATGAGACATCTGCTCCGAACGAGTAGCCGACTGAGAACACTGGCGCAGACGCAGCCAAATCTATTGCATGGGAAAAAGCTGCTTGGCAGTCAAGGAGCTCAAGTCTCCCTTCGCCGTGGCTGCCACCAGAGTTTTGAACTCCTCGGAAGTTATATCTCAATGTCGCTATCGATGCTTGCGGCAAGGCCTCGAACAGTGCCTGGACCACGTTGTTGCGCATGTCTCCGCCGTATAGGGGGTGAGGGTGTGAGAGTACAGCGATCGCCTTAGTCGACTCAGGGATCAAGCATTCGGCTTCTAAGGAAACCCCATCGCTAGCAGTAAAATTTGTTTTTTGAGGTGTTCCGGCGTCCGGGTTCATGTCTAAGAACGGTACCGTGCGATAGTGGCTGAAGAA
>CEUL01006617.1_pt1 | contig 10561 bp, 10 predicted proteins | sample 427021 | NCBI WGS metagenome assembly CEUL01 (sample SAMEA2622800, study PRJEB7988) | marine metagenome | isolation source: saline water (ENVO:00002010), including | reverse complement strand
AGCTGAAGAACCAAAAGCTGAAGTTAATTTATCTGGAACAGCTAAAGAAATTTTAGAGTCTGTAAAGAGCATGACAGTGTTAGAGCTATCTGAACTCGTAAAAGCCTTACAAGATGAATTTGGTGTTGTTGCTGCAGCTCCTGCGGCTGCTCCTGCAGCAGGATCTACAAGCAGTGATGGTGGAGATCAAGCTTCATCATCTGATGACGATACTGCTAACGTAACTTTGAAATCTTTTGGAGCAAATAAAATTGCTGTAATCAAAGTTGTTAGATCTCTAACAAGCTTAGGGTTAAAAGAAGCAAAAGATTTAGTTGAGGGAGCGCCTTCCCCTGTGAAAGAAGGGGTTCCTAAGGCAGAAGCTGAGGATGCAAAGAAGCAGCTTGAAGAAGCTGGTGCTGAAGTAGAATTAGCATAATTGGTAAGGGGGCTTTTGCCCTCTTATTAATTTATTCTTTTGAATCATTCTTTTTACTATTGTCTTTATCCTTAGATGGTCTTTCTCCATGCCACGTATTGTATTCAAAAGAATTTTTAAATTCTTTTTGAGTTCCACATTTCTTACATTTCCCCATACTAACAGGTCCATTAGGAGGCTCAATAACCCAATGGCATGTTTCGCCATTTTCAATACAAGTATTGGTACTTTTTTCAGGCTTATCGGTTGATTTTGACAATGTTACTCCTTAATGATCGTGATAATTAACTTATCATTAATTTAATTTATATGCATTAGATTTAATTTCACGATTATAAAAAATCATTGTGTTAGAATGAAAAGGTGTGTTAGATGATTAATTAATTAAGGGATTTAGATGGCAACTAAGAAAACAACAAAGAAAAGTTCAATAAAGAGAAAAGCTGAACCAAAAAAAACAAAAACTACATCTAAAAAGGTAGTTACGAAAAAAACAGTAAAAAAATCAGTATCAAAGAAATTAGTAATTTCTTCCAAGAACGTTTCAAAAGTATATAAAGGAACAAATATTGAAGTAACTGCCTTAGATAAGGTAAATATTAATATTTATGAAGGTGAAATGGTTGCGATTATGGGGCCAAGTGGTTGTGGCAAAACTACATTATTGAACTGCTTATCTGGCCTAGATTCTATTGACAGTGGAACAATTAAACTTCAAGATATGGAACTAGAAAAACTATCTGATGATAAGTTAAGTGAATTTAGGGCCAAAAATATGGGATTTGTTTTCCAGTCATTTAACTTGCTTCCAGTACTGACTACAGTTGAAAATGTTGAATTACCTTTACTTGTTTCAGGGATATCAGCAAAAGAAGCAAGAAAACTATCTGAAGCTAAACTAGATGATGTGGGTCTTCTGGAATGGGCTACTCATTTACCTGGCGAGCTATCAGGTGGTCAAAGGCAAAGAGTTACTCTAGCTAGAGCGCTAGTTAATGAGCCTGCAATTGTTTGGGCAGATGAACCTACAGGAAATTTGGATAGTACAAATGAATTAGAAATCATGGATCTACTAACAGATTTAAACAAAAGAAATAATCAAACCTTTGTGATTGTTACCCATTCTGAATACGTAGGGGGAAGAACTAATAGAATTATAAATATGAAAGATGGAAAAGTAGTCTAATTTATGGAAGAAAAAGTATTCGGTTTACCGGCGGGTATACTTGCTAATAGTATGATAATAATTTTAATTGTTGTATCCATTATTTTATTATTTGGAGGATTAAGAAGATTTATACTTGTAAAAATGGGAACAAGAAATATTCCTCGAAGAAAAGGACAAAGCTCATTAATAGTCATGGGGCTTATGTTAAGTTCAATTATTGTTGCAGTTTCTTTAGGTATTGGAGATACGGTTAGGTATTCTGTTCGCTCTGTTGTATTTGATTCTCAAGGAAATATTGATGAGACCATTGATGGCCCTGGAAAACAATTATTTGGAGTTGAATACTTTGATTATTCTGAATTTGAAAATGTTGAAAAATTAGCTTCAACAAACGCAAATATTGATGGAATTATGCCTTATATTGAAATCGATCTTCCTGCAGAAAATGACATTTCTGGAATCGCTGAAAGCAGGGTTCAGGTAAGAGGTTACAATCCCAAATACACAGATACCTTTGATGAGATTAAAAATATAAATAATGAGCTTACTACTATTGATACTCTTAGTAATGGGCAAGTTTATATAAATTCTGCATTGAGTGAAAAACTAAATCTAAAAAAAGGTGACACAATTGGAGTTTATATAAACTTAGAGAAAAAAGAATTAGAAGTAAAAGATGTTTTAAAAAGTGGTAGTATTGCTGGTGCAAATATAACCCCAACAATATCTTTTAAATTATCAGCTTTACAAAGATTATTAGATAAAGAAAACATGATAACGAATATTGCTGTATCAAATTCAGGCGACCAAGATGAATCTCTAGAGTTATCCGATGATGTTACTCAATTTTTAAGATTAAATTTAACAAACAAACAAGTTGCCAATAAATTCTTTGAGATATTATCTTCAAATGAGATCCCAACTTTGATTAATGAAGAAGCTAAATCCATTGAACAAACTGATAGTGAAACATATGAAGAATTAAGCAGGATAGCTTCTGATCTTGAAAATAATAATTTTAATGAAGAATTTATTACTTCTGTCGGTGATTATCAGTTGCAATTAATTATTCTTGGGGCTTTAGATAAGGCAGGTAAACAAGCCGAAGCAGCACAATTATTAATGATGTTTGGTGACTTGACTACATTAAGGGTTGATGATTCAAAAAACAATGGAGTTAAATTAGCAGAAACTGTTGCTTCGGGAGTAACAACAATATTCTCAATTTTTGGATCTTTTTCAATAATGGTTGGAATGCTGCTCATATTTTTAGTATTTGTTTTATTAGCTGCTGCTCGATCAACTGAATTAGGAATGGCAAGAGCTGTTGGTCTAAAAAGAAGAGATCTGATCCAGTTATTTACTTATGAAGGAACTGTATATTCTTTTTTAGCTGCAATTGTTGGAACTTTAATTGGTATAGGGTTAAGTTTTGGTCTTGTATATGTTCTTCAAGATTTAATTGATGCAGGAACTTTTGAAATTAAACCTTATTTTTCAGTTACATCCATAATAATTTCATTTTCTGCAGGCTTGATACTAACTTTTATCACTGTGTTTGCCTCTGCTTATAGGGCAAGTAACTTAAATATTGTTGTTTCAATTAGGGGGCTAAAAGAAGAATTTGTAAAAAAAGCATCTTTATCAACAAGATTAAAAATTAAAAGATTATTATGGGATCTCATTTTTCCAATTAAACAGATTTTAAGAATTATTATTGGTAAAGGTGGAAGATTAAGAAACTTGTTAGTTTTACTAATTTTTCCAATTTCATGGCCAATAAGTATCTTCATGTCATTATTTAAATTATTTGGAAGGCATTCTTATGTATTACTAGGTATATTTTCATTATTCTTAATATTTCTTGCATTTCAAACCGAAGGAACAGCATTCTTAAGTTTTGGTGCAACAGGAATAGCGCTATCAATTGGGCTCCTAATCAGATTTTTGAGCACAATTATTTTCAGTGATCAAGAAGATATTAGTCAGATTGCAGGTACTTTTGAAGGAGGATTAGTATTGCTAGTTGCTAATATACCACTGGATTTTGCATTATATGATTTTGCTTCTGAATGGTCTCAGCCTGGACCATGGTTCTGGCCTTTGGGTGGCGGAATAAACACTGCAGCAGCTGTTTGGCTTGTTATGAGTAACAATAGACTATTAATTTATTTATTAAACCTTATTCTTTCAAGATTCTCAGGGCTTAAGGCGGTGACTAAGACAGCTATAAGTTACCCAATGGCTTCAAAATTTAGAACCGGCCTTACTGTTGCTATGTTCTCTTTAATTATTTATACATTAATGATATTTTCAGTTTTAAATGGAATAAATGATATTTCTACAGATCAGCCAGACAGAGTAACTGGAGGCTATGATATAAAGGGGACTATAAGTTCAGATAATTCTATACAAGGCGATATAAGGGATTCACTAAATATGCAAGACTTTGTAGTTGTAGCTGGTTCATCAAGCATAGATATTGATGCAAAAGAATTAGATGGTGAAAATACAACATTTAAAGGTTCAAAATTAATATCTGTAGAAGATAGCTTTATATCTACAAATAAATGGCAACTTTCATATTATGACCCTAAATATGGTTCTAATGATAGAGAGGTATGGGAATCATTAAATAGCAATCCTAATTTGGTTTTGGCAAGTGGTTCGATTGTAGAGTCAGGTGACCCATTTGGTCCACCTGACAGATCTTTTAAAACTTCTTTAATTAAGCCTGGTGATCTTAAAGAAATAGATGCTTTTGACATTCAAGTGAAAAAAAGTCGAAGTGCAGATGAAGGAACAATTTTAACTGTTATTGGTGTAATTGAAAATCTTGCAGGCGGAACAGGTTTTGGTTCTGGAGGTGCAACATTTTATTCAACAGACAATCTTGTCTCAGAAATAGCGGGAGAAGAAATACCTAATAATACATATTATTTTTCGTTAGTTAATAAAGAAAATGCTTCTGATTATTCACAAAGGTTAGAAAAAATCTTTCTAGCAAATGGTATGAATGCTGAAAGCTTACTTGATAATATTAATGAAGAACGAGAAACAAGTAATGCGTTTAATAAGCTATTTCAAGGATTTAGTGGATTAGGTTTAGTGGTCGGAATTGCTGCCATAGGTGTTTTATCTGTACGAGCTGTGGTTGAGAGAAGGCAATCGGTTGGAGTACTCAGAGCTATTGGCTTTAGATCAAGCATGATAAGAGCACAATTTCTTATTGAGTCATCTTTTATTACTTTAATTGGAATTGTCATAGGAATATTCCTTGGAATAATGCAGTCATACTTTATTTTCAGAGAAATTTCAAAAGAGTTAGAAGGAGCTAGTTTTTCTGTACCAATTGGTGAAGTAGGATTTTTAATTGTAATAACAGTTGTTGCATCAATATTGGCAAGTGTTATTCCAGCAAATGAGGCAAGCAAAATATATCCAGCTGAAGCCCTTAGGTATGAGTAGATGGCTCAAATAAAAATTGAATTTGAAAATGTATCCATTGATGCAGTTTTAAATGATTCTGAAACTGCTAATAAAATCAAAAAAATTTTACCCATAACAAATACTATAAATAAATGGGGGGATGAGATTTATTTTTCTATTGATATCGATGATGGAGAAATTAATTCTAAGGAAGTTGTTGATCTTGGTGATTTAGGTTATTGGCCTCCCGGAAACGCATTTTGTTTATTTTTTGGCCTAACTCCTGCAAGCGAAGATAATGATATTAGACCAGCCAGCCCTGTTAATATTATCGGAAAAATTTTAGGTGATTTGGAAATTCTTAGAACTATAAAAAGTGGTGATCAAGTTTTAATAAAATTAGCTTAATTTTTTTAAATGGAAAATTCCTACTGGCCAATAAAAAGAAATGTCTTTATTTAGTTTTTTAATTCCAAAAAACCTCTTTGTCTTTTCATCTGAATTTTGAAAATTACTTAGTAACACTTTTTTATCTTTTTCTGATGTGCCAGATCTTTCCATCCAGTCATTTAAATTCATTGTTACTCTTGATTGGATAATGTCTAAAAATTTAAAATTAGCTTTTTTTAATATATTTTTCCATTCAATTAAAGATAAATTTTTTATATGACTCTTATCTCTAATTAATTCAACATTTTGATGCCATTTATTTAATTTAATTTGGTCTGAAGTTATAGTGTCAACTATTATTAATTCTCCGTCATCTTTTAAAACTCTATGTACTTCATTGCAAAACTTTTCAACATTTAAAAAATGGTGAGCAGCAGTTCTGCATGTAACAATATCAAATTCTTTATCGCTATATTTCAATTCTTCAGCGAAACAAATATTAAAACTAAGATTATTTATTTCTCTTTCTTTCATAATTTTTCTTGCCTCATTTATCATGCCTTCAGATATGTCAGTTGCTTCAACTTTTTCACACGATTTAGATAGTTCAAAAGCAGCAAAACCTGCTCCAGTTCCAACATCAAGTCCGTATTTGAATGTTTTTTTAGATATTAAGTTAGATAAAATGTTGAGACTTTCTCCTGCAGAAAAAGTTTTACTTGAAGAATAGAATTTGGCTTGATTATTAAATTGTTCTTTAGCGTCCATTATTTTTAGTATATATTGTATCCATGTTAAGTAATATTTTATTTGTCTTTTTTGGTGGAGCCATTGGAGCAACAACTAGATATGTATTCTATTTAAATTTGCCAAAAGTTGGTGGTTTTCCAATTTCAACTTTAATTGTAAATGTAATAGGTTCATTATTTTTTGGATTTATTTACAATTTAAGTTCTTACAAGGCAGATAATTGGGTTCATTATTTACTATTAACAGGCTTTGCTGCAGCATTTACAACATTTTCAACATTTGCATTTGAGACTGTACAGATGTTTAGGAATGATGATTATGTTTTGGGGATATTGAATTTGGTTTTAAATAATATTGTATGTGTACTTTGTATTTTGCTAGGAATGAGAATCTCTGAGGCAATTTAATTATGGACCTTATATATAACGAGAATTTATGGACTATTGGTCATTTTTTTATGTGGATGTTTATTGGGAGGTATTTATTAAAAAGTTGGATTGCTGTAGTAATTCTATCTGTGGCATGGGAAGCATTTGAATATTATATTCCGTACGAGATTGCAAAAGAACCTTGGTTAAACAAATTTACTGATTTGATAGCGAACTTTATAGGATTTTTTGTTGGATTGAAATTAAGGGAATACTATAACTCAAAAAAAAGTTAAATTAACATTTATAAACCTATATAAATAAATTTTTTCACTTAATTATTCATTTTAAAGTAAACCAAATAAGAATTATTTAATACTAATTTAGTGTAATATGTTCATAATCAAGTGTGATTAGATAAATTGGATAAAACTAAAAACAAAAATAATATATTTTCATTCACAAAGGACATTTTTGCTGAACACAAATTAGCAGTAATTTTTTCGTCTATTTTATTAGTAATTTCTGGATTACTTGATGCTATTGGGTTATCTTTAATTGCGCCAACTGTTTCATTATTAATTAATGAACAAGGAACCTTAAGTTATGAATCTGGAATTATTTCAAACTTAAAAAATGTTTTAGACTTCTTCTTAATTCCTTATTCATTAAGATATATTTTGGGTCTAATAGCAATAATTATGTTGCTAAGAAGTGTATTCATATTTTCTCAAAGTATGTATATATCAATAATTCAATACAATTACACATCTGAAATTGGTAAAAAATATTATAATTTCTTAAATTCTTTAAATTGGCATTCATTTAAAAAGTATCGTCAATCAACTTCAATAAATGTATTTCCTGAATCTGTGAGAGCAGGAGTATCAATTAGGAACTATATTAATTTAATTTCTAATTTTTTCACTATAATAATTTACTTAATTTTTTTATCAATCGTTTCTTTCAAAATGACTTTAATATCGCTTGTTTTATCGATTCTTATAATTTTAATTTTCCAAAGAATCATGAGTACAGCAAGTTTGTTAGGAAAAAGACATACAGTAAAAGCTGAAAACCTTATTCAAGATATTTCTGATTCCATAAATCTTTCAAAATACTTAAGGACTCATGGCAAGACAAAGTTAATGAAAAATAAACTATTTAATTCGTATGATGATTTAAGAAAAAATAGTGTCAGACAAGGCTTAAATTTATCAATATTTCATGCATCTTATGAATATGCATTTATTGGCTTTTTGATGCTTGGTCTGCTTATAGCAGCAAGATATTTTGAATTGCCTTCAAGCACTATAGCTTTAATTACCATCATCCTGTACAGGCTTTTTCAAAGAATAAAAACTTTTCAACAAAGTTATCAACAATTTAATAAATCTGTTCCTGGTTATTATTCAATAAATGAAAAATTAAATAGGGATGAAATTTTTATTAATAACTGGGGCACTAAAACTTTTAAGGGCATTAAAGAAATAATTCAATTTAAAAATGCATCTGTATCCATAGATGGTAGAAAAATATTATCAAAAATTAATTTTAAATTTGAAAAAAATAAAATAAATGCTGTAATTGGGAAGTCAGGATCAGGAAAAACAACTTTAGTTGATATTATTACTGGATTATCTGAACTCGATGAAGGTGTTTTATTGATTGATGAAACAGATATTACTGAATTTTCGAAAGAGAGCTATCAAAGTTTAATTGGTTACGTTGATCAAAATCCATTTCTCTTTAACGACACTATTAAAAATAACATAAAATGGGGGACTAAAAATAAGATATCAAATAAAAATATATTTGAAATATCTAAACAACTTAAAATTCATGATTTAATTGAATCTTTACCAAATGGGTATGAATCAAATGTTGGTGATTTCGGCAACTCTCTTTCAGGAGGGGAAAGGCAGCGAATAGTTATTGCAAGAACCTTAGTAAATAATCCAAAAATATTAATTTTGGATGAGGCTACTAGTCAACTTGATTCTAAGTCTCAAAAAATAGTTTTGAATCTATTAAAAAAGTTAAAGAAAAATACAACAATAATTATGGTTACTCATAGAGAAGAGACTTTAGAAATAGCAGATAATGTAATAGAAATAAATTAATAATGAAAGTTTTATTTTCTATAAGAAACAAAGAGATTTACAATTATCATGAAAGTGTAATTGAAAGTCTCTCACGAAATGGTCACAAGATTCATTTAGTTTTTTCAGAAAACAAAAATCGAAATAATAAAATTTTTACCATTGACCCAAACCCAATTGAAAGAATTAAAAACCTGGAAAATGTCACATTTGAATTTTTAAATCCCAGAAGAAATTTTATTCAGAAATTTAATTTTAATTTTAGAGAGATAATCAATTATTTAAACTATTATAACGAACCATACCAAAAATATAACCAGCATTCTTTTTACCAAAAACGATGGGAAAAGCCTTTACCAATTATTTTTAGATTTATTTTAACAAAGTTGAAAATAGGAAAAATTAGTATTTTTCGTAAGATATTAAGATTGCTATCAAGTTTATTTGAATTAATATCAGGATTTCCAAAAACTCATATAAAAATAATTTCTGATTTTAGTCCTGATATAATAATTGGGACCCCATGTAATTTAAGATTCTCTGAAGAAATAGATTTTATTAAATACGGTAAAAATAAAAATATACATACAATAATTTCAGTTTTATCGTGGGATAATTTAACTACTAAGGGAGTCTTCGCAATTACTCCAGATGAATTTTTTGCATGGAATCAGACACATAAAGATGAATTGATGGAATTTCATAATATCGATAGTGAAATAATTACGATTTGTGGTTCACCTTTTTTCGATAAATGGTTTGAAGATAAATTTGAATCATTTGATGATGCAGAGTTTGAAAAATTATTTAATATTAAAAATGATCAAAGTTATTTATTGTATTTAGGGTCATCTAAAAATCTTGGAAAGTATGATGAAAGTATAGTTGATGAATTATTAAGTAAAATTATTAATATAAATAATAAAAAAAATAAAAAGCTAGTTTTATTAATTAAGCCTCATTCAACAAATAATGATTTTTTGGGTAAATATGTGAATGATCCTTATATTAGGATATGGAACAGTAATTTTGACTGGGTTAAAGAGCAGTCATTGTTTAGATATACACTTAGAAATGCAAAATTATCAATTGGTTTAAATACAACAGCAATGATTGATAGTGTAATTAATGATTGTCAGGTGATTTCAATTATTCATAACAAATTAAAAAATGAACCTACTCACTTAGCAATACATTTTAAAACTATTATTGATTCTGAAATATATGAACTTATAAATAGTCTAGATGATTTTGAATTTCAAATTGACAACTTGATTAGAAATCAAAGCAAATTTAAAAATAATAGAAATATATTCTTATCAAAATTTGTTAGACCTTGTGGATTGGAATTGAATGTCGGGGAGGTAACAAGAAAAAAAATTGAAAAAAAAATTAAAAATTTATCATGATCAAGATTTCATTCTTAGTTGTTATAGTAATATTATCTACTGGATGCAATAAAGATATTTATAGCATTGATAATTTGAGAGAAATTGGCTTTAAGGATAGCGGAGAAATACCAATTGCAGACAATTCTAGATTTGTTGGTACTTATGAATATTTTATCTCAGAAGGAAATGCTATGGAATTAACTAAAAGGTACCCATTTCGTATTGAAGTAATGGCAACTAAATTTGAAAATTCAAACTCTGCTATGGAATATAATGAATATTTAAAATTAAATTCTTCAGCAACTTTTGGTTTATATCATAAATGTTTTATTAATAATTTATATATAGGAATAAAAAAAGATCCCAATTACACCAATTATCAAAAAATTTGTGATTATATTGCTATAGATCTTAAATGAATTTACTGAATTAATTGACATAAGATATGTAACAAATTTTTTAATATAAAATACAAAAATGAAGTTAAGAAAATTAAAATCTTTCTCAGTGAGACATTACGATACTAATGAAGTTGAGAAGAGAGA
>CEUL01074132.1_pt1 | contig 10631 bp, 9 predicted proteins | sample 427021 | NCBI WGS metagenome assembly CEUL01 (sample SAMEA2622800, study PRJEB7988) | marine metagenome | isolation source: saline water (ENVO:00002010), including | reverse complement strand
AGCAAATAATTCTATGTGTAATACTTTTATTTCTGGAGCAACTGGAAAACTTGGCAGGATTCTAGTTGAAAAGGTATTAGAAGATTCAGATCTAATACTTTCAGGAGGTAGTGGTTCTAAAGATAGTAAGAATATAGGAAAAGACCTAGGTGCTTTGATTGGTAAACCTAATATAAATATTAGAGTTGTTGATGATATTTCTAATCAACAAGGTATCGATTTAATAATTGATTTTTCTAGACCAGAGAATTCAATCAAAGTATTAAGTTTTGCTAATAAGGAAAAAATTCCTATGGTCTTAGGTACTACTGGATTCAGTGATACTGAACTAAAAGTAATTAAAGAGATTTCTAAAGAAATTCCGTTATTAATTGCACCCAATACTAGCATGGGAATAGCAACATTTAAGAAAATCATAGACCATTCAAAGGATGTCTTGCAGGACGCACCTTCTTTAGAAATATTTGAAAAACATCATGAAGAGAAAAAAGATTCTCCTTCAGGGACTGCTATAAACTTAAAAGAACAGCTTATAGGGATTCTACCTTATGAAGATGTACAGATAGTTAGCCTTAGAGAAGGGGACTCTCCTGGCGAACATTCATTAATTTTGTCTTATGAAGGCGAAACTTTAGAAATATCTCATAAAGTATCTGATAGATCTATTTTTGCTAAAGGAGCAATTATTGCAGGTAAATGGCTTAAGAATAAACAACCGGGCTCTTATACTATGCAAGATATTTATTCTTGATTTACTTCTTTTATGGTATAAAAGCGCTCCATTTTAGATATTAATAATATTTAAGTAACGAAACACACGTTGTAGCTTTAAATCTAAGGTGCTGAAGATTGCTCGTCTTCAGTGGGGTTTAATAAGCGTGGAAGTATAACCAGAGCAATGTAATGTTGTTCAATATTTGATTAAGGAGAGCAGATGGCAGATATAACGCTAGAACAAATGCTTCAAGCAGGTGTCCATTTCGGACATCAGACTAAATACTGGAATCCCAAAATGGATCAATACATCTTTGGAACCAGAGATAAGATTCATATTATTAACCTAGAACATACGGTTGAAATGATAAAACCAGCTTTAAAGTTTATTGAAGAGGTTGCAGCAAAGAATAATAAGATCTTATTTGTAGGAACAAAAAGAACTGCGACTGATATTATTAGAAATGAAGCAGAAAGATGTTCAATGCCTTATGTTAATCAAAGATGGCTTGGTGGCATGCTTACCAACTATAAGACTATCAGATCTTCAATTACTAGACTTGAGAACCTTCTTAGACAAAAAGAAGATGGGACATTTAGTAAAATTACAAAAAAAGAAGGATTAAAAATACAAAGGGACATTGATAGATTGCAGAAGTCAATTGGTGGTGTCACAGAAATGGGAGGATTACCTGACGCACTTTTTATAATTGATGTTAATCGAGAGTCCATAGCTGTTTCAGAAGCAAGCAAAATGGGCATACCAATTGTCGGCATAGTTGATAGTAATAGTAATCCTGAAGGTATTGATTATGTAATACCTGGAAACGACGATTCTATAAGATCTATAGCCCTTTTCACTGAGGCGGTTGCGGATGCTTGTATTATTGGCTCTAAAGCTGCTACTGGATTAAAGCAAGAAGCACCTGAATCTGGACCTTCTATTGTTAGAAAGACAGAAACTGAAGATAAGGAAGAGACAGGTGAAGTTAGTGATATAAAAAGAAAAAAAGAAGAATTATCTGAAGATTCAAAGGGTGAAGAGGAACAAAAATAAGATTCAGAAGAATCTGTAAAAGAGGATTAAGGTATGAGTAATATTTCTGCATCACAGGTAAAGGAATTAAGAGAAAGAACCGGTTTAGGGTTAATGGATTGCAAAAAGGCTCTTCAGGAAGCTAATGGTGACTTAGATTTAGCTGTCGAAGAATTAAGGAAGAGTAGTGGATTAAAGGCAAGTAAGAAGTCTAGCAGGTCAGCCGCAGACGGATTGATTGGTATTAAAAAAGTTGAAGGCAAATCATTTATGGTTGAAATTAATTGTGAAACTGACTTTGTTGCAAGGGATGATTCATTTAATTCATTTATGCAGGAAGTTTTAGACATCGCATCTTCAAACAGTGATAAATCGCTTGAAGATCTTTTAGATCAAGGAATAGAAGAAAAAAGAGAAAAGCTTGTTCAAAAGTTAGGTGAGAATATAGTTGTTCGTAGACTAACAACTAGTGAAGACGGAGCCGATGCTTCTGGTGTTTATTTACATAGCAATAATAAGATTGGAACTATTGTTTCACTTAAAGGAGGTACTGACGAAGTTGCAAAGGATATTGCTATGCACACTGCAGCTACTGACCCTATGGCTATTTCGCCTTCTGATATCTCACAAGAAGTCATAGAAAAAGAAAAAGAAATTTATAAGGCACAATCTGAAGAGAGTGGAAAGCCAGCTGATATTATAGAAAAAATGGTAGAAGGAAAAATTAGTAAGTTCTTGTCTGAAGTTAGTCTAACAGAACAAAACTTTGTGAAAGATCCAGACCAAAAGATTAGCAATTTACTTAAAGATAACGATGCAAGTATCATGAGTTTCACAAGGTTTGAAGTTGGAGAAGGCATTGAAGTAGAAAAGTTAGATTTTGCTAGCGAGGTAATGTCTCAGATTGAGGGTTAAATGTTAAAAGAGATATTAGAAGATACTAAATTAGGAATGGAGAAGAGTTTAGCAGCTCTTGATATTTCTTTTAAAAAGATTAGAACTGGTAGAGCCACACCATCTCTTCTTGACAGCATTAAGGTAAATTATTATGAAAAGCTTACCCCTCTTGCACAAGTAGCTAGTATTTCTATAGAAGATGCTAAGACATTAGCTATAGTCCCTTGGGAGAAGGGAATAGTGCAAGAGATAGAAAAAGCAATTCTAGAATCTGAATTAGGGTTAAATCCAGCTACTTCGGGTGATACCATCAGGGTCATACTGCCTGATTTAACGGAAGAGACGAGAAGAGATTTTATAAAAAAGGCTAAAGCTGAAGCCGAGAATGCAAAGGTTTCAGTTAGAAATGTAAGAAGAGAAGGTAACTCTCAACTTAAAGAATTCTTAAAAGAAAAGGAAATTTCAGAAGATGAAGAAAGGCAAGGAGAAGAAGAAATTCAGAAATTAACAGATCTTTTTGTTGGAAAAGTAGATTCAGCACTGGAAACTAAAGAAAAGGATTTACTGGATTTCTAACCCTTTTTTATGCAAGGTAAAAATACCGGCAATACCCCAAATCATGTAGCCATTATTATGGATGGTAACAACAGATGGGCTTCAGAAAGGAACCTTCCTGGCGTTGCTGGGCACCAAAGAGGCGTCGAAAGAGCAAGAGAAGCGGTTGAATTTGCTGTAAAGAAAGGAATATCAACTTTAACTATATTTGCCTTTAGTAGTGAAAACTGGGGAAGGTCAAACGAAGAAGTAAATCTCTTAATGAAGCTTCTAAATACAGCTTTAAAAGAACAAGTCCCAAATCTAATTAAGAACTCAGTTCAATTAAATTTCATAGGAGATTTATCCCAATTCGATGAAGATTTAAAGATTCAGATGAAAAAATCTGAAGACTTAACAACTTGTAATGATAATGAAAAAAAACTAGACCTAGTCGTTGCTGCGAGCTATGGAGGAAGATGGGATATTGTTAATGCTGTAAACAAACTTAAAGAGTCTGAAAGGGATAATATATCGGAAAATGATCTTACTTCTTTGTTATCAACTTCAAAATTCACTGACCCTGATTTATGTATTAGAACTGGAAAAGAACAAAGAATCAGTAATTTCTTGCTATGGCAGTTAGCTTACACTGAACTATATTTCCCTGATCTTCTTTGGCCTGATTTTGATGATAAGGAATTTGAGAAGGCTTTATCAGAATATTCATCTAGAACTAGGAGATTTGGAGACAATTCTAATTTCTCATTATAAATTATGATAAGACAAAGACTCATTAGTGCAATTTTCCTCTCAATAGGAGTAGTCTCTATAATCTTTGTCTTACCTACTAATTTATTCATTTATTTCTTAATTTTTTTAACATGTTTCTCTTTATTCGAGTTCTTAGGTCTTAGATTTTCTACAACAACAACAATTCTATTCGTTTGCTTGAGTGTAATTTTTTTATACTTATCTACTTTTCCATTTTTAAATCAAACTTTTATTGGTCTTAGCGTTTTCATATATATAGGATTATTTCTTTTGATTATAAGCTTTCCGGTAAGCAAACCCTTGCTACAAAGAAATTTTACTTGGTTAATTTCTGGAGTAATCATTCATTTGGGCTTTTTTGCTTCTTTGTATTTTCTTGTCACACAAGACGAATTATTGCTCAAGTACTTTGGAATAGATATTTCGAACAGGTTAGCTCTGTTAATTATAGTTTTAATAAGTGTCTTGATGGATTCCTTGGCTTACTTTGGTGGAAAAAAATTTGGCAAAATTAAACTTTTACAGAATGTAAGTCCTAATAAAACAGTAGAAGGGTTTTTAATAGCCTTCACCCTTACCCCTTTAATTATTATTTTGTTAACATCAAGTTTAATAGAAAAAAACTTTTATGAGTTCTTTATTTTAATAATAGCTTCATCCTTTGTTTCTGTTATTGGAGATGCTGTCATTAGCTTGTTTAAAAGAGTAGCAGAGGTTAAAGATACTTCAAATCTCATTCCTGGTCACGGAGGTTTGTTAGATAGAATTGACAGTCATTTAGCCGCTATTCCTGCCTTTATATTCGCATTGCTTTTATTGAGTTAAAAATGAAAATAGCAGTCTTAGGATCAACAGGATCTATTGGCAATTCAACATTAGAGGTGATACGTCAAAATAAAGAAGATTTTTCAGTTAATTTGCTGACAGCTAAGACAAACCACGAGTTGATATTTGAACAGTGTAAAGAATTCAATCCTGAATTTGCTTATCTAGAAGATGCACAAGCAAGAAAGTCTCTCGAAACTATTGTGTTAGAAAACAAATTACAAACTAATATCATCCAATCCTTAAAAGAACTAGAAGAAATAATAGGTTCTGATGATACCGATGCAGTAGTAGCAGGTATGGTAGGAATAGCAGGATTAATTCCTGTCCACTTTGCGATCCTAAAAGGAAAAAAAGTCTTGTTAGCTAACAAGGAGTCATATGTAGTTGCTGGAGAATACCTTAATAGTTTATGCAAAGAAACAGGAGCAAGTATTTTTCCTATAGATAGTGAACATAGTGCTATACAGCAATGTTTGAATAATTCTAAGAATATTTCTGATGTATCTAGAATTATATTGACAGGCTCTGGAGGTCCTTTCTTAAATAAACATATAGATGAATTTTCTTCAATTACTCCTGAGCAGGCTATAAATCATCCTGTTTGGAAAATGGGAAGAAAAATCTCAGTTGATTCATCTACATTGATGAATAAAGGTTTGGAAGTTATAGAAGCCAGGTGGTTATTTGATATAGAAAATATAGAAATACTGATTCATCCTGAAGGAATCATTCATTCTTTAGTAGAATTTAGTGATAATTCAGTATTAGCACAGTTATCTAATCCTGATATGAAGATACCTATAGCTTATGGCTTGAGTCATCCAAATAGGATAATCTCTGGATCTAGTCAATTAAATCTCCAAAAAATAGGATCTTTAAACTTCCTAGAGCCAGATTACAAGAAGTTTCCATGTTTAAAGCTAGCTATAGACCTTTTGTCTGTTGGTGGAACTAGTTTTTCTATTTTAAATGCTTCCAATGAAGAGTGCGTAGAAGCTTTTTTAAATAGAAGGATAAGTTATGTTCAAATTTACGAAATAATTTCTAAGGTTTTGGATAGAATTGAGATTAAAACTGTCCAATCTCTAGAAGATATATATGAATCTGATAAAGAATCTCGTACAGAGACTTCTTCTATAATCGATAATTTATAAATGGATATAACGATAACCGTAGTTTCTTTTATAGCTCTTATAAGCTTAGTGGTTGGTGTTCACGAATTAGGTCATTTTTCTGTTGCTAGATATTTTGATATTCATGTTTTGAAATTTAAAATTGGATTTGGAAAGGAACTATATTCTTTTCAAGATAAGAAGGGGTGCAAATACTCTCTAGGAATTCTGCCCTTGGGAGGGTATGTTCAAATGTTAGGTGAAAATGTCGTACCTGAGGATCAAGCGAGTTCAAGATTAATTAATAAAAAGTCGTATCTAGATGCAACTTTAGATGAAAGGGCTGCTGTGACTGTAGCCGGGCCTGTAGCTAATTTCATTCTAGCTATAGTAATCTATTTCTTTATTTCTTTAATTGGCACTACGCATTTAGGCCCTTACGCAGGACAGGTTACTAAAGGCAGTTTAGCTGAAAGAGCCAATATAGAGTTTAGAGATAAATTAGTAAGTATAGATGGAAATAGATTAGATACCTTTACTGATATTAATATTATTTTGTCTAATCGAATTGGAGATACAGGTTCAATAAACGTAGGATTCATTAAGAATGGTTTAGATTTCACTTCCTATTCAAATGTGGATATAACAAACTGGTTATCATCCTCAGATCAGAGCAACCCAGCTAGATCCTTTGGAATAGAGCCTCTAGTGCCACCTGTAATAGGAGGACTCTTAGAGAATGGTCCTGCAAGTAAAGCTGGTTTGTTACCAGGAGATATAATTCAATCGGTTAATAATAAGCAAATTAACTCCTGGGTAGATTTATCTGAATTTCTGAGCAATACACCAGATCAATTAATCTCAATAAGTGTGCTCAGAGGAAAGGATGTCTTTTTGTTTTCGTTGAATACTGATAGTGTTAATGAAAATGGTATAAACAAGGGTAGGATTGGAATTTTTGCTTCTAATGACCTTGCACAATGGCCAAAAGAAATAGTTATTCATAAGAAAGAAAATTTATTCAATGCCGTTCTTTTTGGAGTTGAAGAAACTTATAAATTTACCAGCTTAATTCTCACGTCTATTGGAAAAATGATAACTGGCTCAGTTTCGGCAGAAAACATTGGAGGTCCAATTCAGATCTCAGTTTTGGCAGGGTCGGCTGCGAAAGCAGGGCTTATTTCTTTTTTATCAATGATTGCTATATTAAGCATTAATCTAGGGCTTATAAATTTATTTCCCATTCCTGTCTTAGATGGGGGACAATTACTCATGATTGCAATAGAAAAGGTTAAAGGATCTCCTATTTCAGATAATTTTCTTGAGCATTCGATAAGAATTGGAATTTTATTGGTTGCAAGTTTAATGATTTTTGCATTTGTAAACGACATAGTAAGGTTAATTTGATGTTTAATTTTAAATATATATATTCCGCAGTAATCCTTGCTTCGATTACTCTACTTCCTTTTCCAGTTGTTTCTGAAGACGAATGGGTAGTAAGCGATATTAGGATAAGTGGTTTACAAAGAGTTTCTGCAGGTAGCGTCTTCAACGTAATGCCAATTGCAGTTGGAGATACTGTCGATACATTTGACCTACAAGATACTGCCAAAACAATATTTAAAACTGGACAATTTGACGATATACAGATTGGAAGAGAAGGTAACACATTAATAATTAGTATTGTTGAAAGGCCATCTATTGCCTCTATAGAACTAGATGGAAATAAGGCACTAAAGACTGAAGATTTATTGAAAGGTCTTGATGACGCTGGTTTATCTCAAGGCCAGGTTTATAAAAGATCTATAGTAAATAGTTTAGCCTTAGAAATTCAAAGACAATATGTTGCCCAAGGAAGGTATGGAGCAAAAGTTGAAGTTTTAACTGAAAACGAACCCAGAAATAGAGTTTCTTTAAAAATTGAGATAGATGAAGGAGAAGTAGCTGAAATTAAAAATATCAACATTGTAGGAAATTCTTCTTTTAATGATGAAGAAATTCTTAAGGGTTTCGAGTTAAAAACAGGTGGTTGGTTTTCCTTCTTTACCAATGACAATAGGTATTCAAGAGAAAAGTTAAAGGGAGATATAGAATCTCTAGAATCTTATTATAAAAATAGAGGATATGTTGAATTTAAACTTGATAGCTCTCAAGTTAGCGTAACTCCAGATAAGACTTCTGTATTTATAACTCTCAATGTAGACGAAGGCACTACATATAAAGTAAATGAAGTAAAAATAGTAGGTGATCTTCCGGTAGATGAAGAGTTATTGAACTCGTTGGTTTTAATTCAAAGTGGAGAGATCTTCAATCAATATCTTATAACTGAAACTGAAGAGTTATTTAAAAATATTCTTGGAAATGAAGGATATAGCTTTGCTGAAATAAGAGGAGTACCTGATGTTAATAAAGAAACAGGAGATGTGGATTTAACCTTTTATGTGGACCCGCAACAAAGAACTTATGTAAGAAGGATCATTTTTAAAGGAAATAAAAGAACTCATGATGTTGTTTTAAGAAGAGAGATGAGGCAGATGGAGGGAGCTTGGGCATCAAACAATTTAATTGAGAATTCAAAGTTAAGACTTGAAAGGTTGGGTTATTTTAAGGAAGTTGAATCTGAGACTATACCTGTTCCAGGCGTGAATGATCTTATCGATGTAGAATTTACAGTAGAAGAGGAATATTCTGGATCTATTGGTGGTAGTCTAGGTTATGGAGCATACGGCTTAGTATTGGGGTTAAATTACAATGAGAATAACGCTTTTGGAACTGGTAAAGCGGTAGGAGTTGGTATTAATGATAGCACTTGGCAGAGAAGCTATTCTTTTAATTATGGGGAGCCTTATTACACAATAGATGGAGTAAGTAGAGGGTATAGTGCCTATTTTAGAGAGTCAGATTATGGTCAATTCAATATCGCCAGTTATACATCTGACTCTTTTGGTGCAGGCATACAATTTGGTCTTCCGATCAGTGACATTGAGAGAATAGGTCTAAATCTTAATTATGATAATACAAGCATTGATGCAGGTTCCACTCCAGCTTCTCAGATTTTAGCCTTTACTCAATCTGAAGGAACCAAGTTTGAAGTACTGAAAACCCAATTTATTTGGTCTAAAGTAACATTGAATAGAGGTTTATTCCCTACTGCAGGTCAGTCTCAGTCTTTTGCTTTACAGGTAGCTGTTCCAGGTAGCTCTTTAACTTATACAAAGGCTACTTATCGGCATAAATATTTCAAACCTATATTAGGTGGCAAGTTTATCTTAGGTTTAAGGGGTGAAATTGGTGCATTAGAAGCTTACGGAGATACAGAGGTAGCACCATTCTTTGAACACTTCTATTCTGGAGGTATAAGTTCTGTAAGAGGTTTTAAACAAAATACTCTAGGTCCCAGGGCAGTTCCTTCACCTTACTTTATTGATAATGAAGGAAATCAGATTTTAGATGAAGAAGGAAAGCCTATACCTAATCCTTATGCGTACTACAACGATGACAGGTCTATAGGTGGTGCGTATTTAATTGAAGGAGGTTTTGATTTTATATTTAAACTGCCATTTGTTGAGGATCAGAGATCTATGAGAAGTTCTTTCTTCATTGATATAGGAAATGTATTTTCTAAAGACTGCGGGGATACAGAGATAAATATTAATTGTAGTGAACTTGACTTAGGCGAGCTTAGGTATTCTTATGGAGTTGGTGTTACTTGGATTACTCAACTAGGCCCTATGTCCTTGGCTCTTTCTTCCCCAACAAATCAAGGACCTTTAGATGAGACTGAAAACTTTCAATTTGAAATAGGAACACAGTTTTAATTAATCTTAAAGCTACTAAATCTGTTCACAAAAATGTAAACTTCACAAATTGGATATTAACTAGGAAAGAATATGAAACATATTAAAAACATTTTATTAACAATTTCGACATTTCTATTAATGTCACTGACTCTTTCTTCGGCAGAATTGAATATTGCCACGCTGGACCCACAAGCCGCCTTATTCAATACCAATGTTGCAAAAAAAGAGTTAGAAGAACTTGAAAACTCTGATGAATGGAAAGAAGTCGTTGAAGAGTTGCAAGCAAAAGCCTCTGAAGCTAGGGATATCCAGGAAAAGGCTCAAAAGGACGGGCCAACAATGTCTGATGAAGAAAAACAAGAAGCTGCTCAAAAGCTTCAATCATTAACTCAAGATATTAATTTTTTAAGAGAGAAAACAAATCAATTCCGTAATCAGACGCTTCAACTTATTTCACAAGATCAGGCTGAAAAATTTCAAGTAATAGTTACCGAACTTATAAGAAGTAAGGGCATCACTTTATTAATAAATAGTGGCGGTCAACAAGGAACTTTATTGCATGCTGATCAAAGCTTTGACATAACTCAAGAAGTTATAGATGCGATGAATGAGAAGGAAGACTAATTTTTTGTGTCTTTTGTTTCAGGAATCTCTTTAAAGGAATTAGCTCATTTAATCGGGGCTGATCTTGAAGGCGATGGTAAAAAAGAAGTTTTAGGTCTTAATACATTAGATTTGGCCTCTGTTGATGAAGTTGCCTTTATTGCAAGAGAGTCCTTTATTTCATCTTTATCTTCAACAAAAGCAGGTGCTTTAATTTGTTCTAATGACTTATCCAAAAGTTATAAAGGTAATAAGTTAATTGGAGAAGATCCTTATCTGTTATATGCTAAATGCACAAAGATCTTTAAAGAATTTTCCAATTTAGCAACTGAT
>CEUL01069455.1_pt1 | contig 10653 bp, 8 predicted proteins | sample 427021 | NCBI WGS metagenome assembly CEUL01 (sample SAMEA2622800, study PRJEB7988) | marine metagenome | isolation source: saline water (ENVO:00002010), including | reverse complement strand
AATTTATTATTACTAAAAAAAATAATTCTTATAATAATAGTATAACCTCTTATATTAAAAATAACGATTTTACAAAAATAATGTCATTATTTTCAAGAATGTTAAAGGCTAATTTATGGAAAGATTATAGTTTCTCCCTACAAAAAGAAAATATAATATTCTGTTTCTACAGACATTCTTTTGAGACTCCGGTTTATAAAATAGTTTATGAAAAAAAATCAAATAACTTTAAAATTTGGACTATTTATCATCAAAACAATAAGGTACGTAGTTCTACTTCTCTTGAAAAAACTATTAAGTGGATAGAATCCCGTTATTTGAAAAGTATTTAATATATGTATAACTTAAGTACTAAAAATTAGAATTGGAATTATAATATGTCTAAAATTGGTATAATACTTTGCATACTTATATTTATACTTATTAGCATTCGTTATTTTGATCCATTTGATAAAGGATTAGCAGATTGGGAAAAATGTAAGGAATCTTTGCTGACTCAGGTTTTTACAAATAAATGTACACCTAGATAGTTATATAAAATTAATATCTAAACCTAATAACTTTATATTTCTTCCTAAATTTAACCTTTGTTTTGATGCTTTAATATCAATACCAACTAAATCATTATAGTTATTTTTAGATTGAACAAATTTAATACTTGCATTTTCTAATAATAGATTGGGTATATTCTTTTTGGTAATTAAATCACTGTCCAGCACTTCTGACCATATTTCAGCTAACTTTTCAGGGTTATCATTAGCAATGGTCGCTCCAACGATACCTGTAACATAATCTTCATTAATATATTGCCTCCATTTTTTTCCTGCTGGAGGCCAATCAGCGTATTTTTCCTTATAATTGGTATTTCTGACTGAGTCTATCTCCACCAATGCTCCAGGCAAGTCTTTTGGATGATATTGATTAATAATAAAATCACTATATTTACCATTTTCAAAAGAATTTAAAGATCTTATGCTCTTACTTTCAATAAAATTTCTTCTCTCTAAAGAATCTGCACATTGAAATATAGTCATATATCCTGCAGGTCCCTTTTTTTTATCAATAAATCTTCCAGCTGTAGTATTAGTAGTAAAAGGAGAAACAACTTCTAAAAACTCACCACCAATGGGACAAACAATATTATTAAGACCATATTGTTCTACTTCTTCATCTCTATAAGCAGTATTAATTTTTAATTCTTTATTAATTAATCTTTCACATTCATTTAAATTATAACTAGCTATAGCAATTTGTCTTAATCTCATAATGAACCTTTATAAATATTAAAAAGTATATTTACATTAATATAATTTATACTATTTTAAAATATTATATTAATAAAGATGAGATATTATGAAAGCACCTAAACTAAAAAAAATTAGAGAAATTAAAGAATGTCATGGCAAGAGATGGGAAGACAACTATAGTTGGATTCATCAAAATAATATTCTTGATGTGTTAAAGGATAGCTCAAAACTTGATAAACGTGTAAGAAACTACCTAGAAGCCGAAAATAAATATACTGAATACCACCTAAAAAAGACAAAAAAATTACAAAAAACTCTATTTAAAGAAATTAAAAGTAGGATTAAATTAGATAATGAGAGTCTTCCATTTAAGGATAAGCAATATGAATATTGGAGTAAAACCACTAAGTCAGGAAATTATGCAATTAAGCTTAGAAAAAAAATAAATACAAATAAAATAGAAACGTATTGGGATGGCAATAAAGAATTTAAATTATCTAATTCTAATTATTTTGGAATAGGAGATATCAATGTAAGTAACAACGATAATTTATTAGCTTATTCTTTAGATTTGAAAGGTTCAGAATATTACACAATATTTATTAGACGTTTAAAAGATAAAAAAATTATGTCTTCTAGAATTAAAGAGACTTCTGGAAGCATCACTTTTAGTTTAGATGATAAATATATTTTTTATTCCAAGCTAGATGATAATCATAGACCAAAAAAAATATTTAGACATAAAATTGGTACTCCAATTAAAAATGATAGACTTATTTATGAAGAAAAAAACCCACGTTTTACAGTGAGTATTAGTTTAACATCGGATGAAAAATTTTTTTTAATATCTTCTGGAGACCATACTACAAGTGAAATATACTATTTTTCAACCAATGAAATTAACGCTAAGCCAATACTATTTAAAAAAGCTAAAGAAGGAATAATCTACTCTGTAAACTCATGGAATAAAAATTTTTATATACATACTAATGACAAAGCTGAAGATTTTAAAATTTGTAAATGTTCACATAAAAATATAATTATTTGGGAAGAGTTGATACCTGCTAAAGCTGAGGTTTTAGTTGGAGGCTTTACGATGTTAAATAATTGGATGATAAGGTCCGAAACAATTAATGCTTTACCAAAATTATATGTAAGAAATTTAAATAATAATAATGAAGAAGAGCTGATTTTTACTAATGAAACAGTTTATAGCCCCAGTATTTCACTTAAACAAAAGGATAGAAATACCGATTCAATTTATATCTCATATAATTCGCCTAAGACACCCGAAAGAGTATATTCCTATGATTTGAAAAATAAAACAAAAAAATTTATTAGAGAACAAGAAATTCCTTCAGGACATAATCGTAATAATTATATTGTTGAAAGATTAGAATGTACTGCAAATGATGGAAGAAAAATACCATTAACAGTTCTTAGGCATAAAAAAACAAAAATCGATGGCTCTTCTAATGTCTTATTATACGGTTACGGTTCCTATGGAAGCTCAATGGGGACAGGTTTTTCTTCAACAAGATTAAGCTTAGTAAATAGAAATATAATTTGGGTCACAGCACATATTAGAGGAGGTATGGAAAAAGGAATGAAATGGTGGAAAGAAGGTAAAATGTTGAATAAAAAAAATACTTTCAATGATTACATCGCTGTTGCAAATTATCTTATTAAAAATAAATATACTTCTAAAAAGAAGATAATAGGAATGGGAGGTAGTGCAGGAGGACTCTTAATGGGTGCTGTTGCAAACCAAGAACCTAATTTATTTCTAGGAATTATAATGGCTGTTCCTTTTGTTGACTCTTTAACTACTAATTTAGATCATTCTCTACCATTAACAATTGGAGAATTTAAGGAATTTGGTAATGCAAAAGCAAATAAAAAACACTTTAATTACATATTTTCTTATGCTCCTTATAATAATATTAAAAAAATGGACTACCCAAATATGCTAGTGACAACAAGTCTTTCCGATAATAGAGTTTTATTTGATGAACCTACAAAATACACAGCAAAACTAAGAGAATTAAAGACAGATAAAAATATATTATTATTAAAAACTGAAATGGAAGCAGGGCATGGGGGTAAATCAGGAAGAGATGGCCAAATTGAAGAGATTGCTCTGGATTATGCATTCGCAATTAGTTTAAAAAACAATATTTTATAATTTTAAAGAATTAAAAAATAAAAACATCTCTTTTGCTAATTTTGTAGGATTTTCTAACGCTGCAAAATGTCCGCCTTGTTTCATCTTACTCCATCGTTTAATTTCCACATATGTTCTTTCTGCTAGTTGTCTTTGAGGCCTCAACATTTCTTTAGGAAATTCACAATAACCTGTAGGAACGATTACTTTCTCTCCTACTGGAACAAACCATGGTCTTCTATTTCTTGCATAATATGGCCAAAAAGATGAACCTATAGCACCAGTAAACCAATATAAGGATATATTAGCCAACATTTTATCAAAACTAATTGAGTTTTCTGGAGCCCCATTACAATCTGACCATTCATAGAATTTTTCACAAATCCAAGCAGCTAGTCCAGATGGAGAATCAGTTAATCCATAAGCTAAAGTTTGCGGTCTTGATCCTTGTATAGCCTGATAACCCATACCTTCTGGTCTCCATTTTTTTATTTGTGCTATATAATCTTTTTCTTCAGGTAATAAAATTTTTTCTGAGTCATATTCTCTTATCAAAGCTAACATGTTTAGGTGTAAGCCTTTTATTATTTTTGGATATGCATAAGCCATTCTTGTTCCTATCATGGCTCCCCAATCACCACCTTGGACACAAAATGAATTATATCCCAACACCTCTACCATAAGATTTTTAAAACATTCTCCTATTTCTTCAACTCCAAATCTTTTTTGAAAAGCCCTATAAGATAATCCAAATCCTGGTAAAGACGGTGCAACTATAGTAAAAGCAAAATCTGATTCAATTCCATATTTACTAGGCTCAATAAGAATAGGAATTATATCAAGAAATTCAAAAATTGATCCTGGCCAGCCATGCATTAATAATAATGGTATATTTTTTTTTGCTTTGCCTTGAAAATGAATAAAATGAAGATCTATACCAGAAATTTTAGTTTTAAACTGTGGAAACTGATTAAGCTCATTTTCTGATTTCTTCCAGTCAAAATTTAATTTCCAATAATTTAAAAGATTTTTAAACCATTCCAAATCAGTCCCTGTTTTCCATGGATCTCCAGGAGCCTGGTCTGGTAATCTCGTGTGGGCAAGCCTTCTATTAAGATCTTCTATCTCATGAGCAGTTATTGATAATTTATAAGGTCTAATTTCATGCATAACAAAAACAATATAATACTTTCATATTTTTAAAAAGTCTAAATTTTATCTATACACAAATTATTATTATTTAGAGGAGAATTTACAAATGAACTTACCTGATAATAATTAATTTTTTCTTTATTAATAAATTTGGAGAAATTTATATTTTTTAACCATTTAGATATATTTTCCTTATCTAGTATTAAGGGTTGTCTATGATGAATGTGCTTAATATTATTATCTGAACTTGTTGTAACTATAGCACAACCAAATTCATTATAAATACCAGCCATATAAAAAAAATTATTAGCAATAAAATGATAAAATGGTATTTTTTTATTGTCAATCTTCTGCCATTCATACCATCCATCAGCAATTATTAAACACTTTTTACAATTTTTAAAAGAAGGTTTTATATTGAGTGTTTCATTACGTGCATTTATCAAATTCATAGGTCGCTTTGCCCATACAGGGGAGTATGACCAATTAATATATGACAGTAATTTCCCATCAAATATTAAAATTTTTTGCAAAGGGGCAATATTATAATTAGGTTTTATATCAATACCTAATTTTTCTTTAACTGCCTTTTTATTTTTTAATGTAAATCTACCGCACATATTTTTTATGAAATAATTATAAATTATTTTTAGTATTTAATAATGCATATTCTTTTAAACATTCTGGATTAGATAAAGATGATAAATTAGGAACTTCTTTACCTGACAATACCCATTTTACAGCGCTTTCTACTCGCTTTCCATTCATAGTATATGGTATATCTTCTACTTGATAAATTCTATTTGGAACATGTCTTGGTGAAGTATTTTTTCTTATCATTTCTCTTAGTGATTTTGCAAAATTTTTATCTATAATATAAGGATTATTAAATTTTATACACAAAATAATTTCTTCATCATTATCAACTCTATTTCCAAAAACTAAACAATCATCAATTTCTTTTAAAGTTTCACATACATTATATATTTCAGCAGTACCTATTCTTACCCCACCTGGGTTCAATGTATTGTCAGTTCTTCCATAAATAATTCCAGAACCATGAGGCTTAATTTCAGCTAAATCACCATGTGTCCAAATTTCTTCTCTTTCTTCAAAATAAGTTTTTTTATATCGTTCATCTCCGTTCTTACCCCAAAATGTTATTGGCATTGATGGAAAAGGTTGAGTACACACTAAATCTCCTGGTTCATTGATTAATGATTTATTATTTGAGTCATATATATCAACAGCCATTCCTAAACCCTTTACAGTTAACTCTCCTCTTCTAACTGGATGTATAGGAGATCCCAACATAAAACAGGAAAGAAGCTCTGAACCTCCTGATATTGAAGCAAAACCCATATTATTTTTTATATTTTTATATATCCAATCAAACTGACTTGGCGCAACAGGAGAACCTGCTGCCATAAGCCATCTTAGATTTTTTAGATTATATTTATTTATGGGGCTTTCATTAATATCTTCAAGAGTTGACATATATTTAGGACTTATACCCATATGTGTTAATTTTTCTTTTTCAGCAACCTTCCATAATAGTGAACCATCCATAATATTATTTTTTTTTATTATTGGAACACCATCGTATATTACCAGCGTTGCTTCGCAACCTAAAGAAGATACTACCCAGTGATACATCATCCAAGCAATATTAGTATACCACATTATTTTATCTTGAGGTCTAAGGTCATTATGTAATTTATGTTCTTTAAAGTGTTGTAGAATAGTACCCCCTATTGAATGAACTATTGCTTTAGGTGCACCTGTTGTACCCGATGTATACAATATGTATGATGGATGAGAAAAGGGAAGACTTATAAAATCTATTTCAGACTTAGAACCAAATTGGTCGAATAATATATAATCATAAGTTATATCTAATTTATTAATTTGTAAATCATCTACAATTATTATAGATTCTAAATCTTTTAACGAAGCTACAATTTCAGATATTCTTGATGAAAAATCATAATCCTTATCATTGTATCGATAATTAGATGTTGTAAATAATACTTTAGGATTTGTTTGTCCAATTCTGTCAATAATACCCTTAGTACCAAAATCAGGCGAGCAAGATGTCCAAATAGCTCCTATTGAAGAAGCAGCCAAAAGACTTACCAGTGCTTCTATTCTATTAGGTAATATAGTTGCAATTCTATCTCCAGGCTTTATTCCTATTTTTTTTAAACCATTTGCTATTTTTGCAACTTTATCTTTTAGTTTTTTTCTTGAAAAATCCTGTCTTCTACCTTGTTCATCCGTTTCTATAACTGCAATAAAATCATCATCACCTTGTAACAGATTTTCTGCTAGATTTAATTTTGCTTCAGGGAAAAATTGGGCACCTGTCATTGGAAATTTTTCATTTGGCATAAAACTAATAGTACCTGGATCACCAATAATATTGGTAAAATCCCACACTGCCCTCCAGAATTCTCCTTTATTTTTAACAGACCAAGCATGAAATTCTTCATAAGAATTATTATCAAATCCTAATTTATTAGCAAACTGACTTAAGGCTGATTTTTCAGCAATTTCTGATTGAGGAGTCCATAAAATTTCTGAAGACATAATATACTTACTAATTAATATTTTCTTTACTTTTAAGCTCTAATCTTCGGGTATGCAGAACTGGCTCTGTATATCCTGATGGTTGAACTCTTCCTTTAAACACTAAATCACACGCCGCTTTAAATGCTACAGTATCAAATGATGGAGACATAGAAATATAATTTCCATCATTTTTATTTTGTTTATCTACAACTGTTGCCATTTTTTTCATAGACTCCATAACCTGCTCTTCGGTTACTATGTTATGGTGAAGCCAATTTGCTAAGGCTTGTGACGAAATTCTACATGTAGCTCTATCTTCCATTAAACCTATATTATGGATATCAGGAACTTTTGAACAACCTACTCCTTGATCTACCCACCTAACCACATAACCTAATATACCTTGTGCATTATTCTCTATTTCTTGTTTTATATCTTCACTAGACCAATTATGACCATCAGCAACTGGTACTCTTAGTAACTGATCCAAAGTTCCTCTAGAGCCACCTTTAATAATTTCATCCTGAACTTCAAAAACATCTATCATATGGTAATGCATAGCATGAAGTGTTGCAGCTGTGGGACTTGGTACCCATGCGCAGTTAGCTCCAGCTTTTGGATGTGCTATTTTTTGTTCTAACATATCCTTCATTAGATCTGGCATTGCCCACATACCTTTACCAATTTGTGCTCTACCTTGTAGTCCACAGTTAAGTCCAATATCTACATTTCTTTCCTCATAAGACTTAATCCAATCAGTAGTTTTCATATCACCTTTTCTTAAAAACGGTCCGGCCTCCATAGAAGTATGTATTTCATCGCCAGTTCTATCTAAGAATCCTGTATTAATAAATGCTACCCTTGATTTTGCTGAACGAATACATTCTTTTAAATTTGCACTAGTTCTTCTTTCCTCATCCATAATGCCTATTTTTACTGTATTTGAAGGCAGACCTAATATTCTTTCAACATGGGAAAAAATTTCATCTGTAAATGCTACTTCTTCTGGTCCATGCATTTTTGGTTTAACTATATATACTGACCCTTTTAAAGAGTTACGTATACCCTCAGATTTTGATAAATCATGCATAGCTATCAACGTAGTGCAAATTGCGTCAATTAAACCTTCTCCTACCTCATTACCAGAAATATCCCGTACACAAGGGTTCGTCATTAAATGACCAACATTTCTATTTAGCATTAGTGATCTGCCCTTTAAAATAGAAACTTTTCCATCAGAATTTTTATATTCTATGTCTGTATTAAGTCTACGAGTAATTTTTTTACCTGATTTCTCTAAATCCTCTGTTAAATCTCCCTTCATTAAGCCTAACCAATTTTTATAAGCTAAGACTTTATCTTCTCCATCTACTGCTGCCACACTATCTTCACAATCCATTATAGTAGTAAGTGCAGCTTCTAAAATAATATCTGATATATTTGCTTTATCTATTTTTCCAATTACATGGTTAGGATCAATTAAAATACGTATGTGTAGGCCATTCTTTAATAAAATTACTTCTTCTACAGTGTTATTATTTTCAATATAACCAATAAATTGACTTTTATTGATTAATGAAACCTCTTCTTCATTAACGAATAAACACAATTGCCCCTCTAATATTTTTATTCTGGAAACCTCATGCCATTTATAAGAATCTAGAGGTGCTACTTTGTCCAGATGAGCCTTAGCATTAGAAATTACTTTATCGCCTCTATCATTACTATAACCTCCCTCTGGAGGCAAATCTCCCATAGCATCAGTTCCATAAAAAGCATCATATAGACTTCCCCATCTTGCATTAGCAGCATTTAATGCATAACGAGCATTCATAATAGGAACCACTAATTGAGGTCCACATAAATCTGCTATTTCTACATCTACATTATTTGTGTCAATTTTAAAATCTTCTCCTTCTGCAACTAAATAACCTATCTCTAATAAAAAAGATTTGTATGACTCCTTATCTATTTCCTGTCCTCTGTGTGTAATATGCCATTCATCTATTTTAGACTGCATATCTTCTCGTTTTTTCAAAAGGATTTTATTTTTAGGACCAAGTTCTTTTATAATATTTGCGAAACCCTGCCAAAATTTTTCAATATCTATTCCAGTTCCTGGAATAGCCTCTGACTCTATAAAAGTTACTAATTTTTCATCTATACTAAGACCATTTTTTTCAATTCTATCTGACATTTTTATTACCTTTTGTTAAAAAATATATAATTATCTTAAATTATATTTAATTAAAATTCTATCTATTAAATAAAGAAAAAAAATATTAATATTTAAAATAAATATATTTAATAACGTTCAGGCCCAATCCATTGAGATTCAGAATATCTATCACCGTAAGCCCAACCTAATGGCAACATATTTTCTATTTCATTTTTAATTCTATCTGTCATATCAAAATCAATAGCAGCTACTAATTCATTTAAGTGTTCTAAAGAGCGTGTTCCTGGAATAGGAATTATATGATTTCCTTGAGATAATAGCCATGCAATTGATAACGTTGCTGAAGGCACACCAATATCTTTTGCATAATTTCTTAATTTATTAGTTATACTAATATTATGCTCATAATTTGGCTTATTAAAACGAGGGTTTACTTTTGTAAATTCTAACGATTGAGCAAAATCATATGTTAGAGGCTTATCTGTTAAAAATGTTCTGCCAACTGGACTGAATGCAACTAATGCCGTTCCTAATGCATCACACGCTTGTAATAAACCCATTTCAGGTGCTCTTGTAGAAAGAGAATATTCCGATTGAATAGCTGCAATGTGATGAATTTTAGAGGCTCTTCTAAGAGAAGATGGTGCAATCTCAGAAAAACCTATAGATTTTGTTTTACCTTTCTTTACTAGCTTAGATAAAGAATCAGTTACTTCCTCAATTTCAATATTTTGATCTCTTCTGTGAACATAAAAAAGATCAACACAATCTACACCTAATCTTTTTAAACTCTTATCTAATTCTTTTTCTAAATATTCACCTTCATTATTAAAACCTCTTTTACCTGTTTCTGGATCTGAATATATTGCAGCTTTTGTTGCAATATTGAATAGGTCATTAGCTAAATTACCCTGCTTTGATAAAAAATCTCCAATCCTCTCTTCTGATTTTCCAGCTCCATATACATTTGACGTATCTATATGTTTTAAATCCATATCTAGTGCGGCAGTCAAAATGGCATTAGCTTGATTATCATCACATGGGCCATAAAAATTAGTAAATGACATGGCTCCAATTCCTATCGGAGCTACTTCCGCTCCATATTTACCTAAATTTCTATATTTACTATATTTCATATTTATAACCTTTCATATAATTTCAGTGATGATATTAAGTTTCACTTAGACGTAAAATAAATTTAAATTTTATAACTTATTAAGTAATTATTTCCCAACGTAAATCCAACTTCTTACTCCCGATTTTAATGTTACCTTTATCCTTTCATAATCATCAACTTCATAATTATCAGCTTGAAATAATTCAGATGAAGTAATTTTAAA
>CEUL01147932.1_pt1 | contig 10673 bp, 7 predicted proteins | sample 427021 | NCBI WGS metagenome assembly CEUL01 (sample SAMEA2622800, study PRJEB7988) | marine metagenome | isolation source: saline water (ENVO:00002010), including | reverse complement strand
CACCCTCATTCATCTCCATTAGTGTCAATAGTACATAATGGCATAATTGAAAATGCATCTGACCTAAAAAAAGAAGTAGAGGACAGTGATTATTCATTTATATCTGAAACTGATTCAGAAGTTATTACTGCTCTTCTTACAAGCTATTTAAATCAAAAGATAAGTCATGTGGATGCAGTTAAAAAAATGGTATCTAAATTAAAAGGGTCATACGCTCTCGCAATCCTATTTAATGATTTAAAGGATACCATTATAGGAGTAAAAAATGAAAGCCCACTGGTTGTTGGACACGGTAAGTCAGGATACTCAATTGGCTCAGATTCTATTGCTTTAAGCTCTATTGCAAACAAGGTTTGTTATCTTGAAGATGGAGATATTGTTTCAATCAAAAAAAATAACATCGAAATAATCAATCAATCTGGAGAAATTGCTAATCGAGAGTTTGTTGAAATAAATGTATCTGAAGATGAAACAAATAAGGGTTCATACAATCATTTTATGGAAAAAGAGATTCATGAACATCCACAAGCTGTAGGTGAGACATTCAGGCAATTTATTGATCATGATAAAAGAATTATCTCAGTAGATAGTATTGATTTAGATTTTTCTGATATTTCAAAGATACATTTAATTGCCTGTGGTACTGCATACTACTCATGTTTGGTAGCGAAGTATTACTTCGAGCAATATGCAAGAATTTCAGTGGAGTGTGATATGGCTTCAGAATTTAGATATCGAGACCCTGTACTTGAATCTAAATCGTTATGTATTTTCGTTTCACAATCTGGAGAAACAGCTGATACCAAGGCGGCATTAGATTATTGCAAGAGCGCAAATGTCAAAACACTAAGTATTGTAAATGTTAAGAATAGCTCAATTGCAAGGGAAAGTGACTACTGCCTATATACTAAAGCTGGAGTTGAAATAGGTGTAGCTTCTACAAAAGCATTTACAGCACAATTATCAGTGCTTTTATCGATGGCAATCCATTGTGGAACAATCAATAAGAAGATCTCATTAGGTGAAAATGAAAATATATGCCAAGAGATTATGCAGGCTCCTCAGCTAATAGAAAACGCAATAAAAAGATCATACAAGTTAAAAGAAACAGCAAAATCTATCATTGATGCTAAAGGTGTTATGTATTTAGGTAGAGGAACAGCCTTCCCATTGGCTTTAGAGGGAGCTCTTAAATTTAAAGAAATATCGTATATTCATGCTGAAGGATATCCTGCAGGTGAAATGAAACATGGACCTCTAGCTTTGATAGAAAAGGACCTTCCAGTTGTTTGTATTGCTCCTCCAGGTCCGTTATTTCATAAAACGATTTCCAATATACAAGAAGTTATAGCTAGGGGAGGTAGAATTTTAATGATTACTGATGACGATTCACTTCAGTCAGAATCTGAAAATATATGGCAAGTTTTTCGTCTTCCTAACGTCCCCAAGTCAATCGAGTCTATTGTATATTCAATTCCTATTCATATGCTTGCTTACTATACAGCAGTAGAACTTGGAAACGATGTTGATCAACCAAGGAATCTTGCAAAGTCTGTAACGGTGGAATAGTTTTGAGTGACGAATAAATGAAAAAACTAAATAATATTTATATCTATCTTTAACTTTAAGTATAATTTAAGATAAATCCTATGACAGTAACTTTAAAAACCGAGGGAGATGTTTCAATCATTCAGATGGACGATGGAAAAGTGAATGTATTTTCTCCAGACATGATTCAGAATTTTAATGATATTTTGGATCAAGTTCCTACTGATAAAGGTGCTATGTTGATTGTAGGAAGAGAAGGTATGTTTTCTGCTGGATTTGATTTAAAAGTAATGATGTCAAGTCCGGAAAATGCTGCGGCTATGGTCAAAAGTGGTTTTGAATTACTTATGAGAGTTTTTACTTTCCCGAGACCCGTTGTTGCTGCTTGTAGTGGGCATGCAATAGCTCTTGGTGCTTTTTTGCTTTGCTGTTGTGATCATCGTATAGGATGTAAAGGAGATTTTAAAATTGGTGCCAATGAATTAAGAAATAATATGATAGTTCCAACTCCAATACTTGAACTTGCTAAATTTAGATTAATAAAATCTCATAAACAGAGAGCTTTACTAAATGCTGAAATGTATTCAATTGAAGATGCAGTAGCTCCTGGTTATTTAGATGAGGTCGCTGATCAAGATAAGTTATTTGACCTTGCTATGGCTAAAGCAAAAGACTTAGCAACGCTAGCTCATCCACAGTACCTACAAACAAAAAAACTTGATCAAGAAGATGTTGCTGCAAAAATATACTCAGGAATTGAGACTCTTGGAGCAATTAATTAAGTAAAATCAATGAATTTTACGACATCTCTAGTATTTTACTTTATTTAGTATTATAACCCACACAAATCAAATATTGGAAAAATATGGCTAAATGGTCAGTAAATAGTTGGAGAAATTTTGCAGCGAAACATCTGCCTGAATACCCTGATGCTGAAAAGTTAAAGAGTACGGAGGAGATGCTTAGAACATATCCACCTTTAGTGTTTGCTGGTGAAGCAAGAGAGTTAAAAAGAAATCTTGCTAAAGTTGCTGAAGGGAAAGCTTTTCTATTACAGGGAGGTGACTGCGCTGAGAGTTTTGAGGATTTTAATGCAGATTACATAAGAGATACTTTTAAAGTTTTATTACAAATGTCAGTGACATTAACCGCTGCAGGAAACTGCCCAGTAGTTAAAGTTGGGAGAATGGCAGGTCAATTTGCTAAACCGAGAAGTGCACCTAAAGAAGAAATAGATGGAGTAGAATTAGATAGTTATAAGGGCGACATTATTAATGATATGGACTTTACCGCTGATTCAAGAATTCCTGACCCTGAAAGAATGATCAGAGCTTATACGCAATCAGCTTCAACGTTAAATTTATTACGAGCATTTGCTAAGGGAGGTTTTTCTGATTTAAACAAAGTTCATCAGTGGAATATGGGTTTTGTCGATGATAGTTTACAAGGTCAAAAATATAGAGAGATTGCAAACAAAATCTCAGACACTTTAGCTTTTATGAATGCTATTGGAATTTCATCAAAGAACACAAGAAGATTACGTGCAGTAGATTTTTATACAAGTCATGAAGCACTTTTACTTCCTTATGAAGAATGTCTAACAAGAACTGATAGTACTACAGGTGAAGTATATGATACATCGGCTCATATGGTTTGGATAGGTGATAGAACTCGTCAACCAGATGGAGCTCATGTAGAGTTTTGTAGAGGCATTAAAAATCCTATTGGCATTAAGTGCGGACCAACATTGGATCCAAATGAGCTTAAAAAGTTAATTGATATACTTAATCCTGAAAATGAAGCAGGCAAGATCACTTTGATATGTCGTTTTGGGGCAGACAAAGTTAATGAATCACTGCCTAAACTTATTAAGCCTTTTATCAAGACTGATTACAATCTTGTATGGTCTTGTGATCCTATGCATGGAAATACAACTAAATCAAATTCAGGCTTTAAAACTCGACCATTTGAGAGAGTTTTACATGAGGTTGAATCATTCTTTGATATTCATCATGATATGGGAACATATCCTGGTGGAGTTCATTTAGAAATGACAGGACAAAATGTGACAGAATGTATTGGAGGAGCTCAGGCTATTAAGGATGAGGATCTTTCAGCGCGTTATCATACACACTGTGATCCACGCTTAAATGCTAGCCAGGCAATTGAATTAGCCTTTTTGATATCAGATAAGCTTAGAGAATCCCAAGAACCAAGCAATCCTAAGATTACAATTGCTAAGTAATTACAACTAAATTATTTAGTTGTAGTATCAGTAAAATGTCAGAAAAATTATCTATATTAATTGCTCAAGCAAACCCGATAGTAGGGGATATTGATTATAATAAAAATATAGTTCTTGAAACTATTAATAAGAATCACGATGTTGACCTTATTATTTTTTCTGAGTTATTGCTTACAGGATATCCACCTGAGGATCTTGTTTTAAAATCTGCTTTTAAAGATAAATTCATGAGAGCTTTAAAAGAGATTAATGCAAATTTAGAAAATAAAAACTGCACGGTTATATTAGGAATGCCTTGGGAAGAAGAAGGTAATCTATATAATGCAGCAGTAGTTTTACAAAAAGGAAGTGTAGTTTACAAACATTTTAAAAATGCTTTACCTAATTATGGTGTTTTTGATGAAAAAAGAATTTTCCTACATGGTGAGGATGTCAATTCATTTTCTTTAAAGGGAATAAATCTTGGAATATTTGTTTGTGAAGATATATGGGTTAAAAACACAATTTCAAAGTTAAATGGAAAAGGAATTGATTTAGCAATTTCAATTAATGCATCTCCTTTTGATATTAATAAAGTGGATGAACGCCTTGAGGCGGCAACTCATTTTTCTAAAGAGACAGGTGCACCTATTATTTATGTTAACCAAGTTGGCGGCCAAGATGAGATTGTTTTTGATGGAAATTCATTTTTAGCAGATAAGAATGGGCTCATTAAGAGATTAAGCTATTGTCAGTCAGTGAATGAACTGATTGACTTTAATCCTAATGATAAATCATTCTCATTTAAAAAAAATCAAGAAGGTGAAGTAGATAATAATGATCTTATTTATTCTAATCTGATCATTGGACTAAGAGACTATGTAAATAAGAATAAGTTTCCTGGAGTTGTAATTGGTATTTCAGGAGGCATAGATAGCGCATTTAGTACGTGTGTCGCAACAGATGCATTAGGTCCTGATAGAGTAAAGGGAATCCTTATGCCTTCAAAATTTACGAGCAGTGAAAGCAATGAGGATGCAAACGAACTTGGAGAGAATCTTGGCATTGAATTAAAGAGCATATCAATTGAAGAGATTGTTAAAGCTTATGACAGCACCTTAGATCCTTTATTTAAAGATTCGAAAAAAGATATTACTGAAGAAAATATCCAATCTAGAGCAAGAGGCTCATTATTAATGGCTTATTCAAATAAATTTGGACATATGGTGTTAACAAATGGAAATAAATCTGAAGTCTCTGTTGGTTATTCTACCCTGTATGGCGATATGTGTGGTGGGTTTTCAGTAGTGAAAGATCTATATAAAAGTGAGCTCTACAAGTTAGCAGAATGGAGAAATAATCATGTTCCATCAACTTCTGTATTGGATAAGAAATCTTTAATTCCACAAAATATTTTAACGAAAGAGCCTACTGCTGAATTAAAGCCAAATCAAATGGATAAAGATACTTTACCCCCTTATGAAGAGCTTGATAAAATTTTATATCTTCTTGTTGAAAGGGAGAGTTCGATCTCAGAAATAGTTGATTTAGGTTTTGAAGTTGATGTTGTTACAAAAGTACAAAATATGCTTTACAATTCTGAATATAAAAGAAGACAAGCAGCTCCAGGTGTAAAGATTTCTGAGAGAAATTTTGGTTACGACAGAAGATATCCAATTACCAATGCATTTAGAGACAGTAAAGGTTCCTAGTTTATGACAGTAACGACAAGATTTGCTCCAAGTCCCACAGGCTTATTGCACCTAGGAAACATAAGGACAGCTTTAATAAATTGGTTATTTGCGAGAACAAATAATGGAAAGTTTATTTTACGTATTGATGATACGGATAAGGAAAGATCAAAAGATGATTATGTTTCTAAGATTAAATATGACTTAGAATGGTTAGGCATTGATTATGATGAGACTTTTAATCAGTCTTCACGTTTTGATGTTTATAAGGAAAGATTCGAATTTTTAAAAGATCAAGGTAGAATTTATCCATGCTATGAAACTCCTGAGGAATTAGAGCGTAAAAGAAAGCTTCAGCTTGCATCTGGAGGTAAGCAAGTTTACGACCGTTCGGCCTTAAAATTGACTGATCAAGAAAAGAAAGACTTTGAAAGTGAAGGAAGAAAGCCTCATTGGAGGTTTTTAATGAAATCTGAAAGTATTAAATGGGATGATATTTTAAAAGGGGATATAGAAATTGATTTAACAAGTCTATCAGATCCTGTTCTTTTTAGAGAAGACGGAGTTCCACTTTATACATTTAGCTCAGCAGTTGATGATATAGATTTTAATGTCACTAATGTAATTAGAGGAGATGATCATACCAGCAATACTGCAGTTCAAATTGAACTGATAAATGCTCTTGATAAAAATAATTTAGTTTTTGCTCATCATGCATTATTGAAAGCTTCCTCGGGAGATAAATTATCTAAAAGAGATAACGTTATTTCAATTGAAAGTTTTAGAGATTTAAATATTGAACCTTTAGCAATACTGAGTCTACTTGCAACAATAGGAACTTCAAATTCTATTGAGCTAAAAGACAGCATTGATCAAATTATTAATGAATTTAAGATTAAAACAATATCGACCTCACCTGGACGTATTGAAACTGATCTTTTAAGTGCACTCAATAAGAAACTAATTCAGAATTATGATTTTGATACAGTTAAAGATCGTTTAGAGAAAGTTGATAAAAAGATTGATGAAAAATTTTGGACAGCAATACGTGGGAATTTAAATACTGTAGAAGAAATTAAACAGTGGACAGATATTGTATATGACAGCAAGATTATTGAGCCGAAAGATAAAGAATTTATTAGTACAGCAATTAATCTGATGCCTGAAGAGCCATGGGATGATGATACTTGGGACCAATGGACTTCAGCAATCAAAGAAAAGACCAATCGAAAGGGTAAAGAGCTATTTTTACCTTTAAGGGAAGCTTTTACTGGAGTAAGTCAAGGCCCTGAGATGAAAAAACTTATCCAGTTAATTGGTAGAGACAAGATTATTGAAAGAGTGAAATTGTAAAATGACGTTACATCTTTACGATACATTTAGTAAATCTAAACGATTATTCGAACCAATTGATCCAGACAATGTTAGGATGTATGTTTGCGGTCCAACCGTTTATGACTATCCTCATGTAGGCAATGCTCGTCCAGTTATTGTCTTTGATATTTTATTTAGGATTCTTCAACATATTTATGGTGAAAAGAAAGTGACATACGTTCGAAATATCACTGATGTAGATGATAAAATTATTGCTACAGCAAAAGAGAATAATGAAGAAGTCAGGAATCTTACTGAAAGAACAATAAGTTATTTTCAGGATGATTCAAATTATGTAGGAGCTTTGAGCCCAACAGTAGAACCTAAAGCAACAGATCATATCAGCGAAATGATTAATATTATTGAAATATTAATCCAAAAGGAACTTGCATATGAATCAGAAGGAAATGTTCTATTTTCAACAAGAAAATTTAATGACTATGGAAAACTCTCTGGAAAGAATCTTGAAGATTTAATCGCTGGAGCTAGAGTTGAAACTGAAAGTTTTAAAAAAGACCCTTCTGACTTTGTTTTATGGAAACCTTCTAAAGAAGGAGAGCCTCAATGGGATAGCCCTTGGGGAAAGGGACGTCCTGGATGGCATATAGAATGTTCAGCAATGAGCAATAAGTACCTAGGAAATAATTTTGACATTCATGGAGGAGGACAAGATTTAATTTTTCCGCATCACGAGAATGAAATTGCTCAAAGTCAATGTGCTCATGGAGAAGTATTCTCTAATTACTGGGTTCATAATGGATTTGTGACTGTAGAAGGTGATAAAATGGCAAAGTCAGATGGAAATTTTGTAACTGTTAATCAATTAAAAGATAGATATCAAGGTGAGGTTATTAGATTAACTATGATGCTTACTCATTATCGCCAACCATTAAATTGGACAGAAGAAAATCTAAAAGAATCAAAAAAAATATTGGATAAGTGGTATAATTTTATTTCTGACTTGGAAACAAAAAATCCTAAGTCGGAAAATGTATCGAATGAAGTATTAAATTCATTGTATGATGATATTAATACACCTCAAGCAATTGCTGATCTTCACAAAATCTTTAAGAGCTGCAAGAATAATGACCAAGATTCTATTGATTTATTTTTAAATTCAGCACAGTTCATTGGCTTAATGAAGAATAATCCTTCTGACTGGCTTAATTGGGGTAAAAAAAGCTCGATCGATGAGAAGCATTTAGAAATTTTGATCAATAAAAGGGATGAGGCAAGAGCAGAAGGAAAATATGAAGATGCTGACAAAATAAGAAATGAGATTGAAAATATGGGTGTTATTTTAGAAGATAAAGATGGAAAAACTTCCTGGAGATTAAGATAGATGAAGGAAAAGCTTTATATTTTTGATACGACTCTTCGAGATGGCGCTCAAACTTACGGAGTTGATTTTAATGTTGATGAGAAAAAAATTTTAGCTTCAAAGCTTGATCAGCTTGGCGTAGATTACATTGAAGGTGGTTGGCCAGGTGCAAATGCTACTGATACTCAATTTTTTAATGAAAAAATTGAATTTAAGAAGTCAACTTTTACATCTTTTGGTATGACAAAAAAATCTGGAAGAAGTGCTGAAAACGATCCAGGTCTTGCATCTCTAATGAACGCCAATACACCGTCTGTTTGTGTAGTTGGAAAATCATGGGATTTTCATGTTGATGTTGCATTGGAAATATCTAATGAAGAGAATTTAGAAAACATTGCTCAGTCAGTTAGTTTTCTTTCAAAAAATAATAAAGAAGTTCATTTTGATGCTGAGCACTTTTTTGACGGATATAAATCAAATCCTGAATATGCAATTCAGTGTCTTAAGGCAGCAATTGATAATGGAGCCCGCTGGGTAGTCCTTTGTGATACTAACGGAGGAACGCTGCCAAACGAAGTAGAAACTATTGTTTCAGAAGTTGTGAATTCAATTCCTGGAGAAAAACTTGGGATCCATGCACATAACGATACAGGCAATGCTGTAGCAAACTCCTTATCTGCTGTTCGATCAGGTGTTAGGCAAATTCAAGGAACCATTAATGGATTAGGTGAAAGATGTGGAAATGCAAATCTAATATCTTTAATACCAACATTTTTACTAAAACCAGAATACTCTAAAACATATGATCTATCTATCGAAGCCGGAAAACTTGATCAATTAACCGAACTTTCAAGGCTTCTTGATGAAATCCTTAATAGGGTTCCAAATAGAACTGCACCGTATGTAGGTTCCTCAGCATTTGCTCATAAAGGCGGACTGCATGTTTCAGCTGTAAACAAAGACCCTAAAACATATGAACATATTGACCCTCAGTTAGTTGGAAATAGAAGGCAAATTATTATTTCTGAACAATCTGGGAAATCTAATATTGTTTCTAGGTTAAAATCGGCAGGAATTACAGTCGATGAAGATGATAAAACTATTCAGAAGATATTGGATCGCGTTAAGGAAAGAGAATTTAATGGGTACTCATATGATGGAGCAGATGCTTCGTTTGAGATACTTGTAAAAAAAGTACTTGGTGAGATGCCTAATTTTTTTGAAGTAATTAATTTCAATATTAATGTAAATAATTCTGGTAAAGAAGGAAAAACTGTTTCGCAAGCTGAAGTAATGTTGAAAATTGGAAATGATGAGCTTACTGGAAAAGGCGAGGGAGTTGGTCCAGTAAACGCTTTAGATAACGCCTTGAGAAATAATTTTCAATCAAGTGGATATTCAGAGTTAATAAAAGATTTATCTTTAATTGATTATAAAGTCCGTATTTTAAATACTGGAACAGACGCTACAACAAGAGTATCAATTGAGAGCTCAGACAGAAATAATAAAAGCTGGTTCACTATAGGTGTTTCAGAAAATATTATTGAAGCTTCATTTAGAGCACTTATCGATAGCGTTGAATACAAATTAATGAAAGAGAAAGCAAAGTCTTTAAATTAATTTATGATCAAAAACATCTCAATCATTTTGGTTGATGTTCAACTACCTGAGAATATTGGACTTACGGCACGAGCGATGTTTAATTTTGGAATTTCTAATCTAATATTAGTTAATCCTAAAATAGATTTACCATCAGAAAAGGCTGAAGCTGTTGCTGTAGACGCAGTTGATCTAGTTAAGAATGCTAAGATTTATGATGAGTTAAGAGATGCTTTAGAAGATTTTACTTATTCTTTTGCCTTTACTGCAAGACATAGAGATATGAATAAAGAGTTCATTAATAGCCAAGAGGTTATTTCAGAAATTCATAATAATTATAAAGGAGAAAAGATAGCAATTGTTTTTGGCGGAGAGGCTTCAGGACTTACTAATGAACATTTATCTTTAGTATCTAAATGTGTTACAATTAATACACATTCTAATTTTTCCTCTTTAAACTTGTCTCATGCCGTGTCTGTATTTAGTTATTCACTTTTTTCTTACGCTAATTCTTCAAACAGTAATTCGCATTCGGAGGAGGCAAATATTCTTTCAAAGAATGAGCTTATTTATTTTTTTGAACATCTTGAGAATGAATTAGAAACCAGAGGGTTTTTTGAACCTCACGAAAAAATGCCTAAAATGAAACAAAATTTGAGGAATTTATTCCATCGTGCTGACTTAAATGAACGCGAAATTGCTACACTTAGAGGGGTAGTCACAGCTCTAACCTCGTATGATAAATCTGAGAAAACCTAGGATTGTGGTTTGACAATATTGAAGAAACCAGTATAAACCACGGATCATTATATATGACAAAAAGAATAGCACAAAAACATAAGATAGACAGACGTCTAAGCGTTAACTTATGGGGAAGACCAAAAAGCCCTTTCAATCTAAGAAAATATAAACCAGG
>CEUL01149263.1_pt1 | contig 10677 bp, 10 predicted proteins | sample 427021 | NCBI WGS metagenome assembly CEUL01 (sample SAMEA2622800, study PRJEB7988) | marine metagenome | isolation source: saline water (ENVO:00002010), including | reverse complement strand
ATTGTGGGTTCTGCGATCTACAAAGGAACCTTAGATTTAAATGAAGCAATAAAGTCAATCAATAAGTGACATCTCTTTGTCCATCTGAGTATCATTGCCACGTAGTCAAAATAGTAATCAACATAAAAAATATTTTTCTAGTGTAAATTTTAATGAATCAAACTAATTCTTTTCGGGCAACATCCGCATCCTATATAGCAACCATTGCAATTGGCCACGGGCTCAAACATTGGTATATTGCAGCATTCGCTGTATTTCTACCCCTAATAGTTGAGGAGTATGAAATAACTGCTGCTGGGCTGACCGTAATCGGGCTTATCAGGCAATTTGCAGGAGGTTTCCCTAATTTTTTTGTAGGGTACGCCTCCGATAGACTGAGAAACCATTGGCATTTAATGCTACCGGCATCATTTTTTTTCGCTGCTTTGTTTATGATGCTTTCTGGGAGCACCCCTTGGCTTTGGCCAGTAATCGTATTTGCTTCATTAGCCGGAGTAGCCGCCTCATTTTGGCACCCCCCTGCAATATCAATGCTAAGCACCAGATTCCCCAATCGTAGAGGAATGGCAATTGCATTTCATGGTTCGGGTTCTGGCGCAGGAGAAGCTTTAGGTCCTTTGGTTGTAGGTTTCATCTTAGTAACTTGGCTAGCTGATGACTGGCGAATGTACACACTAATCAGTTTTGTGCCTGCAATTTTAATTACTATTTTAATCTATTGGTTATTAGTCGGAGCCCAAGCTCCTAAGCCTGAAATCCCAAATCGATCAACGAAATTAAGCGACACAATTGGGCTTTTAAAATACCCTGTTTATACCAGCCTAGCTTATGCAAATTTCACGAGATCTTTCTCTCATTTTGGGCTACTGAATTTCATGCCCGTCTACCTTGCTCAAGATCTAGGGATGGATAGTTTTGGAGTAGGATTACACGTATCACTGTTGACCCTTTTAGGAGTAGGTTTAGGACCTATACTTGGGTATTTCTCAGATCGCATTGGCCGTCGTATTCCTATAGTAGCAGCAATGGGTGTTATCGGAAGCAGCATGATACTCATAGGGTTAACTGGCGATGGCATCATTCTAACGATAAGCCTAGCCTCTGCAGGATTATTCCTTTGGTCTAGTCAAGATGTAATTAACGCTACTGCTATGGACGCAGCACCAGATGGTTTACAGGGTTCAACTGTGGGCTTAATGTTTTTAAGCAGCCTTTTAGGAGCGTCAGTCGGAGTCGTTGTAATGGGTCTAGTTGTCGATTTGACAGATTCTCTCAAGTCAATCTTCTGGCTTGCCGGAGCAGTTGCAACACCAGGGATGCTAATCTTTATGTTCGCTCCGCTCAGAAGGCATAACTAACGATTTGAATGTAATTACGGGCGGGAACTCTTTATGTACCAAGACGACATTCTAAAAATTAATCCCAAACTACTTTCCACTTTCATTTCGAAAGTGGTTATGGCGCTCGAAACTCCGAGCAATGATGCTGATTTTATTGCTTCAGTCCTTGTTGAAGCTGACTTAAGAGGAGTCGACTCACACGGAGCAACTCGCCTCGCAGGCTACGTTAAAATGAGAGACAACGGTTTGCTCAACCCTCTTGCCAAAATTCAGGTGCTAGATAGCAATAGTGCCTGCACTCTAATCGATGGCGACAATGGCTTCGGTATGCTTGGAGCTCGATTAGGGATGCAAACTGCAATAGAACAGGCACGTAAAAATGGCATAGGAATGAGCGTTGCCCGCAATATGACTCACACTGGTTTAGTTGGCTACTATACGATGACGGCCGCAAAGCAGGGTTACATTGGTATCGCCATGAACAATGGCCCTCAAATAGTCCCTGCATACGGAGGTACAACTCCACTGCTTGCCACGAATCCCATTAGTTTTGCATTTCCTGCAGATAAAGAAGAACCCATAGTACTCGATATGGCCACTTCAATGGTTGCTGCAGGGAAACTTCGGATAGCTGAAAAGAAAGGAGAACCTATCCCTTTAGACTGGGGCCTCGACAGGAATGGGGAACCAACAGATGATGCAACTGAGGTACTTGCAAATGGATACCTTCAGTGGGCTGGAGGCTATAAAGGATTCGGTCTAGCTACGGCTATCGAAGTCTTAAGCGGGGTTTTGTCTGGCGGGACATTTGGAACCGGGACTCCACCGTTAAAGAATTTTGGAGAAGATCCTCTGATCTCTTGCGGAACGTATATTGCAATCGACATTGAAAAATTCATCCCTTTAAATGATTTTCAGTCAAGAGTTGATAGCCTTGTTCAAATGATTCATTCTTCCAACTTAAATCCTAGTTCTTCACGAGTATATGCCAGCGGGGAAATAGAATTTGAACGTAAACGTGAACGAATGCAAAATGGGATACCGATGAGTGACAGTGTATACAACGAGTTATTATCACTTGGCCATAGATTCGGAATAGAATCAGATTTATTGAAATAGGTCTATTTTTTATTATTAGGAGTTGATCGTAATGCAAAAACACCAGACCATAATGAAACCCATATCAAACAAAGATAACCCCAATCTTTTGGACTATAACGACACTCGCAATAATTTCAGGTGGTCTGATGTGGAACAAGAGTTAGATTGGTTGCCTGGAGGAGGATTGAATCTTGCCTATGAGGCGATTGATCGCCATGTTGTCAAAGGTAACGGCTCAAAACTTGCGATGATCTGGGAAGGTAAGAATGGAGAAACGGAAAACTACACCTACGATGCTATGCGAATAGAAACTAATAAGTTCGCAAATGCTCTTCAAGGACTAGGTGTCGTAAAGGGGGACAGAGTATTCACTTTCATGGAACGTATCCCTGAGATTTATTTTGCAGTATTCGGAACATTAAAACTCGGAGCTGTGATTGGGCCATTATTCTCTGCATTTGGACCAGACCCCGTCAAAGACCGTCTTGAAAATAGCGGGGCTAGTGTTTTAGTTACTCAACCTGAGTTATTAAAAAAAATTGAGGCTATACTTCCAGATTTACCTAATTTAAAGCACGTAATTATCGTTAACAAAAACGACAAGTTCCTTGGCTCAATCGATACAGGGAATTTAGATTATTACAAGTTGATGGCGGAAGCCTCCGAGGAATTTGGTCCAATTTCTACCACTCCTGATGACTACTCGATAATGCACTACACTTCAGGGACAACCGGCAAACCAAAAGGTGCTGTCCACAGGCATAATGCTGTTATTCAACATTATTTAACTGGGAAATGGTGCCTTGATCTACACGAAGATGACATTTATTGGTGCACAGCGGATCCAGGATGGGTGACAGGGACTTCCTATGGCATGTCTGCACCCTGGACAAATGGAGTAACTCAAATTATTTATGAAGGAGGATTCAACGCACGTAAGTGGTACCAAATTTTGCAAGATTACAAAGTTACTGTTTGGTATACCGCTCCCACAGCTATCCGAATGCTAATGAAATCAGGCAAAGAATTGCCGCAATCCTATGACCTCTCGAATTTAAGATTCTCCGCATCTGTAGGTGAACCATTAAACCCGGAAGCAGTTGAATGGGGAGTAGAAGCTATCGGAATGCCCTTTCATGATAACTGGTGGCAAACAGAAACCGGAGGCATAATGATTGCCAATTACGCCTCAACTGAAATAAAACCAGGATCCATGGGTAAGCCTTTGCCTGGAATATTCCCGGGAATAATTGATGCTGAAGGTAACGAAAAACCTGACGGAGTAGAAGGTAATTTAGCAGTAAAAACACCTTGGCCATCAATGTTTCAAACTTACTGGGAGCAAGAAGAAAGGTATGTTTCACGATTCGTGGGTGAATGGTATCTAACTGGCGATGAAGCATATCGTGATGCAGATGGTTACTTCTGGTTTATAGGTAGATCTGATGATGTAATAAATACCGCTGGGCACTTAGTTGGCCCATTTGAGGTTGAATCGGCATTAATTGAGCACCCTGCAGTAGCTGAAGCGGGAGTAATCGGGAAACCTGATCCTATAGCGATGGAAGTTGTAAAGGCCTTTGTTTCCTTAAAAGAAGGATATGAACCAAGCACTGAGCTTCAAAGAGAATTAATGGGTTTTGCAAGGCAAAAACTCGCCGCAGCGGTCGCACCACGTGAAATAGAAATTATTGACAGCCTTCCAAAAACTCGTAGCGGGAAAATAATGCGCCGGCTTTTAAAGGCAAGAGAGTTAGGACTACCTGAAGGAGATACTTCTACTCTTGAAGAAGATTAAGTAGGTTAAAGCTTAATGCAAAAAATTCCCAATAAATTAAACGTCCTTTTATTTATGGATCCAACTCGGGCTCCAATAGAAGAATTGAAGAAAATTAGTCCTGAACGTCTAGTAATAAATGCGGTGCCGGGTCAAGCTTTCGTAGACTCCGGAGGTATGCACCCTCCTACTTCCGGCCTTTGGAAAGAACGTCCGTGGGAAACTAATCTTTCTCAGTCTGAATTAAATGAATTGCTTGAAAATGCACATATCCTTGTATTCACGTTGCCCTATCCGAAAAATCTTCTTAATCGGATGCCGAACTTAATGTACGCTCAATATCTTTTTGCTGGAATTTCTGATTTAAGATATTCAGACCTTTGGGGATCACATGTAAAAGTAGGTTCTGCAAGAGGTTTTGTAGATACCCTACCGATAGCTGAAATGGTCATTGGCGCATGTTTCTATTTTTCAAAAAATTTGGGTATCGCTACCGATCAAACTAGACTCGGTGAATTTGATACAAAAGCGTACAATCTCAAATTGATGTCAAACAAAACTATCGCAATCATAGGCCTTGGCGGAATAGGCCAAGAAATAGCACGTTTAGCAAAATTACTTGGTCTGAGGGTTTACGCATCAAAGCGATCTACCTCTAAACGTTTGTACGATGTTGAAAATGTAGACGTATTATTTCCACCTAGCGATCTTAAAGAGATGTTAGAATGTTCTGATTTCGTAGCGCTATCGCCAGTTCTCACTGATGACACTCGAAGAATGATTAATGCCGAAACAATCAATTCTATGAAAGATGGTACAGTGATATTAAATGTCGGAAGAGGTGAATTAATTGATGAGGGTGCACTGATTGATGCCTTAAAATCAGGGAAGCTTTCTGGAGCGTACCTTGATGTTTATGACAATGAATGGGAAAAGTTACCTAACCCCGAATTAATGTCGCTTCCTAATCTACTAATGACTCCTCACAATTCTGGACATGTAGATGAGCGTGAATATCTTTCAATAAGCATACTAAAGGAAAATATTAGTCGATTCATCTCTGGTAAAGAATTAATCAACGAGGTTGACTGGCAGCGGGGTTACTAAGATTATTTCTATACTTCGCCCAAATGGAAATCCGCATGGTATATAAACAAGGCATGAATAGATCAAGACTTAGAGAAGGATCAGGCAAAGGAAAAGAAATTGCCGATGAACATTTTCATGAAGTGGCAGGCTCTAAAGATTTCTATGTCTACGTGACCCCCAATAGAAAGGCGAAGGGCTTCGAGCAACTACGAGATTGGCTAAGGTCACAAGGTTACTTGGTTAACGTTTCAGACCAAGCTCCACTACTGCCTGCCAAGGGGTATAAAGCCATAAAAGTTACTACTAGTGAGCCTACTCTTTCAGATGAAGCAGTAAAAAGAACCCATCGTTGGGCTCATGAGCGAAATTTTCTTCACAGTTTTTTTAAGCCTCTAAACAGAGGTTCATAAATGGTAGATCGTGAAATCAGCTTACCTTTATTTTCAAGGGATGCAGCAAATAAGCAGCCCAAAGATTTACACTCAGGCATAATTGAACCACCAACTCTTAAAGGTAAACCTTATCTAGTAATAATGGATGGCCATGCAATGGTATTTAGGTCATGGTTTGCAATGCAAAAAGCACGACCTTTGACTGTTCGTGCTACCGGTGAAGACATACGTGGTGCCTATTCATTTACTAACACATTTTTCAAAATGCTAGACGAACATAAACCGACTCATGTCGCGATTGCGTTCGACCCTCCAGGTCCTACTTTCCGCCATGAAAAGTATCCAGATTACAAAGCCACTCGACCTCCAACCCCCGAAGGGCTTATTCAAAATGTCGATAGAGTGAAGCAAATAATGTCAGCATTTAATATTCCTATCCTAGAAACACCTGGATTTGAAGCTGATGATGTTATCGGCACAATAGCAACTTGGGCAGATTCAAACCAAATAGATACTCTAATACTGTCAGGTGATACCGATCTATTACAATTAGTCTCACCTCATGTAAGAGTTTCTCTTACTACGGGCTTTGGAGACACAAAGATATATGACGTTGCGGGAGCATCCGAAAGGTATGGAGGACTAGAACCCGACAAAATCCGTGACGTAAAAGCTCTAACTGGAGATACGTCAGATAATATCCCGGGAGTTCCAGGGGTAGGGATTAAAACTGCAATAAAGTTAATCTCTGAGTTTAAAACTGTAGAAAATTTGTTATCTAACCTAGATAAAGTTCTGCCCCCTCGAATTCAAACGCTAATTCGTGAGAACTCTGATCAATTAAGAAATAGTAAAGATCTTGTAACAATAGAACGGAATGCCCAAACAGACTTTAATTACGAAGATTCACGATTCGGCTTGTTCCACCGCGATAAAGTATTAAACATCTTTCATGAACTCGAATTCAGTAGGATGGTTTCAAAAATCCCTCAGTCCTTTGAGCAAAGGCAAACTCTTGGGATTCATGAGGAAGTCGCCCCACCATTAACTCCTGATATTCCTTTTAAAATACTAGTTAGTGCTAATGAATTTTCTGATTTTATCGCCGACCTAACTAAATCATCCTCCATCTGCTTAGAAGCCCATGGGGATGATCCTGATCCAATGCGCGCAAACTTGATGGGGATTGCCATCTCATTAAGCCAAAAAACAGAATCGTTCTATATCCCCTTATTTACCGCTGAGCAAGAACTAACCAAAAATGAGGTATTAACTAGAATCCAACCCTACATGGAGAACCTTCCCGTCATAGGTCATGATTTGAATCATACTTTAACTTTGCTAGCAAATAATGGAGTTAATCCATCTAAAGTAAAGGTTTCATTCGATACCCTAATAGCCGCGCATTTAGCCGGGCAAAAAAATTACAACCTTAAGCCCCTCATTTTCAACCGCCTCAACATTGAAGTTCTTGAATTAAATGAACTCACTGGCACGGGGAAAAAGCAAATCCCATACAGTTCAGTTCCTCTCGAAAATTTAGCTAATTATTCCGCAGCTAACGTTACCAATATAAGAAAATTAGAGTACGCACTAAAAGAAGATCTAAAAAAGCAGAATCTACATGAATACAACGACAAATATACGATCCCTGCACTCAGCGTGCTTGTCCAAATGCAAGTAAATGGGATCACTGTTGATCAAGCAAAGCTCGAAGAATTAAATACAGAAATAACAGCCGAAATAGCCTTAGCTCAAAAAGCTGCATTTGATGCTGTTGGCCATGAATTCAACATAAATTCACCTTCGCAACTTTCAAATTTATTATTCAATGAGCTTAAACTGCCTCCTGGTAGAAGAACCCAAAGCGGGTATTCTACAGACGCAGCCGTATTGGAAAATTTACGTTCAGTACACCCAGTAATTGATCCCATATTGCGTCATCGAGAATTAAGTAAGTTGAAATCCACTTACGTAGATGCGCTCCCTGATTACATCAATCCTCATACCAGGAGAATTCACACCACTTATAACCAAGCAGGTTCAGCTACTGGCAGGCTGGCGAGCTCAGAGCCGAATCTGCAGAACATACCTATTCGAACTGCGCTAGGACTAAGGGTGCGAGAAGCTTTTGTACCTCAAGTTCGTCCTGACTGGACTCTGCTCAGTGCAGATTATTCACAAATCGACCTTCGTGCACTTGCTCACCTTTCTCAAGATCCCGCACTTTTAGCGGCATTCGAAAATGATGAAGATATTCACTCATCCACTGCATCCTTGATATATGGCGTCCCCATAAGTGAAGTTACAAGAGATATGCGACGATTAGCAAAAGTAATGAATTTTGGGGTGGCTTATGGTCTTAGCGCATTTGGGATTTCGCAGCAAACAGAATTGTCTAGAGAGGAGGGAACTCAATTTATCGAGTCTTATTTCTCAACGTACTCTCAAGTAAAAAACTATTTAGACAGCACTATAAATATCGCCAAAGAAAAAGGATATGTTGAAACCCTGTTAGGTAGACGACGATATGTTCCAGAATTGAAATCACCTATTTACCCAGTTCGACAGGCAGGGGAAAGAATTGCCGTGAATATGCCTGTTCAAGGAACTTCAGCAGACATAATCAACGAAGCAATGGTTAAAATCCAAAATGAACTAAACCGCAATTGTCTTAATTCGAAGATGATTCTACAAGTTCATGACGAGCTTGTCTTTGAGATTCCTACTGACGAAGAAACTACTATGCGCGATTTACTAAAGGAAATAATGCCAAATGCCTTAAAGATTAGCGTCCCTTTGAAAATAGACATTAAATCTGGAGAAAACTGGGCTTCAATGAGTTACGATTAAAAGGAGATAATATGACTGTTTATGTTCGTTACGCAGATGGTAAAGAATATACAGCAGAAAATTATTAACGCTATCAGTCTATGCGCGCATATCCTGGGCTGGGGGTAAATCCCCTCCCATCAGCGAGATTTGTTTTTCTATTTCTTCAAGTCCTGTGAAGTTGTTATCAAGCAAAAAATAACACCGCTCAACGTACATCTGCACAAGCTTAGAAGCTAACTCTGATGGATCTTGCGCCGCCAATCGGATACGCCCACCCCAAAATGATTCATCAAAAGTATTTGTCAGAATCCCCAATGAAGCATCCGTTTCTTTGATTAGTGATAAATCGTTCGATTCAAGCGCAAATCGCATTGTCCCAACAAGTTTCGACATTTCTGCCAATCGATCTCTTTCATTCATGAATTCATAGAGTACGCCCTGGACACTATCTTCACTTAAAGCTCCTTCAAGAGAATTATTTGAATCTAGTGGTTCAGAGTGTGTAGCCAGAAAAGATCGAAATAACGCGTTATATTCTTGAACTGCCTCTGATGTGCTTTGCATCGCGACCTGTGGGTGAGCAAGATTTATTTCACCGCCCCAAACTAAATCGTCGCCTCTAATTTCAGCCAGGTATTTCAAATATTCCTCAGACGTTACCTCTTCGGGTACAGGAGGGACCGCAAAAACATCAGTTCCTCCCATTAATAAATCATTTGCTTCTGAACCTAGTTGAGCAGTCATCAAAGGCGGCAGATATTTGCTCATGTCCATTTTGATAGGTAAAAGGACTACGTACGTAGCAGAAAACCCCGATGCCAAGCTCCCGAAATAAAGTATGGCGTGGCCCTTAGGTGATTGGGAGTTTCCCATTTCAAAATTAATACTCAAATCGAACCTCGTTGAAATTATAGTTCTATTTATGCTTGACAGAGAAGCAAACGATTCGTAGCCTTCAATCGAAATTTTTCTGCCTTAAGGTGGAGTTTATTAGTATAGTATGCATATACTGATTTTATTCATACAAGTAGCAATATTCTTTGGAGTGTGGTTAATCTTGTCAGGACACACCGAGCCAGAATTCATTGCTTCAGGATTGTTAACCGCTATTTTAGCAATATTTCTGGCAAACTGGCTTATTGCAAGCAAAAGTAGATCTTTTCCTTCCCTAGTTGGGTTAACCACGGGGACCATAAAATTTATCCTGATCTATTTACCCTGGCTACTCTGGCAAATACTACTTTCGAACTTACATGTAGCAAAATTAATTCTTCATCCAAGTTTGCCCATCCAGCCTACTATAGTTCAATTCGAGGCATCCTTAGAATCTGAAGCAACTCAAGTACTATTAGCACAATCTATTACTTTAACCCCTGGAACAGTAACTATCGATACCTCTGGCGGTATCTTCACAGTTCATTGCCTTTCCTCTACTACACGGAATGGATTAGTAAGTGCAGACATACACAATAAAATCGCAGAAGTTTTTGGGCAGCCCAAAGTAAATGAAATTCAATTAATCGATATTACCGCTGAATTAGGGCAATCATGATGGAACTCGACACATTGGTGATAGCCGTTCTTGCAGTAATCATTTTCATTAGTTTTTTGCTTTTTGTTCGACTCATTAAAGGCACTACCACTTTTGATCGCCTATTAGCTAGCGGGGCGATAGGCACAAATACTGTTCTTATTTTGATTCTAACTGGCTACGTATTCAAACGGCCTGATATGTTTGTTGATTTAGCACTTACTTACGCACTACTTAACTTCATAGGAACCGTAGCCATCGGAAAGTACCTAGAATCCCATAAGGAAGATTAACTTTGGAACTTGTAAGCAGCATACTAATTTTTCTTGGTCTTATCTTCCTCGCCATAACTGGAGTAGGCTTAATTCGGCTACCCGATTTTTACACTAGGGTTCATGCCGTTTCGAAAACTGAAACATTGGGCATCACCCTAATGATCGTCGGCTTACTATTTCTAGATGCAAGTATATTACTCAGGTTAAAGCTCCTGCTGATAATAATTTTTATTACTATCGCAAACCCACTCGCTGCACATTTATTGATACGAGCAGCAACTCGTTCCGGGTTAAAGCCTTGGATTCAAGCAACCGGAAAGGAAAAAAAATGATTTGG
>CEUL01007723.1_pt1 | contig 10710 bp, 7 predicted proteins | sample 427021 | NCBI WGS metagenome assembly CEUL01 (sample SAMEA2622800, study PRJEB7988) | marine metagenome | isolation source: saline water (ENVO:00002010), including | reverse complement strand
TATAAACTCTTGGATAATTGATTGGCGGAATGGTTCTATTTTCCTTAGGGCTCAATCCGTTAAGAAGGGCCTTTCTCGCATGCAGAATATAGTGATCACAACCATAATTTGAGGTTATTTCAATGAACTCACATAGGAATTCATATGAGTCAAGATCATCTATGCCTAATCGTGTCTTAATGGTGACAGGAAGATCACAAGTATTCTTGATTGATTCCACCATCTGTCCCACAGTTTCTGGCTCATCCATTAACGCAGCACCGACTTTGCAGTTTTGAACTCTCTCACTGGGGCATCCTATGTTCAGATTTATTTCATTGTAATTACAATTTTTGATGATCTTAGATGCATCCGATGCAGCATTTGGATCGTTACCAGCTATTTGAATGGCAACTGCTTTTGAATCCTTGTTTTCTCTTTGCAAAAAATTCTCCTCAGATTGAATGATTGCATCCACATGGATCATCGGTGTGTATAAAGACACCTTGTCACAAAGCAAAGATGCCATGAACCTATAATGCCTATCAGTCATTCCCATCATTGGGGCTACAGATATACGTTTACCGATCATCAGCCAGCAACATCTCTCCATACAAAATAGCGTGTGGCTATAAAGAAACTAATGATTAACCAGATAAGCACACCCAGAAGATTTAAGTCAAAAGACAATAGACTCAAACCATCATTTGCAATACCTCTCAAGCTTGATGTGATCACACTCAAAGGTAGGAATTCAGCAATCGGCTGAATGATTTCTGGTAATGAACTGATTGGGAAGAAAACACCGGAGAGTATTAATTGAGGAAAAGTAAATGAAGTGACAAGTGGCCTTATCGCCTCTTGTGTTTTTGCGATACTGCCAAAGCAAAATCCAAAGCAGAGGAATACCAATGATCCCAACATGATCATTCCATAAAGTGATGCTAATCCACCAATAAGCTGGATATCGAGCACCAAGAGTGCAAACCAAAGTACAACTGATAACTGTATAAGGACAATGACCAATCTTGCTAAAACAATAGAAACAATAAAGTCCTTTGGCATGATTGGAGTCACAAAAAGCCTTTTGAGAATTCCCCTCCTTCTGTATTCAACCAAGTTGAATCCACTCCCAGCAATACTTAAATTCATTAACATGAAAGCCAATAGTCCAGGTATCAAAAAATCAATGTATCTTTGTGGTCTTGCCTTCATATCCACTATTTCAAGAGCAAACATTGCTTCATTGCCTCTTAACTCTCTCTCTATTGATAAAAGAGTTTTCTCAATAGAGTCCTTTATTCCATCAAGTTGTCTCACCTGTGATGCATCAAGAATTAGATTGAGCTTTCCAGACTGATTTTCATAATCAAATTGTTCGGGTATTTCAACAATGGCAATCAGCTCACCATCAATCAGTCTAACGCTCAAGTCAGACTCAGAGCCATCCACTATATCAAAGGTCTCGTCTTGCTCCAATAAAGAGCTGAAAGCGACAGATAATTGATTTTGAGCCCTATCTATAACACCTACTTTAATTGGATCTGGCTCACCACCAGTGAATATAAATACTCCTATAAATGCCATTGGAAAAAAAAGATTAAACAACATTGACTGAATATCCCTAAGAAACATCTTAAGAAAAACCATGGCTAAGTGGATCTGTGACTCTTTGAACATATCAGTCTCTTAAAGAGTGTCCTGTTAGATTAAGAAAGACATCTTCGATGTTTCCGGTTAATGGGATATCAGAAGGTTTGGGTGCGTATTTCTCAATCAATGCCTTAGGCGTATCCTCAGCAATCAATTTACCTTTGTCCATGATTGCAATTCTGTCACAAAGGTATTCAGCTTCTTCCATATTATGTGTTGTTAATACAATTGTCATACCAGAAGCATTGAGGTTCTTGACTAGGCTCCATAAGTTTCTTTTTGCTTGCGGATCAAGTCCTGTTGTTGGTTCATCTAAAAAGAGTATTTTAGGGTTATTTACCAATGCACATGCAATAGAGAACCTTTGTCTTTGTCCCCCTGAAAGATGTTGGGTTTTTGAATTTGCTTTATCGAGTAAATCAACTTGATCAAGTAGCTTAGAGTGATCAATATTTGTGGAGTAAAGCTTAGAAAAGAGGGTCAGCAACTCAGTGAGGTCTAACTTATCAAAGTATTCGTTACTCTGTAACTGAACACCGATCACTTTCTTAACTCGATACGGGTCTCTACTCACATCAAGATCATCGATAATGGCAGAGCCGCCATCAATTTCCTTTAACCCTTCAAGCATCTCCAGTGTTGTGGTTTTTCCTGCGCCATTTGGACCTAGAATGCCGTAAATCTCTTTCTGCATAATCTTAAAGGAGATTCCATCAACAGCATTAAACCTTTCCTTAGTACTACCAGGAAGAAGGTATGATTTCTCTAGGTTATTTACCTCAACTATTTTCAAAGTTTTTCTAAATCCTTATGGAGATTTTGATATTCAAATTTGAGTAATAAGCATTTTACAGTTTTTTTCTCCAAGAAAATCCTATAAATTGTTACCTATATATAAAAAATATTATCTGAATAGGAACTTTTTGTGATGAAAAAATTTATTTTAGTATCTGCATCAATAATACTTGTTTCATGTGATGGAGGTTTGTCATCACTTTTCCCCAAACTTTTAATGAGTTCAAGTAGCCTAAGCGCTAAGGTTGGTACTTCAGTAAATATTGAATGGATTGGTGAAAACATAAGCAACTGCAATGCTTCAGGTGCGTGGTCTGGAAACAAGAATCTATCTGGGTCTGAGAATATCATCATAGAAAAAGCTGGTTCAAATCAGTTCTCTATTTCGTGTCAAGATCTTTCAGGAAATGCCTTTCAAGAAAGTCTCACAATCATTGGTGAAGAGATCTTCTCAGGTAGGGTCATTGATGGTTATATCAGAGGTGCAACTGTATATATTGATCAGAATAATAATCTAGAACTTGATGATGAAGAAGAGTATACGACCACTGATAATGAAGGGCTTTTTGAATTGACATACAAGCAAGGAGTATTGATCACTGAAGGAGGAATAGATCTTATTACAGGTAACCATGTAGATGATTTGGCATTGACGCTACCACTCTATGAATACAATAATTTTTTCACTATCACTCCGCTAACCTCTTTACAGATACATCTAAATAGTCCATCAAATTTAAATCTGGCTTTGGGAATAGACAAGAATATTGATCTATCAGAGCTCGATCCAGAGGCTATGAAAAATGTGGATCAAGTTTATGCATATATTTATGAGAAAGGTAATCAAGTAGCAATACTTGCCATGGGAATGCATGCATTTATGTCAGAAGAAAATCCTGATCAAAAAATGACTCATGATGCTTTTTATGCAATTGCAAAAGTCCTAGAAAATGAACTCATTAATAATCAAGCTGTGGTCAATATAGAATCACCACAGTTTGTTGAAAATGTAATAGATTACTTCGCAGAAGATCAATTCAATAAAAACCCAAATATGAGCATAGATAAATTTGCTCTATCCAATATGAAGCAAGTGATATCTTCTTTTATACCAATGATTGAGCTTAAAAGTGATGATTATGCAACTTCAGCCATATTTGATTTTTCTACGAGCACATTTTTGTCAGATTTGAGAGATCTAAATCGCGGCATTAATACTGAAAATATATTAGATGCATATAGCAATCCAGAACTATATCTCTCGTCCAATAAGAATATTGGAATCAATGCACTCAATCCAAATAATGATCTTGATTTTACAAATCTACTATCTTTTACAGATGTAAGTGGCGAATCAATAATTGATGAGAGTTCATCAAGTGATTCAAAAGTCTTTGAGCCCTCTTACTCACTGAACTCCAATGATGAAACTCAACCAATTCAGTTAACCAACTTAAGAAATGAAGGTGATTTAATTTATTCAGATATCATGATTGATCCCTCTATATATGGTTATGAGAGCCTATCCTCTTTTGAAATAAGAGTTAAATCAGGACAAGGCCTTACCTTAAATGAAGATTCAATTATGATTGATCAATTGGGTTATAGCATGAGTAATTTAACGGCTAACAATCAGCTAAAATCTGTTTGGGTATCTCCGCTTACTAAGAACAGTCTAGAGCAAGGAAAAATAGGTGAACTAATATTTTCTGTTAATAACTTAAATGGAATTAAAAATGAGTTAATCCTGGAAACCAATCTTGTTGGTGGAACAAATGGAGATTTTGAATCAGAAGAAAGTGGATTAATAGAGAATAGATTCATCTTATCAACATCATATAGTTCAGTTAACTAGAAAAGAGAGTAAAGATTAACCACTCAATACCCTCTCTCCTGCTCGCCTTATTTTTTATTTTAAAATAACGTTAATCGATATCAATCTTCATTCGGGTGACCGAAATAAAAATGGTGACTCTTGATTACTTTATACATATAAATTATCAAAACTGTATTTATGCTTGTTAATAACAATATCGCTTCAATCATTTCTCTCCTCCTAAAAAAGCAAATTGGATAAATATCAAACCATTATGTATATTTTTATTAAGGGAGAGGTCTTTTTTGGAGAAAAATATATGAAAAAAATAATAACTATGTCATTTTTCTTAGTGTTTACTGTCTCATGTGGACAATCTGAAGCACCGAGTGGAAATAATTTGACGTTTGATGTTGTTGGAGTTGAGTTTTATAACGAATTCATACCCTGTGTTGGTGGTGAAGACTTTAACCAAGAAAATGTTGATAAGATGATGAAAGGCTGGAGATCTTTAAATATCTCTGATGATCTTCTAGGTGCATGGGGCTATGTTCCAGCTACTGAAGGTAGATTTGATAATGGCTGGTGGGAACTATCCTGGGAATCTAAAGAAGCTGCTGATGCTGCTTGGGCTGAATGGGTTCAGGATGAAGAAGCAATGGCATTTCTTGCTGCAAATGAATCAGTAATGGTTTGTGATGGCGAAGAAAGAGCGGCATGGGATATGACTTTTCATAGGGATGTATATTCATTTGGACCCACTGCAGAAGATGGATCATTCTATTCTGAGTTTTTTCCGTGTAAATACAATGATGGAAAATCATCTGATGATTTAATGGAATCAATTGCACTATATAACAAATGGTTGGATGGATTGGATGCATCTGGTTTCTATGCATATGGCATATACGCTGGTGATGGAACCAATGAATTAGCAGACTTCTGGTGGGGCAACTTTCATGAATCCTCAGAAAATGCAGCAAGTGGGGCTGCTGCCTGGCTGGAAACTGGTGGTACAGCAAGAGTATCACTCGAAGCTACAGCAACCTGTGGTGTACCTGATGGATACGACTCTGGAGTTATCTATGATCCATCTCAACCGCAATTTTCTAAATCATAATTTATAATAATTGGTCAAAAAAAAGCCTGCTTATTGCAGGCTTTTTTTATGGCGTCCCCTAGGGGATTCGAACCCCTGTTGCCGCCGTGAAAGGGCGGTGTCCTAGGCCTCTAGACGAAGGGGACCCAAGAATATCAACAAATTGAGATATTAGATGGCAAGTATATTTAAAAAAGCAACACTAATCCAATACTATAATCTCAACTTCTCCTAAACCTAAATTACGAATATCTTCTTCAATTTTTGACAGGTCACCAACAATGAACCATGTCCATGTTTCAGGATCTAAGTATTTCTGTGCAGCAGCATTAACTTGATCAATGGTTACAGCACTATACTTCTGTGGAACAGCATTTAGATAATCATCACCTCTATCAAATGAAACAATTCCAGACACTCCTGATAGTAAGCTACCAAAAGTTTCAAATTGCCCATTCAAGCCAAGAATGATTTGTTGCTTGATTGGATCTAGCTCTTCATTTGAAGCGGGTCTTGAAGATAGATAATCACTATATTCTCTTTGAATTTCCTTAATTGAATCAACGGTTCGATCTGTCTGGACAGGTGCATAAACAAGCATTGGTCTAGGTCCTTTTCGTGATGATAACCTAGCCCTTACACCATATGACCAACTTTTATCTTCCCTAAGATTCATATTGAGTCTTGAGGTGAAACTTCCACCGATAACTCTATTCATGAGGTCAATATCAACTTCATCATCAGTTCCATTGGCTGGTAATAACTGACCTGCAACAATGAGTGACTGGATGGCACCTGGCTTATCAAATAAATAAATTTTTCTCGCACTAGACTGATTAGAAACTTCATAGTTCAGAGATTCTGTCTTATTCGCCTCACTTTTCCATTTACCAAATTTAGATTCGAGTATAGGAAGCAGTTCTTCAAGATTGGTATCACCAATAACTACAATTGTAGAATTTTCTGCAGTGATCGTGGCTTCTTTATATCCAATCATCTCTTCTCTGGTCATCCATTGAATAGACTGCCTGGTTCCATCTCCACTTGAAGGTTTGCCATATGGATGATCCTCACCATACATTAATCCTGAAATGAGATTAGAAACAATTCCATTGGGTGTTGATAGTGACTGATCAATTGATGCCAACCATCGCAATTTCTTGCGATCAATTTCTGTCTGATCAAAGATTGGCTCATTGACAACTTCAATCATCAAATCAAGTGACTCTAAGAAATTAGACTTCAGCGCAGAAAGTGTCACGCTCGATGAATCCAATCCAGTGTTTGTATATAGGTCTGATCCTAACTCATCGAGTGCATCACTTAATTCTAGAGCATTATATCTCTTCGTACCTTCTGTCAACATTGACATAGTAAAGCTAGCTAGACCTGGTTTGTCATTTGCATCAGATGCATGACCTGACCCAAACAATAAACTTAAATTAATCATGGGAACATCATGTCTTTCAGCGAATACTATATCGATGCCATTGCTTAATTTTGCCCTTTGAATATCTGGCAGATTAAGTTTTGGAAATGCATCAGGAAAAGGCAGTCTTGAACGGTCAGCCAATGGAACCCTATCGTATGTCAGCTCTTGCTCAGGTTGAACAATAAGCACATAAGATCCGTCTGTCAGCCAGTCAGATGCAGTTTTCTGAATTTCTTGTTTAGATGTAGAGAGCATATCCGAATAGAAATTATTAAATCGACCTGGGTCACCTGTATAAACTTCAGAGTATGCAAGCAGATCTGATTTCCCTCCAAAACCTCCGATTCTCTGAAGGCCTTTAATGAAAGAAGCCCTGATAGACGTTTTTGTATTTTTAAGATTTTTAGAGTTTGGCCCTTTTTTTACGAATTTTTCTAATGTTTCATCAATAGCATTTTCTAATTCCTCTAATGAAACACCATTTGCTAAATCTGCTGCTATCCAAAATTGTCCCGCTAATTCTCTATCATAATAAAATGATGAGACATTGGTTGCGAGCTGACGCTTATAGACTAATTCTTGATAAAGTGCTGAGTTTTTTCCTCCAGTCAAGAGTGCAGCTATCAATTCAAAATGTGGATGTTCTTTTGAGCCAATCTCAGGAGTATTCCAAACCTTATAGATACGTGCATTTGGTACGCGATCATACATGATTTCTCTCTTTTCACCCGTACGCTTTGCGATCCACTTCTTTTTCTTTAGTGGGGATGGGCCTGGAGGTATATCGGCAAAATATTTATAAACCAATTCTTTTGCTTCTTGAAGATTTATATCTCCAGCGAGTGAAAGTACTGCATTGTTGGGACCATAGAATGTTTTAAACCAATCTTGAACATCGTCCATAGTTGCGGCATTCAGATCCTCCATTGATCCAATTGTGGTCCATGAGTAAGGGTGCCCTTCAGGAAAAGTTGACTTAGAGGCTTGAAGAAAGACTCTTCCATACGGTTGATTTTCTCCTTGTCTCTTTTCATTTTGTACTACCCCTCTTTGCTCATCGAGCTTTTCTTGGTCAACCACTCCGAGAAGATGTCCCATTCGATCTGACTCCATCCATAAGGCAAGATCCAAAGCAGTGGTAGGTACATTTTGGAAGTAGTTTGTTCTGTCGTTATTTGTTGTTCCATTCATATCAGTCGCACCGACTTTCTGAAAAGGAGCAAAATATTCATTGTTATAATTCTCAGTTCCATTGAACATCAAATGCTCAAACAGATGAGCAAAACCAGTCTTTCCTGGTAATTCATCTTTAGAGCCTACGTGATACCAAACATTGACTGCAACCACGGGGATCTTTCGATCCTCGTGAACAATAACCCTGAGTCCATTTGGCAAAGTGAACTTGTCATATTCTATTTCAGGCAATTGATCATTCGCAGTAATGGATAGAGAGAATAAAAGTGTGAGTGGAAAAATGAATATCTTTTTTATATTGTTCATAATATTGTGTGTACCTAACTCAAATTTTTTAAGGACAATAATTGTAGAATAATTCGCATGAAACAGCATCAAAAGAAATCGATTCTCACCTTAATTCTTATCTTAATATCACCTATATCAGTCCAAGCAGAAATTTCTGATTTATCTAAAAAAATTGATTCACTCTTTGGTGATCGTTCTGGAAAACCTGGATGCGCTGTCGGTGTAATTGAAGATGGAGAATATATTCATTCAAAAGGATATGGCCTTGCCAATCTCGAGCATGAAATACCAATTGGTATGGATACTATTTTTAGAATCGGTTCTGTAAGTAAACAATTCACCACAATGGCAATTGCAATTCTAGAAGAAAAGGGGCAACTGTCATTTGATGATGAAATGAAAACGTACATCCCTGGCTTGATCGATTATGAGGAAGAAGTCACCATTAATCATATGATTCATCACTTCAGTGGACTGGGAGACTATGAGTACATGGACTATCCAGGTCGTTTTAAAAATGCTGTTGGAGAGGAATTCAGATGGGGAAATGAAGACTATCTTAAGAATGATGAGTTTCATGAACTGATCAAAACCCTACCACTGATTAGAAAGCCAGAAAAAAAATTCCACTACAGTAATACAGGTTATGTCTTACTGGCACTTGTAGCGGAAAATGCCTCTGGAATGAGTCTCAGGCAATTGGCAGAACAAGAGATTTTTAATCCGCTTGGCATGAATGACTCTTTTTTTAATGATGATGTGAATTTACCCTTTAAAAATCGAGCTGATGCTTACACACCAATAAGCAAAGGATCTAATGAATATAAAATCAATGTAACCAACCTCAGTTGGGTTGGAGATGGCGGTGTTTACACTTCACTCAATGACTTTATTAAATGGGATCAGAACTTCTATGAGAATAAACTCGGTAATGGTAATGAATCATTAATCCAGACAATGGAAATGACGTTTGAGGAAACAAAAGCGAGTAAAAGAAGCCAAAAGATGGATAAAGAAAAGGAAAATGAGAATACTTATGCCTTTGCTCAAAATCTTGCCTACTATAACGGCTTCAAACGTTGGTCTCACTCAGGGTCTTGGGTAGGATGGCTTGCTCATTATGCTAGATTTCCAGATCTTGGTTTCTCAACAGTTGTTTTCTGTAATACCAATGAAATCGATGCGACTATAATTGCCGATGAGGTGGTTGATATATATTTTAAAACTAAGGAGAGATAGTTCTTTTAAAAGGCATTCTTGCCTGTGAGTGATCTTCCGACTGCTAACTGATGAATTGTTTCAGTTCCTTCGTAAGTCACTACACTCTCTAGATTTAGCATATGCCTTATCGGAACATACTCAGCGCTTATACCTGATCCACCAAGCATATCTCTACAGTCTCTCGCAACATCAAGCGCCATTCGAACGTTATTCCATTTTGCTAGTGAGACTTGTGTGGGATTCATTTGATCCATGTCTTTTAATTGCCCCAATCTGTATGAGAGAAGGCTTGAGGTGACTATTCTTCTTTGCATATCAGCTAGTCTAATCTGAATTGTTTGGTTTTCATCCAATGCTCGATCAAATAATATTCTAGATTGGGTATAGTCTAGAAGTTGCTCTAAACAAGACTCTGCAGCTCCTATTACACCCCATGATATTCCATATCTTGCTTGAGTGAGGCAGCTTAAAGGGCCCTTTAATCCTGTGACACCAGGTAAAACATTTGTGCCTGGAATCCTCATATTATCGAAAAATAACTCTGAAGTTACCGATGCCCTTAGTGAAAACTTATTATCAATCTTATTTGCAGTAAAACCATCTGTATTAGTCTCAACAATAAATCCTCTAACACCATCATCCGTATGCGCCCAAATGATAGCTACATCTGCAATTGAACCATTTGTGATCCACATCTTAGATCCATTTATAATCCAATCATCACCATCTTTCTTTGCATGAGTATTCATATTCGCAGGATCTGAACCACCTTGAGACTCAGTGAGTCCAAAACATCCTATCGCCTCAGCTGAAGCCAGCTTTGGAAGCCATTCTTGTTTTTGCTCCTCACTACCAAAGGCATAAATTGGATACATCACTAAGCTGCTTTGTACTGACACAAAGCTTCTCATTCCACTATCGCCTTTTTCCATCTCTTTACAAATGAGGCCATAAATGATTGCATTCATACCTGGGCAACCATATCCATCGATTGAGCTACCAAGAACACCTAATTCTGCGAGTGGTTTTATGAGGTCAGACGGAAATTCATGATTTTCAAAGCACTCCTGAATCACAGGGTCAACCATATCTTTAACGAACCTAGAGACAGAATCCTGTACTGCTTTTTCCTCATCAGTGAGAAGTGAGTTAATATCGAATAAATCAAGATTCATGAGGGTTCCTTATTAAATTATGGCGTGCTTGCCCTGAATAATCTCTTTGTACATCCTC
>CEUL01377231.1_pt1 | contig 10736 bp, 12 predicted proteins | sample 427021 | NCBI WGS metagenome assembly CEUL01 (sample SAMEA2622800, study PRJEB7988) | marine metagenome | isolation source: saline water (ENVO:00002010), including | reverse complement strand
AGATGAATCACTAAAACAAATTTTTCAAAATAAGTATAATAAAAAATAAGCTTATTATTCTTTAAGCCAATCCCATTCTGATGCCAATATGATAATTGATTCAGGTTTTGTTTTTCCAGATTTTTTATTAAAAGTGGCAAGTCCTAAGAGTACAAATTCTGTGAATTTTCGGTATATAGTTGCCCTAGACAGACCCGTGATCTTCACTAATTTACTTGTTGACAGAGAATCATGAGAAATTAAATTTTTTAGAATTTCAATTCTACCTGGCTCAGCAGAATCAAAAACCAATCTACGAATCATTGGTAGTTCATTTTCTGAAATGTAGGACCGACCTCTAATGAACGAGAGACAACGGGCGATACTCACAAGAGTCGTGAATACACGTTTTGGATCCTCAATAATAGTTTCATTGCTAAAATCTCTGCCTACTTTTACAACCTTGCCTCTCAAAGCAGAGAGAAGTTGAGCTAGATTTGCAATTTCCAATAAAGTTTTTGAATCATCTTTTTCAGGATTGATTGTAAGACCGTCTGGATATATTTTAGTTATTTTTTCATGGAATGCTAAAATCAATTTTCTACCGATCTCAAGTTTTTCGGCATAATTTCTTTCCTTTGAAATTTTAGTAAGTTGTTGAGAAATTTCGGATACAGATTTTTTAGAATTTTTTAGTCGTAGAAATACCAGACGAGGTCCCATCGTGGTCATCATTTCCCAAGTCTTTTGATCGAACCTAACAGCTGCTCCTAGTAAATTAAATTTCATAGCAGCAGAAAAACCAAGAGCACCTGTTGTTCCAAAGTGCAAGACCATACCGTTTGAATCTAATAATCGTGTGAAATTTGCAAAAATTTGTTTTGCATTAGTACTATTTGCAAGTGGAGCAAATTCAGGTATAATCAAAGTGCGATTTGGTAACTGATACAATAACATCTCAGAGGGATCCATATCACGAGTGCCTGATACAAGTGCAGCTGGTGTAATGCCATCTCTCCAAAGAATGTTTGGTAATGATTTTAACAATTCTAAACAAGTGGACTTTCCAGTTGATGGATTTCCTAACAGAAATAACGAAATATTTTGGCTGATTTGAGGCAACATGTGTGAAGAATTTATTGCAAAAAGTAATTCAATTTCATCGATTCGTTCTGGAAAATATTTTGCAATCTCTTTTTGGAATTGTAGTGATGCTTGTTGAAAGGTTTGTTTCACAATATAAGACTAAACAAAACGGAATAAAAGCTCTTTTAAACCGGCCGGTATAGCCGGTTTGATATTAGTATGAAATTGCAAATAACTTGGCAATAATATAGGTACAATTTCTACAAATTCTACTTTTGATAGTAGATTTTCCTGGCGTCCTATAGACACGATCACAAATTCTACAACGTGCCATTGTGATATTTTTCCACCATTGATTCTAGTTGTTTAGTATAGTTAGATGGTTTTTCTTCAAAGACTTCAGAATGACCATCTTCAGATGCCATGATAATTACAATTTTTTCAATTTTTTCTCCAGTCATCTCTTCCCAGGCTTTAGAATAAAATGTACACTGCAAAAAATAATTTGCGATATCTTCTTTTGTACGAATTCTTGATGCAGTCTTAAAGTCCAGACATGCCAATGACGAATTATATTCTGCAATTGCATCAACAGTACCTGCCACACCAAGTTCTACACTGTATAGCGGTTGCTCTAGAACACGAATGTTGTCTATCTTTTCAAGTTCTGCAGCCATGAGATTAAACAGACCTACTGGAAGAACGCCAAATTCAGAAATTTCACCATACGTTTCAATGTTTGATAAAGTCAATTCTACTAATTTGTGGACCTTAGTGCCTCTATTTGCGGCTGCACGCATAACATAGTTTGCAACATCATCACCAACATTTTCTCTCCATTTTAGAATAGAGTCAGGCGTATTAGTGGATAGTAATGAAGTGATCGAGATAAGCTCACCAGATGGGGTAGAATAGTGTCGTTTTCCATTAATTGTAGTTCTTATCAAATTTGGAAGTTCTGGAATTGGAACATGATTGAAATGTCTAGTCATTTAGTATCTCCAAATTCATCTATCTTTGTCTGTTCTTTGGTTTCTGATAGAGAGTGAAATTGTAAACCATAATTTTTGGCCGTAAATCTCTTTAACATGGCAAGTATGTGATCCTTGTTATTTGGTTCTTTTTTTTCCAGGTACTCTCTGAACATTGAAATCATCATCATGACATTTCCAATAAACATGACCGCCTTTTCGGGTCCCATCTGAATGACTTTGTGTATGAGATCAACAATTCTTTCATTATTTTTTTCCTCATCAAATGACGAACTAAAAAAATCTACTGCCATTGCTTTGAGCATTTCATTATCATTCATGCTTTAATCTCCTCTAATGCTTTTTTCAACTGTTCCACCTCTTGTGGCGGGATGATAAACTTGCCAGAAAGGATTTGGGAAACCATGAAATCCCAAAATCTGGCATATTTTACTTTGAATCCATGGCCGTGACCCTTTGTTTGGTGATGGGCAAACTCGTGGCAAATTAACTCCACCAGTGCAATAATTCCAACAAGTTTTGGACCTTTCCAATTTTTTAAAGGGCCAAATAGCTTTTTCCTATCATTAACTTTTTTGGGATCTAAAGCGTACCAATTTGCACCAAGCCAACCTTCTCTCCCACGTAGAACGTTCTGTTTTATGATAATTCTATGAGGAGTTGTATGAGTGTAAAATGCCTGACAGCCGCTCATACTGTTCTTACTTGAATGAATCAGTCGATTATTCTTTTTACTGAATTCTATGATAGTGTTATCATTAATTGCCATCACCTGATTTTGAAATTCAGCCTTTAGACATCTTGCAACGTCGTAGCAAATTTTCAAACTTTCATCAATAACATCATTCATTATTCCACTTTTTCCTTCGCATTCTGCGACATTTTGCTGACCTCAATCGATGCAAAAGACATGAGGCATCATCATCCTCATTCATGCCCATTATTCTCCAGTTTACTTATTCCATCAATAGCATATGACATTGCAGCAGTTATGAACAAAAGTTCATCTGTACTATGACGCTTCTTGGTTATCTCAGAAGTGCACCAGTTCAACATTGTTCTTAATATTAGTTCATTATTCATGACTTTCATCTCCTAATTTTTCTCGAAGTAATTTTTTCTCGTAAATATCAATATCATCTATTGATGTTTTATCATTAGCACAATTAATTGCCGATTCAATGCATGTGCTAGCTAAACATTCCCAATTATGGGTGCTATCATCAATGTATTTTGCATAGTGCATTCCTTCGAATGAATTTTTTCCACATGGTACTAGTCCATCAGTTTTTGACGACGACATGACATAAACTGAATTATAGGTATAAAACTCGACCATGATTTGATTCCCAAAACGTTCGCCTTTGACAAAAACATGTGGAATTGGATATTTTGTTATAGCATCCTCGTTTTCATCTGTTATTTCCCTGAAAGAAAAACCCATTTCAACTTCAAAACCCAAGTTATCCAGTTCAAACAAAACAGCTAGGACACGATTACAGAAAGATGTGTTCTCATCTGTATCTAGATTGGAGTTATTTTTTACCCAACCTGGCAAATCATCTTTGAAAGAACAAATTTCACACATTTTCTAAATTATTGACGAATGATTTAGTTATAAATAATAGGCAACCGGCCGGTATAGCCGGTTTATTTAAATTATAGAATGTGATTTACAAAATATGCAAAGAAAAGGGGGCTGGCATAAACCTGCAAAAGCAAGTGACGATGAAAAGGATTTTGTAAGAATTGTTGTTCTTTATTACAATGATATAGGTGAAGTTATACATGTTAAAAAAATTAAAGATTTAGCCAGAGGAGATATTCCTTATCCTTCAAAATTAGAAAAACAATTAGTGAAAAAATTTGGTCATGTTCCTCGTCGTAATGTAGGAGAAAATGGAGGCGCACCTGCTTCCAACATTTGGCAGAAGTTCATCCCTCCAGGAGAAGACAAAATTAACATGATAAAAAATAGATGGATAGCCAAAAAAGAAGCAACATGGAATATGAAAGAAGGAATAATTTTAAAATCTTGGAGTGATAGCGAAATAATAAAAAAATACAGGCCAGAAATGGAGTTTTTACAAGATAAAATTAGAAATCTATCTGATTTTAAGAAAAATGCTGAAAAGTTTGGGGTAGATGAATTTATCAAATATCAATTATTAAAAAAAGAATTGTATGGGCTTCCTCTTTCAACAGAATTAAAAAATCAAAGTAAGTCTTTAGAGACAATGAAAATAGTCGTAGATTTTCAAAGAGACTTTGTAGAAAAAAAGATTGTAGAATTGGAAAAGATAATAAAAGAACAGATAACATTATGGAGAACACAAATTGCAAAATCAGATTTTAGAAAATTACTAAACATTTCAAAAAATTATCTGGAATATTATCATGATTCTGATATGGAAAGTGACATGAAAATATTAGTAGATAGAAATAAAAAATCTACGAAGAAGAAATGAAATCTATCTGATCATTTTCTACTAGAATTATTGAAAGATTTAGTTTTTCTAAAATTGGTGAATTGATGAATTTTCGCACCGAGGTTGCAAAATAATCAGTATTTGGTACGGCTAATCCATAGTGAATTTTCTCATCAATTCTAGTAATTCTAGTCATAATTTGCCCTAAACCAGTCATAAAATTTGAGGTTGCGGCAGGAAGACCACCATTTGTTTCGCCTTTTACTTCAGTTATCCATAATTCTTCATGATTTTGAGCTACGACATCTATTCCAAAAATATCATGTGTTTTGCACAAGTCAATGTTAGTAAATTGTACAGGATCATCTACACATTGTTCTATAACATTAAAACCTGAATTTTTGAAGAAACTAACAAGTTTTTGTTGAATGTTTTCTTCGTTATTTTTGTCCAAGTCCCTCTTTTTCTATAGATCTAATTCTTTCTATGATTTTCTTTCGAAGATATTCACGTCGATCACTATCTGGTTCATTTTTACATTCCTCAAGAGCCTCTCGAACTGTCATTCCTTTTTTGAATCCTTCTGTGAATACTTGAAAAGTGTCAAGATCTATTGATGTCTCGGGAATTGGTGTATCCATAATGTATTTTTCTGCATCCTCGTATGGGATTTTATTTTTAATGTGATATTCATTAATTGCGGATTTCAGAGTATTTTCTAATTCTTTGCAGGTACCATCATCATCTTTTGTTAATATGTCATTTACAGCTGAACGTAAGTCTTCAGAAAATGTTGGACTATTCTTATACAAATAATATTTAAAATATCTTGAAATTAATGAATTGTTTTGAACTCTTTCAAGTTCATCAGAGTATGCAGATACTAAAATTATAGGAGATAATTTTCTGCCTCGTTCTTCTCGGTTTTGAGCAACTTTTGCTGCAAATACATAACCTAGTCGTTCGTCTCCTCCCAAGTCAATATCTATTATTTGAAATTTATAGATACTAGATGCAAAATATTTTTCATTATACTCATCTTCTGTTTTTACAAGTGTAAGTGTTGCAATTGGGGATAAAGTAGCTTTGATTGCAAGAAAGAATTTTCTTCTATCTTCAACAACTAATCCCTCAGGTAATTCTTCTGTCATTCTTTTAATTCCTGTAATGGTATAGAAATTTTAAAGCGAGCCATGCCCTTTCCTGGGTTGTCCTTATCAGATATAGTTTTGTCTAGTGTTATTTCACCATTGTAACTTTCCTCAATGATGTTTTGACATAATGTTAAACCTAATCCCATGCCTCGATACTCTTTGTTTTTGCCATGTTTTGGATAAAATGATCTAAATGCAGTCCAAATTTTATCAATATTGTTCTCAGGAATTCCATTTCCATTGTCCTCAAAGAGTAAGTCAAGTGTTTTAGTTTTTGAATTTGAATTAATTGTTACCTTAATTTTTGGTTTTTCTCTTCCGACAAATTTCAGTGATTTGATAGAGTTTAGTACAAGATTTGAAAATACTGCTAACAATGTTGCCCTGTTTGCAAAAATTGTTTTGTTTACACCAATAGTATTAACCACATAGGAAATTTTGCTTTCTGCAACGTCTTCATCTACATATGGAGAAACTGCTGTAACCTTTCCTAAGAGTTCATCAATCATTTCTCTTACGTTAATTTTCATCTTTTTGTGATGTGTATCTTCCATCTCACCTAATGCAGCAGTAAATACATCCAGATATTCTCGCCATTGTTGAATTTCAGTTAAAACACTAATGCTAAATTGAACATCTGTTCTGACCGCGAGAGGTAAAGTAGGTACTCGTAATACATTTTTCATTATTGTATTTACTATTGAATAGTTTGGACCAATTTCATGTTCAAAAGCAAGTGTAGAAATTCCAAGTGATGATAATGCTCTATACATTTCTTGTTCGGAAACAACATCTTTTTCAAACTGTTTTCTATCCTTAGAAGCTTCTGATACTTCATGTTGGACTTCTTTCAAATGTTCTTCAATTTGTGAGCGACGAACTGCATCAGGTACAAGTGCTTGTAAATCTCTTTTTGCTAGGTCTAATCGAGATAATGCTTTTTCTTCACGAAATGTTTTAGTTTTTGTAACTTTTGCAGTATTTTTTGCCTTGAAATCCTGTAATTCACCATAGAGATAACGAACAAAATCTTCTTTCAATGAAGTAAACTGTGGTGTATCCATGACACCTTGCCTAGTTGCAACTTCTTTAATTCCAATTGAGGCTTCACGGGTAATGGTTAGAAAACCAACTACAGTGTCTAGTCTTATTCTTCCACCCATCTGTGCCCGCATAGAAGCAGAGTCAATTTCAGCCCAATCGTACATTGTAGGGTGTCCCCGTTCTCCGAATGGATATAGCCTAACATTATCAGCAAAAATTTTGATTCCAGAATATTTACCTGTAAAGGCTTGTATTTCCTTTCGTACTAAGAGCGTTTTTTGTTCGTCTTTAAATTTGCCAAATCCACCCTGTGGGTAATGATACAATACAAGTTTTGCATCACCAAACAATTTTCCTTCTTGATCTTCTGTAATAGTTCTATTATCTCCAATTTGGACACGATCCCAAATGTATCCACCAGGGGAATTTTTACTTGGAGTTCTTTTATCAATAAAATAAGAAATTTTTGTTTTATCTTTTTGTTTATCGTACTTTGCTATTCCAGTTAGTCGAAGTAGTGCATTATCTAATGGGCCCATTGCTTGTGCAATTGGATGCATTCTCAAATCATCCCCGGGACCTTCAATGTGAATTCTAAATTCATCATTTTTGTTAACTCTTAGAGGTTCAGGAACTAAGAGCATTCCAAGAATTTTTTCAAATTCACGAAATTTTTCTACAGAATATTCTGTTTCATTTAATTCAGTGATTTCAATTTGTAGTCCAGTTGTTTGATTAACATCTCGATCTAAAATTTCTCCTTTTGATTTAATTTCAGAAAAGTTAAGACCGTATTCAAAGTCATTCCAATTAATAGTTGCAACAATTGTTTTATTCATGGATGTAGATGGTTCTCTTCCAGAAAATGGTCGTGGATTTGAAATAATTTTACAAACATTACCTAGACGTTTTATGGCTACATGGCCCATTCCTTTCTCTCCCACTACACGACGATTATTTTCTGGAGAAATGGTATTTCGTTGTTTATTATCAGTACCAATACGAAAGAACTTGTTTTGCAAGTCTTCTAATGTCATTCCAAATCCATCATCACGAATTATAATTTTAGAAATTTTTCTTACTGAACCTACATCTAATGGATCAATTTGATTTCCTTCAAATGTTATCCAACAGTTGTGAGCATCAGCATCGTAAGCGTTTTTTTTAATTTCAGCTATTGCTTGAATTGGACTGGAGACTGATTCTTCTCCAATATTGCTAGCGAGTTTTGCATCAATTGTGTGTGTGAATTCAATAGTCTCTGACATTGTACTTTCAAGGCTAAAAATGGTTATAAACACTAGGTAACCGGTCGGCATAGCCGGTTTAATCAATGAATTTTTAGATTTTTGGCGCTTTGAACTGAAAAAAATGGGACCATCAGCCAGGACTTTTCAAATGACATGATTTAAAATCAAATTGACAGCATTACTCGTTAATATGAAAAAACAGAACTATTTTGTAGATCTCTTTGCTGGTTGTGGCGGTCTCTCATTAGGCTTGGAAAATGCAAAGTTTGTGCCAGTATATGTAAATGAACTTCATTCTGATGCAATGAAAACATATCTTCAAAATCGTGATAGTATTAACCCACTTTTAGCTGATAAAAAATATCATAGCAATGACATACAAGAAAGCCTTACTCAAAAAAAACATGCATTAGATGAATTATCAACAAATCTTGAAGAAGATTTTGGAATAGAAAAGGGCGAACTAGGTTTGGTTGTGGGCGGACCACCTTGTCAGGGATTTTCGGCAATGGGAATACGAAGAACTCACTCCGATATTCAGAAAAAAGACATTCCTTCAAACCATCTCTTTAACGATATGATTAAAGCAATTATTCATTTACAACCTAAGGCATTTCTATTTGAAAATGTTGCAGGATTAGCAACTGGTAAATGGACTCCAAAAGGAACTTCTGGTGAAATTTACAAGGACATAAAACATGCGTTTGGTAAAATAAAGGGATACAATGTTGTATCTGAAATTATTCGTGCCAAGTCGTATGGTGTTCCACAAAACAGACCACGAATAATTATGATTGGTATAAAAGATGAGTTTTGCCCACAGTTAGACAAAACTCTAACAGGAAAAGGTCTTTTGCCCGAACCAATAAAACAATCTCCTCCTGATCCAGTTGCTCTGTTTAGTGATCTAGTAGACAAAGATTACAAAAAAACATTAAAGACAGAAAGATATCCATTTGATCCAAATTCAAAATACAAAGTTCAAAGTTATTTTCGTAAAAATAAAGATGGTAGTATTTCAAAAAAAGGAGATAAATTAACAGAGCACGAATATAGTGACCATACAGAAAAAATTGTTAGAAAATTTCAATATATGATTGACAATAAATTATCTTTTAGAAAAGGTATACCAGTACCAAAAGAATTTGAAACCAAGAAATGGTCTCAAAAATACATCCCAGAAAAATGGGGCGTAAATGGACCTTCAATTACTGCTACATCACTTCCAGACGATTTTGTACATTATTCACAACCACGCTCGTTTACTGTACGAGAATGGGCACGATTTCAAATGTTCCCTGATTGGTATGAATTTTCAGGAAAACGAACTACTGGTGGAGATAGAAGAGCAGGAAAACCTGGAGATTGGAGCAGAGAACTTCCAAAGTATACACAAATTGGAAATGCAGTTCCAGTAAAACTTGCAGAAGAAATTGGAAAGCATTTAGCAAAGATGATTTCTTAGTCTGAATTATGCAATCTAAAATAATCATATTCAGTTCGTAGATTTTGTAATTGATCACGTAAATCTACTCGGAGTCCATTATTTTGTCCATTTGAAAAATTTCTTTGGAAAATCTCCTGAATTGAATTTGCAACATTAGTCTCAGTTGGTCGTCCCCAATAATTTCCACCCGAGAGATTTCTTACTCTATTGACCTGAGTACTGTTTGGACGAAAAGGACCTCTGCTGGTTGGAACTGTGACAAAAGAATATGAAAAATCATGTAGATCATTAATTCCATAACCTTGTCTTCCAACACTAATGTTCTGATCACGGAACTGTTGGGCGCGATAAACCATATCCCATAACATTGGAACCTGTGAATTGTCATTCCAGTTTGTCTTACACTGGATAATTCCAACATCAATTTGATCTAGTGCGTTATCAGTTTCTCGGTCAAGATATTCTTTGAATAGAGTTGTGTTGGTTAAAATTTCATTTTCAAGATCATCTGTAAATGCAGGCGTATCTGGAAAAACAATTGCAACAAGATCCGATTCAGAATTCGAAGCAAATGTTCCATACATCACTGCAGTTGCATTTGTAATTGCTTGTGGAATCAATGTTTTAGTGTATTTTACTACAACAGTTCGACTTCCTAAAAGACAGAAATTCATGTACCAACCGACTAGTGATTCCCAACCAGTACCACCACCAGATAGTTGGCTCTGTTCTCTGCCAGCAGTTCCAGTTTGTCTAAATATTTCTCCTAGATGATCCCCCAAGTTCAATACCTGATTTACATCAAAATTTTCTCCAAGTTGACGTTGGATTTCATCTCTCCATGTTGGCCAACAATTGTTAACAGTGTTGGTGAAGAGTCTAGTTACCGCTTGTCTTCTAAATTCTTCAATTAGATTTGGCATGACTATAGCACGTCAAATACACGTATAAGCAGTTTCTAACCGGTCGGTTATACCGGTTTGAAGATTATTCAGGTTTGAGAATTATCTTTCCAACCAATCCTTTTCCATTTAACATCTTGTTATGAGCCTCGACAGCATTTTCAAATGTGTACTCAGAATCGATAATTACCTTGATTTTTCCTTGACCCATCCAATAAAATCCCTCTTCTAATTCTGCCCTCGTTCCCTGAGTTGAACCTAAAATGTTGATTCCTTTGAAAAATATTTGTCGTAAATCAGCAGGAACGTCATAACCAGTCGTAGCACCAGTAGTTACCATCGTTGCACCATATTTCAAAAGTGTCAATTCTTTGTTAAAATGAGAACCACCAATATGCTCAAAAATTACATCAATTCCAGGTGCTTCACCTTTTTCCTTTGCGAGTTCTTTTG
>CEUL01113660.1_pt1 | contig 10736 bp, 14 predicted proteins | sample 427021 | NCBI WGS metagenome assembly CEUL01 (sample SAMEA2622800, study PRJEB7988) | marine metagenome | isolation source: saline water (ENVO:00002010), including | reverse complement strand
TTAAAAAAAATAAATGAACAAAAAAGAAAAAATTAAAAGAATGAAAGATGTTAGGTCTTCGATAGATCAAGTTGATGATAAGATTTTACCCTTAATGGTGAGAAGGTCAAAACTAGTGAATAAGGCTTTAGAGCTAAAATCATACAAAAATGAGATTATTGATAAGAAACGGATAAATCAAATTCTTAAAAAAATAGGATCTAAGTCTAAGAAAATGAAAGCTAATCCAAAATTAATAAAATCAATATGGAAGGACATGATTCAAAACTTTATTGAACATGAAAAAAAAGAATTTAAAAAGAGAAAATAATTATTTGCTGTGAGGTGGTAGTTTTTTCTCAACAAACCACTCATGCTTCTTTGTAGCAGGATTGTATTTTTTCATCCTAAGTTTATCTTTAGCTTTTAGACCTGAAGTAGGCTTTTTTGCATAGTAATAAAATTTACTATCAGCTTTTTCTTCAGGTACTAATCTAACTTTTACAGTAGATTTTTTTGCCATTATATTATTTTCTTATTCTTGATTTAATTTGTTCTTAAGTGAAACTAGGTCATTCAATACGTTTAAAAGTTTTTTTCTTTTAGTCTCACCAAGTGAATATAACCCTTGTTTTATTCCGTCGTTACGATCAATATTATTATTTTCACTATCTGTAAAGGAAATAGTATTACTTTCTTTTTTCAATATCTTTCTTGCCCCACTCTCTTTTATAACTTTTTGAACTCCTCTTATCGTATAACCATCATTGTATAACAAATTTTTTATACCTCTTAGTAGTTCTATATCTTCTGGACGATAGTATCTTCTACCACCGCCTCTCTTTATTGGTTTAATTTGAGAAAACTTAGTTTCCCAAAACCTTAGTACATGTTGAGGGAGTGATAGATCTTTAGATACTTCACTAATTGTTCTAAAAGCCTCTGGAGATTTTATTGACATAAAAAGCTACATTCCTGACTTTAATGACTTATTTCCAATATCAACTTTTGACTTTAATACATTTGACGCCCTAAAGGTTACAACGCTCCGTGCAGTAATTGGAACTTCTTCCCCTGTCTTAGGGTTTCTTCCAATTCTTTCTTTCTTATTTCTTACTACAAAAGTACCAAAAGATGATATTTTCACATCCTTGCCAAGGGTTAGATTTTTTAAAATCTCAGTAAACACTGAATCAACTAATGCAGCAGACTCATTTCTGGATAAACCTACATTTTTAAAAACTGCTTCACTTAAAGTTGATCTAGTTGTTGTTCCTTTATCCATTGTAAAAATTATATGTAATATTAACTAATCTAACAACACATTATATCAATAATTATACTATTAAATTTATATATTTTTCATTGTATGAGATATATATTCCTTAATTCTATCATTCACTTTATTCTTTACTAAAGAATATATTATATCTGCAGCATAGGAAATCCCCACATACTCTGAACTGCCATGACATTTTACTACTGGAGAATTCAATCCTGCTAGTATACCACAATTATGTATTCTAGGATCTAAACGTTCATTAACTGATCTTAAGGCAAGTGAAGCGAGCACGTATCCCATTTTTGAGATTAATGAGCTTTCGAATCCCAATTTTAGATAACTCTGTATCATTTTCGCTGTGCCTTCAGCTGTTTTTAAAGCGATATTTCCAGTAAAACCATCAGTAACTACAACATTTGTTTTTCCTTCAGAAATGTCATTGCCTTCAATGTATCCAAAATAATTAATAATTCTTTTTTGTGCCATGTTTAAAAGTATTTCTGAAGTAGCTTGAGTAATTTCATTTCCTTTATTTTCTTCAATCCCAACATTTAATAATCCTACAGAAGGGTTCTCAACCTTAAATAATATTGAAGCTAGACTTGCACCTAGTATAGCATTGTCAACTAAATACCTAGAATCATTCTTAGTATTAGCTCCCAAATCAAGAATTATAGATTCACCTTTTAAATTAGGCCAAATGGACGCTATTGCAGGTCTTTTAATGTTGTTAATAGTTTTAATGTATAAAAGTGATAATGCCATAAGAGCACCTGTGTTACCACATGAAAGCAATGAGTCTGACTCATTATTAACAACAGATTGTACTGATTTAAACATGCTTGAATTAGTTTTTTGTTTGATAGCTTCCGCTGGTTTATCAGACATTGAAATTTCTTCTTCACAATGAATAATTTCGGATCTACTGAGTAATTCTTTATAATTATTTAATTCCTTCTTGAGATTTTTCTCATTCCCAAATAAATAAAAATAGTAATCTTCGTATCTCATAGAAGATTCATTTAGGCCTATTATAATTTCCGACAAAGGAGTTTCACTCCCTAAAGTATCAACAGATAATTTTATTTTCATAACTAATCTTTATTATCTAATTTAATCAATATGAACAAAATGAAATCTTTTTGAAATATTATTTTCTAAAGAATTTTCCATAAAGCAATTTAGGTTTAGTAATAAATATTCTACGAAGAAATTTACACTTTTTGAAGATACCTTTCCATTCTTATAAATATTATTTTTAATTGTATCAAAAAGTTTTTGTTTATTCATATGCTTTCTGTGAAATTCAACTCCCATACTGTAATTAGATATTCTGCCATAAAATGCAGAGATAAAAACTTTCATCTTCTTATTCACAGCGACATCCCCGAAACCCATCTCTCTCAAATTATTCTCAAAATCTTTGAACATAAAATCAAACAAATTTTGTGGGAGCGTGCTATTAATAACTTTCATTTCTCTGAAAAATTGAAAAATTATAAATGAGTGGAAAATTATTAAATCAAATCGAGACTCAAACGAATCACTGACTTCTTTTTCAAGGTAAAAATATTTTAATCTCGACGTTTCAATTACATTCTCATAAATTTCTTTAATTACTCTTGAATTATTGTTTTTATTAAATATCATCTTTTTTCCATGATTAGATCTATAATATATCTTGTATTTTTATTTTTAATATATAGTTGTGCGCCTATAAATAAGCAACATGGCTATATGGTTGATGATATATTGTATGCTCTAGATGACCTAAATACATTTGTTGCAAACAAATCTCACAAGAATGACATTTTAAATGCATTAGGATCTCCATCAATAAAAATTAGTGATGTAGACGATGTGTGGATATATTTAATATCAGTAAAACAAGAGAATGTTTTTGAAAAAGACGAGATTAACTTTCAGAATATATTACGATTTCAATTTGACGATAAAAACTTACTTGTAAAATTTGATTCATTTGACGAAACTAGTTTTACAGAAATAGCTTTCTCACATGAAAAAACTACCATTACCAGAGATGCATACGGAATTTCCGATCAAATCTATGATGCATTCACCAGAGGAACAAATTAATCACTATAGAGCGGCAAGCAATAACAGTGCCACTATGTTAGTAATCTTAATCATAGGATTCACAGCGGGTCCTGCTGTATCTTTATATGGATCACCTACTGTGTCACCAGTAACCGCGGCTTTATGAGCTTCAGATCCTTTGCCCCCATAGTTACCATCCTCAACATATTTTTTAGCATTATCCCATGCTCCGCCTCCAGCGGTCATTGAAATAGCTACAAATATACCCGTTACAATCACACCTAATAGCATAGCACCTAATGAGGAGACAGCAGCATTTTGATCAGCAACAAAACTTATAATGAAATATAAAATTATTGGAGAAAGAACTGGCAACATAGATGGAATAATCATCTCTTTTATTGCAGATCGAGTTAGCATGTCTACAGACCTAGAATAGTCAGGCTTCGATTCTCCTGTCATAATGCCTGGATTATCTGCAAACTGCTTTCTTACTTCTTCCACAACCGCACCACCAGCTCTACCAACGGCCATCATTCCCATAGAAGCAAATAAATATGGTAACAATCCTCCAATTAATAAACCGACGACTACATATGGATTTTCTAGGCTAAAATCTGGAGTTAAATGAGGTATAAGTTTTAAATCTTCAACATAAGCAGCAAATAAAACAAGGGCTCCTAGCCCTGCAGACCCTATTGCATATCCTTTAGTTACAGCTTTAGTTGTATTCCCTACAGCGTCAAGTGCATCAGTAGTTTTTCTAACATTTTCATCAAGATTAGACATTTCAGCAATTCCACCAGCATTATCAGTTACTGGCCCGTATGCATCAAGCGCAACAACCATTCCTGCTAATGCAAGCATAGCAGTAACAGCTATAGCAATTCCAAATAATCCTGCCAATTGATAGGTCACGACTATTCCAATAACTATAACTAAAGCAGGCAATGCAGTCGCTTCCATGGAAACTGCAAGTCCTTGAATAACATTAGTTCCATGACCTGTTGTAGATGCCTTTGCAACACTTTGAACAGGACGATAGTTTGTTCCTGTATAATATTCAGTTATCCAAATTAACAATCCGGTAATCGCAATACCAATTATTGAACATATATAAAGCGAATTTCCTGTAAATTCTGTAGAACCAAAACTAAACTCTTTGTCCATTCCTCCAAACATATAGTTCGTAACTGGATAAACAAAAACCAACGATAAAATAGCAGAAGCTATGAAGCCTTTATATAAAGCTCCCATTATATTTTGCGAGTTTCCTAATCTAACAAAAAAAGTTCCAATTATAGAAGCAACCAGGCAACTGCCTCCAATTGCCATAGGATAAATTGTCATAAGTTTTGATGATTCACCGGTAAAAAATATAGTTGCTAAGACCATTGTTGCCACAACCGTAACCGCATATGTCTCAAACAAATCTGCAGCCATTCCTGCACAGTCTCCGACATTATCACCAACATTATCCGCTATAACTGCTGGATTTCGAGGATCATCTTCAGGTATTCCTGCTTCAACCTTCCCGACGAGGTCAGCTCCTACATCAGCACCCTTGGTAAAGATTCCTCCACCAAGTCTCGCAAAAATAGAAATCAAAGACGCACCAAACCCTAATGCTACTAAAGCATGTTTTAAAGTTTCATCAGAAACATTGTTACTTTCTAATATTAAATAATAAACCGAAATTGATAAAAGAGCTAAACCTGCAACTAACATTCCAGTTACAGCGCCAGCTTTAAAAGCTACATCTAAGCCTTTTCCTAAGCTTTCATTTGCTGCTTGAGCAGTTCTAACATTCGCCCTAACAGAAATTATCATTCCAATATATCCTGCAGCTCCAGATAAGATAGCGCCGATTAAATAGCCGCCTACAACCCAAAAATCTTTAAAGAATAAAAATAAAAGAACGCATATAACCAGTCCAACAATTGCAATTGTTGTATACTGCCTATTTAAATAAGCTTGTGCACCTACTTGAATAGCAGAAGAAATTTCTTGCATTTTCTCATTACCAGCATTTGCTTTAAGAACTGAATTTCCAGCCCAAAAACCATAAATTAATGAAAGTATTCCTGTAAATATTATAAGATGAATTATGCTCATATATGCGATTCCTTTTTATCTTTTGATGCAGCAAAATGCCAAAAAAATGACATTTATGCAACTTTTATTTTTGTGTTACAAAGTACTAAATATTATCCAAAACTCCATTCAAAAGGCCTATCTCTTTTTCAGTAAAGAAATTCTCAGCAATCATCAAATATTCAGATATAACTATTTTCTTTGAAATTCTAGGGCCGTATTTTAACTCATAAATAGCTGGTTTAAATATTGATGACAAGAGAGGATCAATTTTATCAATCTTATCCTTATTGGACAACGCATGACTAAGGTTGTTCTCTATTTGATCTAGATTCTCTTGAACTCCAAGAAAAATTTGTTCAGCAAAATTTAAATTTGATTTAGATATAGATTGTTTGTATTCCGAACTGTCTATTATTTGCTTAAAAATATCTTTAATAGCAAGATTCTTAGAATCTTTGTTAATTGATAGCTGGTATAAAGTCTGAACTACTAAAAGTCTTTGCAAAGATTTAATATTAGACATCTTTGTATGCAGGAAGATTTCTCAGAACTGAAATAACCGCATCAATAGTTTCTACTGGTTTTTGTTCATATCTTGCTTTCACCTGATCCATATTATCGCAAGTTAGAATTCCATTTCCTATCGGTATTTTTTTATTAATAGATAAGAACATGATTCCATCTATTATAGAAGACGAGATAAAATCAAAATGCTTGGTTTCACCTCTAATAATACAACCTAGAGCAACAATACCATCATACTTTTGAATTTTTTCATCGTCATATAATGATATTAATGTTGGAATCTCAAATGAGCCACTAACTCTGCTAACTTCATAAGAATATTCATTTTGATCCAAATAGCTTTTAGCTTTATTAATCATAACATCAGCAATATCTTTATAGAAATCTGCGCAAATAATTAAAAAATTTAGTTCTTTTTTCATTCTTTTTTTAACTTAATTCATTAAGTAATCTAGTTTCAACAATTTCAATATTATATGCCTCTAAGCCAATAAATTTCCAATCAGTATTGGTCAATAAGATCATTTTCTTTACACCTAATTCACTAAGAATTTGGGCCCCCATCCCATAAATCCTTAACTCTGATTTTTCTTCCTGAGTATTATTTTCATCTTTAGGGCCTTTATCCTGAAGTGCTGCTAATTGACTGATTGCTGACGATCCACTATCACGTACAAGAATAAGAATACCTCTACCTTCTTTTGATATTTCTTCAATTGATTTTCGCAAAGATTCGTCATTGCTTCCATAATCACCTAAAAGATTTTCAAAATAGTCAGTTACATGAACTCGAACTAAAATTGGATTTTCGTCATCAATTTTTCCTTTCGATAAAACAATTTGTTCAGTTTTATCAAAATTGGACTCGTAGATTCTTATATCAAAATCTTCCCCTGACTTAAGGGTAATTTTAGACTCATATGACTTATTTAAAAAATTATCTTTCTGTCTTCTGTATGCAATCAAATCAACAATTTTCCCAATTTTAATATTATGTTTTTCTGAGAATTTCATTAAATCTGGAACGCGCGCCATTGTACCATCGTCGTTCATTATCTCACAAATAACACCTGCAGGAATAAATCCTGCCAATCTAGAAAGATCAACTGAAGCTTCAGTATGTCCTGCTCTTATTAAAACGCCTCCTTCACGTGCGACTAACGGAAAAACATGGCCTGGACTCATGATATCATCTTTTGTTTTACTTTGGTTGATCGCAGTGTGAATTGTCACTGCCCTATCCTGTGCAGAAATACCTGTTGTAACTCCTTCTTTAGCTTCTATTGAAATGGTAAATGCGGTTGCATCCCTGGTATCATTATTTTGCGACATTAACGGCAAATTTAACTCCTGAACCCTTTTTTCAGTTAGCGTAAGGCAAATTAATCCTCTTCCATGAGTTGCCATAAAATTTATAGCTTTATCATCAACTTTTTCTGCAGAAATAATTAAATCTCCTTCATTTTCACGATTCTCATCATCCACCATAATGACCATCTTTCCTTTTTGAAGATCCTTAATGATTTCTTCTGTTGAAGATATAAATTTTTGATTCATTTGTTGAATATTATTTCAAATGTTGCGTAACATATCTCGCAAGCATATCAACTTCAACATTTATTATTTCGCCTTCTTGAACCGAATGAAAGTTTGTGTTCTTCCATGTATATGGAACAATATTTACACTAAATTTTCCTTTTGAAACCTTATTAACTGTAAGCGATATACCATTTAATGCGATTGAGCATTTTCTTACGATGAATCTCTTAGTTTCTTTTGTAAGTGCTAATATAACCTCGTAAGACTTGCTGACTTCATTAATCTTAAGTATTTTTGTTGTACAATCAACGTGCCCAAAAACAAAATGTCCGCTTATCTCGTCTCCAATTCTTAAGGATTTTTCTAAATTTACTATTGATCCTTTCTTTAAATTTGAAAGGTTAGTGCATTTTATAGTTTCTTTTGAAACATCAAAATCTATGTCAACAAACCTATCATTTTTTTTAATTGTATGAGCTGTGAGGCAAACCCCATTACATGATATGGAGCTTCCTTTCTTAATATCTTTATTTTTAAAGTTTGTGCTAAGTCTTAAAAGATAATTTCCTTTTTTCTCAAATTTCTTTACCTTTCCAAAATTTTCTATTATCCCAGAAAACATCTCTTAACCTCTAGTATAAATATCCATGATATCATCCTCTACTCTTGTACTATTTTCTAGCTTAAAATTTTTTACTAAATTCATTTTTTTTATATTCAAATTCGAAATTGCTCCAATCCCTTCATTCCCTATTACCTTACTGGCCCTAAACCAGTATATTTTATCAATCAAATCATTCTTAAGTAATGAAGTGCTTATTTTTGATCCGCCTTCAACTAATATGCGGTGATAACCTTTTGTAGAAATTAATTTAATAGCTTTTTTTATATCTAAAATTCCAGGGTTATCTTTAATTCTAATTAATCTAACATTTTTGTATTTTTTTTTATTAAATTTAAAACAATTATGAAAAATAAATATTTTGCGATTTTTAAGCTTCAAAACCCTACTACTCAAACTTAAATTTAAATTTGTATCTAAAATAAATATATCTGGAGAAGTATGATCTAAGCCAGACAATCGGCAATCCAATGATGGATTATCTTTCTCAACTGTACCCCTTCCAACTAAAATACAATCGTTCTTACTTCTTAAATAGTGACCAATCATTCTTGAATACTTTCCAGTAATCCATTTGCTATCTCTTGTTTTTGTTGCAATTTTACCATCAGCGGTTGATGCTATTTTAAGACATATGTGAGGCTTATTTTTATTAATCGAATGAAAAAAAATATTATTAAACTTATTTATATAATTATTAAAATTAATTTGAGTGACTCTTATTCCTTTACTCCTCAATTTTTTTATACCATTTCCATTAACTAATGGATTTTTATCTTTTTGAGATATAACAATATTTGTAAACTTATATTTTATAATAGTATCAATACATGGAGGATTTTTACCTCTATGAGAACATGGCTCTAAAGTTGAATACATTGTTGAACCATTTAATAAAGATTTATTTTTTACTTGATTAATTGCATGTATTTCCGCATGTGGTGAACCACCTATTTGCGTCCATCCTCTAGAAAGTATTTCCCCGTCCTTTACTATAATCACTCCAACAGGAGGATTTGGAGCAGTTAAACCAACTGAACGTTCAGCCATTCTAACAGCTAAATCCATATAAATTTTGGAACTCAATGTTATAACCTAGTCTTTGTTTGAAGAAATGACTCCTAAGAATTCTTCAAAGTCTTTTGCCTCTCTAAAGTTTTTATAGACTGAAGCAAATCGAACATATGCTACAGAATCTATGCTTTGGAGTCCTTCCATTACAATTTCTCCAATAACATCTGAAGATACTTCTGTTTCACCTAGACTCTCTACTCTTCTTACTATTCCACTTAACATTCTCTCTACACGATCATTATCAACTGGCCTTTTTCGTAATGCAATTTGTACTGATCTTTCAAGTTTATCTCTAGCAAAAGGAACTTTTTTTCCTGATTTTTTTACTACAGTTAATTCTCTTAACTGAATTCTTTCAAAAGTAGTAAATCTTGCTCCACAAGCAGCACAGAATCTTCTTCTTCTAATGGCTGAGTTGTCTTCAGTAGAACGAGAATCTTTTACTTGAGTATCATCATTACCGCAAAATGGACATTTCATAAATACCTACTAACTATAAATTGGAAACTTGTCACAAAGCGCTTTAACTTTTTCCCTTACTTTTGTTTCAACTGTACTATTATCGTTAGGATTTTCTTGAAGTCCATTTAAAGTTTCAAGAATTAATTCCCCAACTCGCTTGAATTCCTCCTCTTTAAATCCTCTAGTTGTTCCGGCCGGCGTTCCAAGTCTAATTCCTGAAGTAACCTTTGGAGGATTAGGATCTTTTGGTATACCGTTCTTATTACATGTAATATTTGCATTTTCTAAACTTGTAGAAGCTGCTGCACCTGTTAAATTTTTAGGAGATAAATCAACTAATAGTAGATGAGTATCTGTACCTCCTGAAACTATTTTTAAACCTCCATGCACTAAAACTTCACTCAACTTTTTTGCGTTCTTTATTACTTGTTTAATGTATTCCTTAAATTCAGGCTTAAGAGCTTCTCCAAAGGCAACAGCCTTAGCAGCTATTACATGCATCAATGGACCTCCCTGATATCCTGGAAATACTGCTGAATTAAATTTCTTACCCAGGTCTTTGTTGTTTGACAATATCATCCCGCCTCGTGCTCCTCTAATTGTTTTATGGGTAGTTGATGTAACAACATCGGCATATTCTAATGGATTTGGGTATTCCCCTGCAGCAACAAGTCCTGAAAAATGAGCCATATCAATATGCAGATAAGCGCCAACTTTGTCAGCAATTTCTCTAAATCTTTTAAAATCTATGATACGAGAATAAGCACTGCCACCAGCAATTATTATCTTAGGGTTATGTTTAGTTGCAACTGACTCAACTTCATCATAATTAATTAATCCTTTATCATCTAATCCGTACTGAACTGCATTGAACCATTTCCCAGATAAAGATGGAGCAGATCCATGAGTTAAATGTCCACCTGCATCAAGACTCATTCCTAAAATCGTATCACCAGGTTTAATGAGCGCTAACAATACAGCTCCATTAGCCTGAGCTCCAGAATGAGGTTGGACATTTGCATACTCACAATTATAAAGTTCTTTTAATCTATTTATTGCAAGATCTTCTGCAATATCTACAAATTCACAACCTCCATA
>CEUL01149265.1_pt1 | contig 10737 bp, 9 predicted proteins | sample 427021 | NCBI WGS metagenome assembly CEUL01 (sample SAMEA2622800, study PRJEB7988) | marine metagenome | isolation source: saline water (ENVO:00002010), including | reverse complement strand
AAATTTCCTTACCATTTATATAGAGATTACTTTCTTTAATTGTGACTACATCCCCAGGAATTCCTACTATTCTTTTAATATAATAGATACTTGATAATCCAACAAACCCCCCATTGGGACAATTTTTAGAGTCTTTGTCCTCTGGAAATCTAAAAACTACAACATCTCCTCTTTTTATGATTTTAAAAGGAGCGACTATTTTAGAGGAAGAGCAAGGAAAACCTAGCCCATAATTAAACCTATCAACTAGAATTTGATCACCAACCAACAAAGTTGGATACATTGATTTAGAAGGTATCTTAAAGGGCTGAACAAAGATATATCTAATGAATAACGCAATTACCAATGCATATAATATTGACTTAAATGTTGAAAAAAACTTTGAGGAGCTTTTACTGTCTAAACTCATATCTAGTTAAGCTATATTCTACTGTTTTTTTGCGATAAGTTAAATTCTGAATTTGGTGCTAGTAATCTTTCAACACTATATACATCAGGGATCGAATCTAAACCTTTTATAATATCTTTTAAGTGATTTGCATTTTTTACCAAAATCTCAAGATAAATTGAAGATTTTGAGGAGGAAATCTTCTTTGCATTAATCTTAATAATATTAGATTCATTTTGTGCTAATAAGTTAGATACTTCAGATAAAATTCCAGTCTTATCATTACAATAAAGTCTTAAACTTGTTGAAGATTTTATGTTGGATTTTTCATCCCATAAAGCCTCAACCAATCTGTTTGAATCGACCTCAAGTAGTTGCTTACATGAAATTCGATGAATCGATATCCCCCGACCTAAGGTAATAAACCCAGTAATTTCATCCCCATAAATGGGTCCACAACAATTTGCCATTCTTACCATAATGTTACTAGATCCACCGACAGTTATAGCATTGTTCGGATTTAAATAGTTTTTTTGTTTTACCTCAAGTTTAGTTTTTACTCCCAGATTAAAATAACTTAGTATTTGAACAATATTAACTTTTGATAAGCTATAGTTAATAAATAAGCTTTCAATATTCTTAAAGTTATTTTCACTTGAAAAGTTCTTTAATTTTTCAAGAGTACTTGGATCGTCAATATTCAAACCATAATTTGCTAACTTCTTCCCTAATATCTCTTTCCCTATTTTTTCCGAATCCTTAGATGAAAGATTTTTGATTGAATTTCTAATTTTAGATTTTGCTTTCGAAGAAACTACATATTTAAGCCAATCTTTCGATGGTTCTCGATCTTTATTTGTAATAATTTCAATAGCGTCTCCACTTTTTAACTTATAAGAAAAGGGAACTATAGACCCATTAACTCTTGCACCAGAACATTTATTTCCTAAATCGGTATGAATAGCATATGCAAAATCAATTACAGAAGAGTCTATAGGAAGCTCTTTTAATTCCCCTGTTGGAGTAAATACATATACAAAGTCAGTTATAAGCTCATCTTTTATTGCATCAATAAATTCCCTAGGATCGCTTAAAGTTTGAGTTTCAAAAATATTTTTTATACTTTCTGGTAGATCTATAAGCTTCTTTCTTTCATCCGAATCAATCTTATATTTCCAATGGGCCGCAACTCCATATTCAGCTATTTCATGCATATCTTCAGTTCTTATTTGCACTTCAACTTTATCTCCAAATGGTCCAATAACTGTAGTATGCAAAGACTGATACCCATTACTCTTAGGTAAGGCGACATAGTCTTTAAATCTTCCTGGTATTGGTTTCCAAGTTGAATGAACAGCCCCTAATGCAGCATAGCAGGATGCTATATCTTTGGAAATAATTCTAAAAGCCTTAATATCAAAAACCTTATCAGGATCAAGATTCTTTTTTATCATCTTTCTATAAATACTGTAAAAATTTTTGAATCTTGTGTTAACTTTTGATTCCAAATTAAATTTATCTAATTGCGCTTCTAAAAGATTTTTGATTTCAAAAGAATATTTCTCCCATTCATCTTTTTTAGAATTAAACATCTTGGATATTTCATCATATTCATTTGGTTTTAAAACCTGAAAGCATCTATCCTCAAGCTCAGTTCTGATCCAATATATCCCTAGGCGATCTGCTAAAGGCGCATAAAGGTCAACTGTTTCTTTTGCAAATATCTTTCTTCTTTCCTCTGGCAAATATGATATTGTTCTAATGTTATGCAACCTATCGGCTAACTTTACTAATATCACTCTGATGTCTTTACCTGTAGCTAAAATTAATTTCCTAAAATCCTCAGCTTGTTTTTCAAAAGTTGAACTTATCTTTAATTTGCTAATTTTAGTTACACCATCAACTAAGCTGCAAACCTCCTCACCGAATATATTAGTTATATCTTCTTTTGAAGTTAAAGTGTCTTCGATGGTATCATGAAGAAGACCTGTGATAATAGACTCTTTATCAAGCTTTATATCTGCAAGAATAGAAGTCACTTCCATTGGATGCGTTAAATAGGGTTCACCAGAATGTCTTTTTTGTCCTGCATGAACTTTTGCCGAATAAGCATAAGCCTTTGTAACTTCGGCTATATCTTCTGAAGTGAGATAAGGATTAACTTTTTCTAATATATCATTAAATCTTATCATTTAAATTCCCAACAATATTTTTTCAATATCTTGATAACACTCATCAAAACTATCATTAACAATGAGATGATCAAAGTACGTAGATTTGATTATTTCATTTTTTGCCTCGATTGTTCTGTTCTCTATCTCGTCAGAAGTCATATCTCCTCTATTAAGAAGTCTCTCTCTTAAGGTATCGATTGAAGGAGGTCTAATAAAGAAAGATATACAATCAAAATGGTTAGTGTTAATAACGCTATATGCACCTTTAACATCAATATCCAGCAAGATACTATGGTTAAATTTTATCGAATCCTCGATGGGCTTTATAGGAGTGCCATAATAATTCCCATGAACTTCTTCATATTCTAAAAACGCATTTTGGTTAATTAAATTCTCAAATTCTTTTTTTGATACAAAGCTATAATGATCATTATTGGTTTCACTTGGTCTTTTCTCTCTAGTCGTAAATGAAATTGAAAAATCAAGATTCTTACAATTTAAAAGCAATTGTTTAGTAATAGATGACTTACCAACCCCAGACGGACCAGAAATTATTATCAAATATTTTCCCTTAATGTTCATATTATTATTTTAAAGTAAAAAAAAAATAATGGAATTAGAGATTACCTGCTCTAGAAGTACCCTCACAGGCAGGGCAGCTATAGCTATTCCCTGTGCATGATGAAAGTCTTTTTTCTAATAAATCTAGAATTAAGTCATCCACACCCAATGGCTTAGATACATGATAATTCGTTCCAGGAAACTTTTTTGAAGCCTCAAGAGCCAGAGAAGGTATATCCTGCTGCCAGTGTCTACCAGGACCCAAGAAAAAAGGACATATAATTACAAAATCAGCGCCCTTCTCTACGCATTTGTTATATGCAGTTTCAATGGAGGGTTCAGCTAATTCCATATGGGCAGGCTCAATAATATTATATTTTGACGAAAAACGTTGATGAAAAAGATCAACAACTTCTAAAAGCATTTGATTGCTCTCAACTTTTTTTGATCCGTGATCAACTATTATGATTCCTTTATTCATATCAAAATTATAACTGAAAAAAAAGATTTGCCGAAGGCGGGACTCGAACCCGCACATCCGAAGACACCACCCCCTCAAGATGGCGCGTCTACCAATTCCGCCACTTCGGCATTAAATTAAGCTCCAAATTTAGCAAGCATGTCTGCATGAGCCAAAATGTAATTCATTAGACTTTTACCTTCAAATAAACCTAAGTTACCCTTTATACACTCTTTCTCAGTAAACCTCTTAGAAGTCCCATAAAAACTATTTTTCGAATTTATCATTACAGGAACAGGATGCCAACTGTGACTTTTCATTTTTGATGGAGTTGAATGATCTCCAGTTATACAAACTACATCGAAATTTAATTTCATTATATTCTTTAAGTGTTTATCAAAATCTTCAATAATTTTTATTTTGCCCTTGTAATTACCATCTTCACCATAACTATCTGTTTTCTTAATATGAAAATAGAAAAAATCGTAATTTTTATACTCATTCTTTAATGTGCTTACCTGCTCCTTAATACTTAAGTCTTTTACTGTAAGAGGGTTCATCCCTACGAGCTTAGAAATACCCTTATACATTGGATAAGTAACAATTGAAGCAGCTTTTAAATTATACAATTCCTTGAATTTAGGAATTTCGGGATATACAGAGAAACCTCTCAGCAAAGCAAAATTTGCTTTTTTTTCATCTTTTAAAACTTTTTTTAATTCAGCTATTAGTTTTATCACTATTTTTGATACCGGAGATGATTTACGATTGATATGGTTAGGGAGAACTGGCTCTACTCCGATTTCCTCTGGATCTGTATCAATAATCATGCACTCTTGGGGATCCAACTTCTTTTTAAAACTAAGCTTACAGACAAACCTGTGATCAAGTCCAGAAACAAACTTCACACCGACTTGATCAATTTTTTTTATCTTAGAATTTAATAGGTCTACCAATCTATTATTAATCTTAGTTGAAATTCTTCCAGCTCTTCTATCAGTAACTATATCTTTAGATCCAATCTGTTTTACGGAAGCAAAATTCCCTCTTATAAGCAAATCTTTTTCACCTATATGAACATCTAGACCTAAAGCTTCTAAGACTCCACGACCAATATCGTAACTTAAAGGATCATATCCAAATAACGCTAGATGAGCAGATCCGCTTCCTGGAGTTATGCCGCTTATAATTGGTGTATGTGCACCTGTTTCAGATTTTTTTACAAATTTATCTAATGTTGGGGTCTTAGCTGCTTCAAGTTCAGTTAGTTTAGGGAAAGGAAGACCACCCACTCCATCAAGTACTAGTAAAAGTATTTTTGATTTTTTATTCTTTACCAAACTGCTTCTTAGCTGATGCATCATTAAAACCTAAGTTTATAAATTTACTATTAAACCATCATAACCTGGTTCTATACCTTTTGGAAGATATTCAATAAGTTCGTTGTATTTCAGATCAGAACCCATATGTGTCAATATCGTTCTTTTCGGATTTACTTTTTGAGCTATTAAAATGGCTTCATCAACAGACAAGTGAGCGTCATGTTTAGAATATCTCAAGGAATCTATAATTAATAAGTCGAGATCCTCTATTTTACTAAAAGTTTCATCAGAAATAAAACTACAGTCGGTTATGTATGCAAAATTATTTATCCTGTACCCTAAAATATCCCAATCTTTATGTTTTATAGGAAGTGGTATTATTTCTATACCTTGTTCGATGAAAGAATCATTAACAACTTTCAAGTCAAGTCTTGGCCTACCAGAGATATTTTTATTATTGAAGATATATGAAAAATTTCTTTTTATATCATTAATTGTATGAGAGTTACCAAAGCAACTAATCTTATCCTCTTTTATGTAGCTAAAAATTCTCAAATCATCTATTCCATGTGTATGATCCGCATGAGAATGTGTATATAAAACAAAATCAATATTCTTTACATTATTAAGTAGAGCCTGTTGTCTGAAGTCAGGTGTAGTATCAATAAGAATACTAACCTCCTCAACTAATAAGATTATAGAACTCCTAGTTCTCCAATCTTTCTTTTCGACTCCAACCGTATCTTTGCCCAAAACAGGTGAGCCCACTGAAGAACCACACCCAAGCATTAAAACCTTCATTAAAAAAAATATATCATCACTGATTAGTAATTCAAAAAAGGATATATATATTGTATTCTTATATTAAATGAACCTTGCTGAAATCAATAAAAGAATAAAACATCTTGAAGAACTTATAAATCATCACAATAGACGCTATTACCTGGAAGATAGACCTGAAATTTCAGATGCTGAATTTGATTTACTATTAAAAGAACTTATTGAACTTGAAGAAAAACACCCTACTCTTGCAAATCCTAGCTCTCCTACTAAAAAGGTTGGCGGATTTGTATCAAAAGAATTTAATAAATTTACTCATATTAAGAGAATGTATAGTCTAGAAAATATATCAAATAAAGATGAACTATATAAGTTCATAGAAAGAATAGAAAAAACAATTAAAAATCCTAGTTTTATCTTAGAACCAAAGTTCGATGGATCTTCAGTTTCTATAACATATAAAGAGGGTTTTTTTTATTCAGCATCTACCAGAGGAGATGGAACAATTGGTGAGGATGTAACAGAAAATATTAAAACGATTAAAAATATACCTCTTCAACTTCAAACAAAAAAGCCCCCTAAAATTATTGAAATTAGAGGTGAGGTAATATTTCCACTAAAAGAATTTGCAGCCCTAAACAAAAAATTAAAGAAAGATAGCATCCCTTTTTCAAATCCTAGAAATGCAGCAGCAGGTTCTTTAAGGCAACTTGATACAAAGATTACTGCCGAAAGACCTTTGATTTTTATTCCCTGGGGAGCGGGTGATTTCGGAGATTTAAATATTAAAACAGAGCTAAATTTAATTTCAAAATTTATATCATGGGGATTTAGTACTTTAGGAGAATTTATACCCGCAAAAAATACGTCTTTTATTGAAGACCATTTTGATGAGGTTCTGAAAAATAGAGATAAATTAGATTATGAAATTGACGGTCTAGTAATTAAACTTGATAAAATCGAAGACCAATTAAAACTAGGATTTACATCAAAATATCCTAAGTGGGCAGCAGCAATAAAGTTCCCATCTCTCATGGGCAAAACAAAAATTAATCATATAACATATCAAATTGGCAGGACAGGGATAATTACCCCTGTTGCTGAACTAGAAGAAACAATATTAGGTGGGGTTAAGGTTAAGAGAGCTTCTCTTCATAATTTTGATCAAATTAAATTACTACGATTAAATATAGGGGATGAAGTTTTTATCGAAAGAGCTGGAGATGTAATACCAAAAGTAATAAAAGTATCAAGAAAGAATAACTCTAAAAAATTCAAGGTTCCCAACAAATGTCCATCTTGTAAAATGGAATTGTACAAAGATGGTTCCTATATCTTCTGTAAAAATATCAGCTGTATGGAGGTCTTAAAAAGAAAGGTCACATATCTTGTTTCCAAAAAATGCTTCAATATTATTGGCTTGGGAGGAAATATCATTGACAAATTAGTTGACAATAAAATTGTTAAGACAATTTCTGATGTTTTTAGTCTAGACAAGAATGAATTGCGGAAACTTGAAGGATTCGGAAATAAGCTGGCAGAAAATTTAATTAATGAAATAGATAAGAAGAAAAACGTTTCGTTGCCTAAATTTATAAACTCATTAGGGATTAGGCATGTTGGAGAAAATATCTCTACCTTACTCTCAAATAATTTTACTGATATTGAAAAGATAGGATCATCAACTATTAAAAAAATCGAATCAATAGATGGAATCGGAACAGAGATAGCAAATAGTATTTTTATTTTTTTTCAAAATCAGGAAAATATTAAAGAAATTAATCTATTTTTCAAAAATGGAGTTCAAATAGAAAAAGAAAAAACGACTAAGGGAAGCAAGTTTCTTGGTCAAACAATTTGTATTACTGGCAAATTAACAAATTATTCTAGAGAAGAAATCATAGATCTGATTATTAAAGAACAGGGTAAAATTGTTAATTCAGTTAGCAAAAAAACCGATATTCTAATTGCTGGGGAAAAATCAGGCTCAAAATTAGAAAAAGCTAAAGAATTAGGCGTAGTCATATTAACAGAAAAAGACTTCTTAAACGGATATGTACAGAATGATTCCTAATAAAACTCTATAGATTGCAAAGATGGTAAAACCGTTAACTCTTGAGAACTTATAGAAATACTTAAGAGTTATGTACGAACTGATAAATGAAAAAATAAGAGAAAATAGAACTTCAAACCAAATGTCATTAATAATTATCAACTGACTGGTATTAATCTTATAAAGTGTTAAACAGAAAGCACCTACAATTACAGGAGCTGAGAGGATAAAAGAAAAAATAATAGAACTTTCTCTATTAATATTAACAACTCTTGACGCAATTATTGTGGATGCCGATCTGCTAACCCCTGGTATCAAAGAAAAGCATTGAAAAAGACCAATGACAATAGAGTCGTAATATGAAATATCAGATAAAGTTTTTTTATTTTTTGAATAATGATCCGATATAAACAGTACTATTCCAAAAACAATTGTAGTAATAATAATTAAATTATTAATTTGGTTAGTATCAGCTATTAGGTCATAAAATAAAAAACCAAATAAAAAAATTGGAAGTGATGCGATTAATATCACTTTGTTAAATTTTATACTTTTCAAAACATTCATCTCAAGCTTAGTATCAACAAAAGAGAAAATAACTAACGCAAATATTGAGCCTAAATGCATTGTTGCAATAATTAACAATGTTAGCGTTTTACTTGAAAAAAAACTTCCATAAATTAATAAATGTAAAGATGAGCTTACAGGAATAAATTCTGTAATACCTTGTATAATTGATGCAAATATTAAATCAATCAATATCAAACCTGCTTATCAAAATCCCAGCAGCAACACTGACATTCAACGAATTTGTTAAGCCCTTATTATTTATCTTAATTAATAAATCACACTTCTTTTTAACTAAAGGGCTCATACCTTTCTCCTCAGAACCCATAACTATTACAATTTTCTCATTTAAGAACTTATCAAAACAATTATCTTGATAATCTACTCCATTAAGATCGGCTCCTAAGATCCAATAATCATTATTTTTTAAATAATCTAGAATATTAGCAAGATTTGGAACCTGATAAAAATTAATTGAAAAAATTGATCCAGCAGATGATTTCACAGAACCAGGAGAAATAGAAGCTGATCTGTTTGAAGGAATAACTATATCAGTAATACCAAAAAAAACGCATGTCCTTGCAATAGCTCCAAGGTTTTGAGGATCTTTAAGATGATCCAAAACAACTATTTTTTTTATTTTATCTTTATCCCTTTTTAATTCTGATACGCCTTTAACGGATTTTATGGTTATCTCTGCTGCTAGTGACTGATGATTAGGGCTATTAGTAAGCTTTTCAAACTCAAAATCAGATAAGTAATTTAATTTTATATTCTTTATTTTCTTCAAAAGAACAGCAGGGATTTTCTTAATAGTTTTCTTTGATACATATATTTTGATAATATTATCTGGGGATAACTTTATAGAATCTAAAACTGGATTAATACCATATATAATCATCTATATTCCGGATTTTTTTATTCTTCTATTAGAGGGACCTTTAATAAAATCATTGTAAATATTTAAAACTTTTTGGAAAAAGTACTTTTTATCCCAAACCTCGCTTGAATTAAATGGTACGCCTTGAAGATAGGTACCAAAATGTAAATGGTCTCCAAAAGCCAATCCAGATTCCCCTGTTCTCCCTATAATTGTATCTGTTTTAACCTTATCTCCTACACTTACTAAGATTTCACTTAAGTGGCTATATAGAGAATAAAATCCTAATCCATGGTTAATAATTATTGTCTTTCCATAAATACCTAGACCATCATTATTAACATAAGAAACTAACCCTTCAGATGAGGAATAAATCTTTGCGTTCTTAATCGATGATAAATCATAGCCCCAATGATAGGTTGTCATAAGTGGCTTATCTTCGTCTTTGAAATAATAATCTCTCTTCTCACTGAAGTCAGAGAAAACTTTAGAATTTCTCATTTGGTAAAAATTACCTGATGTAATTAAGTTTCTAGATATAGCACTTGTATTTGATGATATTTCTATATTATTTTTTTCTCTTAAAATCATATTTAATTCTAAAAAATTATCTATTGAGACTGTAGTTAAATTCGAATCAAATATTTCATTATATTTATTGAGTAAAAAACTCAAATCAATTACTATATTAGATGTTTTCCAATTCTTATTTTTTAATGTCTTCATTCTTCTTAAAATAGAAACGGAATTACCTGATAAATCTTCGGCTACAATTTTAATTTTTCCATTCTTACATGGGCTATTTCCACAGGTAAAAAAAACAAGGTTAGAATCGACACTATCTCCTTCAATAGTAATGGGATAGAAATTAGTATTTAAACCAGTATCTACATAAGACAAGAAAGTATCCTTACTAGTCTTATAAATTACATAACCAATCCCACCCAGGTATACATACGAGTCTGTTCTGACAGACTTAATACTTGGGGGTTGAAAATCAATACTTATTTTTATCTTTTTATTAAGATTTGAATTAAAAAATTTATTCTCATATTCAATTTGATAATAAAGATAAAGAGATTTTAGATTATTTTTTTTAATAAACTTTACAACCTTATCTTCCTCAGTGAAGGGTATTGATATAATCTTTTCTTCAAAATCACTATCTAAATTATTTTCTTGATATATTGGATAAATACTTTTTTCTTTTGTACCCAAGGAGACTTTAATCATAGATATCTTTGTATTATCAGAGATTATTCTTGCTTTTAATCCTGAATATGAGATTGTATTTTTAGAGAGAAGCTCAAAGCCAGGATTGTGAGCAAAAGCTACATATAAAGCATAAAGACCATAGATCAATACCAAGATTAAAAAAAATAACGTTACTTTAAATTTCTTCTTCTTCTTAAACATATCAATATCCTAAGTATTTAATTATAAAATAAAAAAAAGGAAGAATTACTATTAAACTATCTATCCTGTCTAATACTCCGCCATGGCCTGGCAATAAAGTACCAGTATCCTTAACTCCAGATTTTCGTTTAATGAA
>CEUL01377232.1_pt1 | contig 10812 bp, 4 predicted proteins | sample 427021 | NCBI WGS metagenome assembly CEUL01 (sample SAMEA2622800, study PRJEB7988) | marine metagenome | isolation source: saline water (ENVO:00002010), including | reverse complement strand
GACACGCGAAACACTTTCGAATTCGGAGTCGGTCGTTTCAAAGGCGCTGTCGATCCGATCACAAAAGAATTCAACGAGTTCCCTGACTGGGCGGATCTGTTGGCATCAAGCCCAAACAAACCATCCGCCGTCGCCATGTATTGCACAGGCGGGATCCGCTGTGAAAAAGCAACCGTCTACATGAAAGACATCGGTTTTGACGAGGTCTATCACCTCAAAGGCGGCATTCTCAAATACCTCGAAGAAATTCCTGAAGAAGAAAGCCTCTGGGAAGACGAATGTTTCGTGTTCGACCAGCGTGTCTCGCTAAAGCACGGTCTTATCGAAGGAGAGTACATGCTGTGCTACGGCTGCCAGAATCCTGTCTCCCCTGAAGACCGTAAATCGCCTATGTTCGAGCTTGGAGTGAGTTGTCCAAAGTGTGACGACATCCTCTCAAACGAAGAGCGCGCCCGTTTCCGTGAACGTCAGCTCCAAATTCGGCTCGCACGCGAACGAGGTGAAACCCACCTCAGAGATAACGCATCGAAACGCCCATACACGAGCACACCTCGCGAATAATCAGCAACCTATCAGATTGACAAACTGCCATCCGACTGACCAAGACCAGATTTCATATTGGCTCGGAGAGCCACTTCACGTGTTAGCCATCTCCCCAACAGCCTACGATGAAGTTAGAACTTCTCCAACCTGAGCGCTAAGTTCTTCATAAGTGACAGATCAATCGATAGGAAAATCGAGCTGCTTTTGGTATGGAAACTCGGGTGGTAGCTCAAGAACGTATACGCCATCAAGAGCCCTATAGCGCTTCTGTGTATCCATCCCGTAACCCACGAGCCATGCTTCCGAATCGGAAACTAATGCGCAAAAATCGGGTGACACATCATTTTTGCGAGCCGAAGGTTTGTCAACCAGTACGCAAACCGAAACCTCGGCGAAACCACCCCGCTTGAACTCATTTACGAGGTGAGCCATCGTAGTCCCTGTGTCCAACAGGTCATCGATAATCACAACCGGTGAATCTGCATCAATCGAGTCATTGAATTTGCTCGGAAATTCAACCATCGGCTCTCTCACCAACCCGTCATCCAGGTATGTTGTTACGAATACCGGAGCAATGCACCATTTACCCGGAGAAAGTCGTTCTAACTCCATCGCGAGATCCGAGCAAAATGGCATAGCCCCGGTAAGCACAGGAACAAGATTCACGGCATCGCTGTAGGAATACAAATCGTTGATCGACTTAGCAACCTGTCGAATCGCAGTTTGTACCTCATCGTAGGACCAAAGCATATGCATTGAAGGGACGCTAGACGATTCCATCTACCTATTCATGACTTTCAGTGTTCGGTAACTCAAGACAGAAAAATTTAAGCCGGCTAACGAAACAAATTCCGTTAGCCGGCCTTTTGTCTTCGAATCCCTTCTTTTTCATGAATTTATGAAAAAGAAGGGATTCATTTCAATTTAGCTGTTCACTGAAACAACGAAGTACAACACGGATATCACCGCGACTCCAATCGAGGCGTAGTTCAATGAGCGACCTTTACCGCTAAGAGCCTTGATCAGCACGTAACTCACGAATCCAATAGCAATTCCATAAGCGATCGAATATGTCAAAGGCATAATTATCGCCGCTAGTGAAGCCGGAACATACTCTGATACGTCATCCCAGTCTATGTCCTTGATGTTTCGCAAGAAGTATGTAGCAATGAAGATCAGTGCTGGCGCCGTAGCAAAAGCCGGAACCGACTGAGCCAACGGTGCGAAGAACAAACACGCAGCAAATAACACTGCAACTGTGGCTGCTGTTAGACCCGTTCGGCCACCTTCAGCGATACCTGCTCCACTTTCAATGTATGAAGTAGTGTTTGATGTTCCTGCCAGTGCACCGACCACTGTGGCTGATGAGTCAGCCAACAACGTACGATCGATGTCTTCGATCTCGCCATCATCTTTAACTCGACCCGTCAAGTTTGCAATTGAAGTTAAGGTTCCAGCTGTGTCGAGGAAATCAACAAACAAGAAAGCAAAAGCTACACCAATAAATCCAGCTGTAGCGATAAGCGAGAAGTCGAGCTGGAAGGCGTGTTCAGGGCTCGGTACCGAACCAGCAACTCCTTCGAGATTTGCTTCACCAATGATCCAAGCAATTATCGATACCGCAAGAATTCCTATAATAATCGCGCCTGGAATTTTGCGATTGCTTAACACCGCCATAATTATGAAACCAAGACCCGCAAGTAAAACTGGCCATGAAGCAACATCACCAAGTCCGACCAAAGTTGCAGGGTTATCGACAACAATACCGGCGTTCTCGAATCCGATGATTGCAAGGAATAGTCCGATACCAGCACCAATACCCAGTTTCATGCTTCTCGGTATCGAGTTGATGATATATTTGCGAGCCGGGCTCACAGATAGGACTATGAACACAATACCGGCCAGTAAAACCGCAGCCAGTGCCTGTTGGTAGCTATAGCCATCTCCTAGTATCACCGTATAGGTGAAGTAGGCGTTCAGTCCCATCCCCGGGGCAAGAGCAACTGGCCAGTTAGCCCATAGCCCCATAATTAGCGTACCCACCACTGCAGCGATGATCGTCGCAGTGAAGACTGCTCCGAACTCCATCCCAGTCCCATCGCTAAGGGTCAGAGGGTTGACGATAGTGATGTATGCCATCGTCAGGAATGTAGCCAGCCCAGCTAGTAGCTCTTTGCGGATCGTCGAACCCGCTTTACTGACTCCAAAAAATCTTTCCAACATTTTTCAGCCCTTTCGCCCGAACTCAAGACCGTCCAAATCAAAGAGATTCGATTGGAATCCTGAGAAAATCTTGTAACGGCTAAATCCATAAAAATCTACCGAACCAGCCGAATTAGACGCTTTATAACATGCCCCAACATTTTTATCTAAATAGCCGCTGATATATAAGAATGAGGGAATCATACGCATATCAGAGCATGTCAGGGTCAATCACCTCAGACCTACTGCTAAAGTAGCATCGCAGAAAGCAACGGGGTAAAGATGTTGATAATCAAGATGACATAAATCCTCAAAATCAACACCCAAAAAAAGAATCGTCATCTGGCCCATTAAATACGGCCGTACCAAGTAATCACACGGGCGTGTACGGCTAATTCCAAAGCATAATTTTCAACCCAAATAGATTTTAGATTTCATCTGATGCGTTTTTTATTTCTGACTTTAACAATTCTCTTTATTGCATTATCCGGATGCCAAAGTTCCGATAGCAACTCAGATGAGACTGTCACCAACTCGGATGATCAGCAGGTTCAGCAGCAGGATGCAAACGGCAACTCGGATGAGGATGGAAACAACTCTGATGATCAGCAGGTTCAGCAGCAAGATGCGGAGAATATAGATCCGGGGCAAGCGAATGGTTCAGTCACTTGGGCGACGGAACCGAATAGGGTCCTAGTTCGATGGTTTGGAAGAGCAGCCGCGGGGCTTCCAGAATATGACCCAGAATCAGAGGACAATCTACCGACTATATTGCCTGGTTCAGAAACGGCACCAACTGTGAAAATTGAGCGCCGATCATTACCAGACGGATCATTTCAAGAAATTGATGCCGGTCTCACTCGTCTTAGTGAGTTAGAGGCGCAAGACTTGCTGGCTGCTGGTGATTGGTGGCAGGAAGTATCTTCCTATGTCAGCAGTTCACAGCAATTACCAGCTGGACAAGTAGGTATTTCTAATGTTTATGACGCGTTTGACGAAAATCCAATGGCAGCAGAATTTTGGGCTAACAGTCATCATGAATTAGCTTTGTTGCTGGGTATGGGCTACTTGGATGAGGACCTTGAAAACGGCGCAAAATATCAGTATCGGGTTAGCCTTGAAAAGCCTGGAGAAGAATCTGAGATTATCGGCCACACACCTTTTATAAAAGTCGGACTTCAAGAACAGAAAGAGGTGTCGGTATATGCATCTTCAAGCGCAACAGAAATATTTAGTGCAGAAGAGATTGATCCGCAAGAGGTACATGATAGGAATTGGCTAGGTGATCAAGCACCCCGCCGCTGGGCTGATCAAAGCATTTATGTTGGTTGGCAGTATCCCGCACAAAATATTGAACAACCGATAACTGTTAACGGGTACAACATTTATCGATACCCGGTCGAACATTATCTAGATCCAAATGAGCTTCCGATAAAAATAAATAGTAGTCCGGTATTACCAGGTGGAAGCGATCAAGGTTGGTTAAACGCTCCTCAAGGCGATTCGCAGTTGATAGGTTTCGACCCCGATACCGAACAATATCAATATGATTTAGAAAGCCCTACCCCCGCTCAAGAAAACGAAAACCAAGTAGTTACCCCGGGCTATTTTGCAGTTGACGATGAACCTGATGGGGACCTTGGCCAAGTCTATTGTTACGCAATTGCGCCGATTGATTTTTTCGGGAATGAGGGCCCAAAAACACCCGAATATCTCCAAGAAGGCGAGGGGGGCAACTGTGCCACCTTTGAGTCTCAATTACCACCTGAGCCTCCATCCAACTTAACTGGTCAAATTGTTAACGCCCAGATCGAACTGCATTGGGATGTTATAGATGGAGCTGATCACTTTTCGGTTTACCGAGCCGAAGTTGAACAAGGCCAACCCTATCCTGCAGATCCTCAACAGTGGAGTGACGTTTCTGAACCCCAAAATTTTTCAGAACTCGAGGGTAAGGTTAGATTTGTTGACACCTCAGCAGCTGCATTACCACAGAATGATCAGGAAGAAATAGATTACTGGTACCGCGCTAGGACTTGGGATGCAAATGGCAATCGAAGCCCGTTGAGTCAGCCGGTATTTATATTCTTAAGAGATTCAAAGGCTCCAGGTTCACCAACTCTCGAGGCGCCAAGTTCCCATGAAAAAGACCCAGCCATGGTGGCGTGGAACAAAGGTCCATGCATTGAGATCAAAGTGGACGAAGACACCGACTTCGTTCAGATTTACCGAAGTATTGAAGGGGGCTCGTACGAACTGGTTGCTACCATCCCAGCAGATCAATTGGGCGAATTAGACGAATGGTGTGACCCGAGTCTTTCGGGCGTAGTTGGTTCTGGAGAAGCAGACTACGTAGCTCAAGCACATGATTCGGATGGAAATTATTCTTGGTCCGAAGCGTACACAGCGATTTTTGGAGATGGTTCGCTTTTTGATCCTCCGGTAATTATAGACATTGTTCCGGAGGCCGCTCAGGCAGGGGTTGTAGTCAACAAAGTTACCTGGATAGCAGACGCATATCCTGACTACGACAAATTCAATATCTATCGCTTTGAGAGCAATACAGATCCTGCAACTATTCCCGATCAATTATCAGGAATGCCAGCGACTGCTTCGGTTTTAGCTGATGAGCAGGGAGGAGATGTAGAGGACCTAGGTAATGGATTTGTACAAGCAATATTTAAGGACACTGGCCTAGTTGAGGGCTCTTCTGATTATTTCTATGTCGTCTCGGCATATCGCAATAGTGATGACGCTGAGCAATACTCTGATCCAGTAAAGGCCCTGCCTAGTCAAACTACCGGGCTCCCGTATTCAACGCGAGACGTGAAAAGATCTAAATGGTGTTCCTCGCACACCTACACCCAAGATGGTGGTGTGGAAATCAATTGGGATCATCGCAAAACTGGTTATAAGCAGGATTGTGAAGAAAATAAAACAACTGAGTCATTGGAAAATATTGATTCAGGCGCACATCTGATTTTTAGATCACGGTACAAGGATTCTGGATACGTTCAAATAGCTCCCGTCTTAGGTGGAACGCCTCATTCCAATGATCCGCAAATTGCTGAAAAGTTCTATTCGACGGTCGACTGGCCGTCGTCAGGTATGGGAATTGCATATCGGGACAAAGATGCGTCATTTGGTACTTACTGGTACGTAGTTGTCACTTTAGATCTCTCTAGCGGTGAACCTGTCACAGTGACTGAACCGCGATCAATTAAGTTGCAGGATTTAACAGGACTTCCCGAAGATCAGTTTGTGGATAGCAAATGTCGACAAAAGAAGCCCGTTGAACTAGAAACATTCACAACACCTGAGAAATTACTTTTTGGAGAGGGAACACCTTATGAGTCAACCGTAATTGTTTGTAAGTGGACAAGAGTTTCGCAGACCTCTGCAAAAACTTTCATTGGTGTTGGTGAAGGCTACGTAGAGTTCACGCTGCCAGGACAAAACTCGATCTTTGTCGGAGTCAACTTTGACGAAATAAAGGTGAATGCTGATGGGACGGTATATGGAGGGTACGCAAAATCAGATCATGCTCCGATACTCGTCGACAACTACCCTGGGCTGAACTATTCAGTTGAAAATATTCTCTTGGACTCCGGAGAAACTCCAGGTTCAAAAGCAGATCTAAAAGTTTTGCTTGATGACAGTATCTTCATCGTAGAAGGTGGAGAGAAGTCTAAAACGATTGAGTTAGATGATGTTTCGGTTACAAACACTTTCGGTTTCGAAGTAAAAAAAGTTCTGACTAACTCAATTCCCGAGGACGCTGCTGTCGCCGTTACAGACGATCCAAACCTCACATGGCCTGAACAACTGGATTGGTATCTGGTAATGGATGAATTGCCTTTAGCGTTCATCAGTAAATCGTTATTGATCTCCGAAAAAAGAATAACGTCAAATAGCTCTGTTATTGGAAGATACTTTGAGAGATTTAATAATCGCGGAATAATAGGTCCGATAGACCGAAAACCGTTAAATTCAAAAGTGAATTCCAATGACGCAGTTTTTCAAAGTACAACTTTCAATGTTGAGTTGTTTGAAATCTCATCTGACGGCGTGCAGGGAGAGTTAATTTCTGATTCTAATATCAGTTACATCCCTTCAATTCCCTACGACGCTAGTATCAAAAGTCAAGGCGGACGGTTCACTTTGGACGGCAGTTCAATCGTAAGTGGGACTCTCGCACCTGGTTCGGCATCCACGCAGTATTCATCCGGTCCAGCCGACTTCAATACTCAACTTCTAAAAAGCGAATTTTCTAATCTGAACTTTGGTTCCGGAGGATTAATTACAGGTCAGGTAGTACCAACTACCCAGGTCTCTTGGTATTGGGAAAAGTTCGAGATTAGCTCAGAGGAATTTGAGAATCGCGCATTGGTAATCCCTCCGTTATATTCGTCTGGATTACCCGCTAAAAGCCCTGCATTCCAAGGCACTTTCGCTAAATTAGACAGCCCGCTCGACCAATATCAAACACTTTGGGATCCCATTGAAACTGATCCTTATTGGCTTATGCCAGGGTTCAACTTATCTGGTAGCGGAAGAATCAATTGGGCATGTATTAATACCGTCATGCCAACTGAGGCCGATTTATACATACGCCAAAGTGGAGTGTCACACGCTTTTAGTGCAAAAGATGCAGTTGGTGGAAAAACCCCTGATGGCTATTCTCTTGGGTTGTCGAAAGTAGACCTAAGCTTCCTCGATAGCGACATCGAGTATCACCGGGCAGGAGCTGAACTAAACCTCCCATACCCAGCAAATTTCAAGTTCAGTGGCAATGTGACTGATTTTGATGATGGCTGTATTGGTGCACTCGCAAACGCATCAGGCGGTACTGAGGTCTTAGCTGATCATTGGAACTTGGAGATGCGGCCTTCTGTAGCTGAGTTTTTACCAGTTGAAGACGTCGAAGAACAGAAGCGATTATTCCTGAACGGAGGCATTAAACTTCCTCATAACGTAAATGATCAGGGCGATCAAGTTGAATGGACACCCTTAAGGTCACGCTGGGAACCTGAGGGGGTCAGCAGAGAGACAATATTCAATCAGGTCCCCTTGATTAGTCTTCAAGGCATTTCATATCTTCTGAAATCAGAATCTGGGGTGATGCTCAGAAATCCAGCAGTAGAAGAAATACCTGCAGATCCTGAACCAGAAATCGATACATTCGCTAACGTAGTTGATAGGCCTGATTGCCTCGAATGTCCTGGCTGGATAAGTTACAACGGCACGATTACTGTGCCGTACTTTGGCGAACTTGTTTCGACGCATAACCCCCAATCTGAAAATATCGAATTGCATGTCTTCACTAATCATGACGAGACCAACAATTCTTGTAGCACTTGTAGTGACTACATAGGAAGTTCAGGAATATCTGCAAACCAGACATGGATTTCGGAAGCCGGATTAGAGTTGGATTATCCATTAGTGATTTCAAAAAATAATGGATTTGGTCTAACACTGGCGGGTGTCGATAGACTCGCTGTATTGCCATACGATCCCGCAGAGTGGTTGGAAATAATCACCTTTGACACTTCTACTGTGATCGAATCAAAGTTGGATCAGGGTAGCTCCAAGGCAAACACGGGCTTATTTATTGGTCTGAGTTCAGTCCCAGCGGTTGTCAAAGCAGTCAACGATTCCTTAGCAATTAATCAGAACGGTGGATTGCCCCCGACTGGTGAAAATGGGATGGATCGTTGGTTCACAAAATTCGTTGGTAACAACAAACCAATCAGTGACAAAACATTCGATTTGTACACCGGCTCAGAAGACGTTGATGGAGCACCCGGGTGTACCAGTGTGCTTGAGGCGATCTGGGGTGATGGTAATTGGACTTACGATTCTGTATACGGGCTGATTAACGCAGAGGTCGAGTTGGAAACGGGTTGTTTTGCTGTCGATCTAATTGATCAAGAAATAGCCGATGGAAATAATGAGCAGGAACTTACTGCTCTATTGGCTCTTGGCGGTGGGGTCGGTAAAGCACTTGATTTTGATGATTCTGACTATCAGACAGAATTTAACTTTGTCAGAGGCAACGTTCTATTCAGCGAGAACATAGGTGGACCTGGCAGTGATTTTGATCGGTTTGATCTCGCACTGAGGACAAAAATTGCTGATGAAGAGGATGTCTTTCTCAAGACGCCTCGTCTTTCTTTCAGTTATGACAAATCTGGAGATTTCACGATAGCTGGAAAAGAAGTATCAGCTCATATGTTTGAGTATGACATCGATAGAGCTGACTTCACGCTTACCATCAGCACAGCTCAAAACAATGTCGGCATTAATGGTGGTGTCACTTATTACGATGGGTTGGAGTTCGAGGTAGTAAACCTTCATGTCGTATCTGGCGTGTTTGGAGTTGGGCAAGACGTTCTATACATAGGATTGATGGGAGACGGGGTATTAACTGAAGAAATAGGTGGTGAAGTAGGTGCAGCGATTTTGATCGGGCGAATCAATCAAAGTAGTGCAACGGTATTGACCAATCATGGATTTGCAGATTTGGTTGATAGAGTTCCACTCGAGGATGCTCTGACCGGGGTTTACGTGAGAGCTTTAGGCACTATTCCAATTGTCAATGATGGATGCATGCTCTCGTTGTATGCCGGTGGTGAAGTAGAAATTTGGTACTTCACCGGTGAACCGGAAGATGTTTACGGTGGCTCTATTCGAGGATTTGCTTATGGTGAAGCACTATGTGTTATATCTGCGAGAGGTGATGTGACATTAAGTTTCAACAAAACAATTCACAATGACCAACCTGCTCAAGTATTTCAAGGAGACGCCTGGGTATGCGGTGGTATAGGCTTCGATTGTGATCCGGGGACTTGGGGTCCGACTTGGAGTGGACGCTGGTGGGGTGATAGTTGGTGTTGGCAGGCAGGCGCAGCAGCTGAGGTTATTTGGCAATCTTGGGATGGCTGGGATTACTCGTTAGATGCTGATTACGAGTAATTGGTGAAAAACAATCTTGGAGAGGAACACAAGTGGATTTTACGGCCCTAGTAGGGGCTCTTATTTACGTCTTCCGAAAGTGTTTTTGCTTCTCCTGAAATGCGGCCGCGTTTCTTCTGTAAGGTCGTTCCCATAAAGCTTTTATAAGACGTCTTTTAGATACCATCTTCTTTAAAACAAATTACCCCTCGCATAAATGCGAGGGGTAATTTGTTTTAGCGGATAACTTTACGCTTATGCCTCTTTTTTGGTTACAAGACCAGTTATACCGATAGCAACTACCGCAACAGCCCAAAGGATCCAAGTAACGAAAGCGAGGTCATTCTCGTCATTCCCGTTAAGTATCAGGTTCACTATATCCACCGCGGATAAAACACCAAGTATTCCTACAAAAACCTTGAATATTAGGTTCCCAAGACCATTCTTCAGCGCAAACCAAGCGATTATCAATTGAACAAAAGCGCTAGACACAATGAAAAGCGTGTTGATTGAATGTCCTACAAGGTCGAGGGTTTCTTGTTTTTCGAAAGTTGCATCTTCTCCAACCAACAACCAAGTACTCAGACTGAGTAATAACGATCCGACCATTAATAGTGCCATTATTCGTAAATACAGGTGCCACTCACCTGTGACATTAACAGCCTCACCTAGTTGCACAAAGGACTTCATCAGATACACAAACAAACCAACACAAATAATAAAGAAGGCTACAGCCACTGCCTGACTGTCCTGAAGCTTCTTAAATTCCTCCGCAGGTTGCGCATCTTCACTTAACCCTAATACTCCAAAAAAGAAAGCAAACATTCCTACGCTTGCCCACAGTCCTCCGAGAATTAGACCCCACGATGTTACTTTTGATAACTGCATAATTTTTTCTCCTCGATTTATTTCAAATTACGCACTTCTGGCTACGGTTACACATCTTCTGGTGTTATGCAAGGTTATGCAAGCGTCGTATCGGTTCTTTTCCTGGTAGATATTTAACTCACTGAGCATTTCTTACCAGCAAGCGAGCAGGAGTATATTTTTGCCATTTCTGACATGGATAGATAGTGACACCCAGTCGGAGCAATTAATCAGCAGTGCCACATT
>CEUL01125795.1_pt1 | contig 10843 bp, 9 predicted proteins | sample 427021 | NCBI WGS metagenome assembly CEUL01 (sample SAMEA2622800, study PRJEB7988) | marine metagenome | isolation source: saline water (ENVO:00002010), including | reverse complement strand
AACATCGCCGACTCCGCAGATGAAATTGAATCACTGGTGAGAAATGTGGTCTCTGCACCCATATTGGCGCAAATAGCAGAGAAACGGTACTGGCGAGAAGCTTGGGTTGCGGCAGAAGTAGAACCCGGCATTGAGATTGAGGGTTCCGTCGACTTAATGATCCAAAACCCAGATAAATCGATCTCGATAGTCGACTACAAAACCGACAGTGTTCGAGGTCAAATACTCGCTGAAAGGGCAGTGGGATACGAACCCCAACTCGCTGGCTATGCTCTGGTTCTCGAAAAGCTCGGAATGACGGTAAGAGACGCGACACTGATTTTCGCCGACGGCGGACCCTGTGGTGAAGTTTACGAGCATCGAATTGATGACCTTGAGTTGGCAAAAAAATCCACTATGGATTCGATCCGAGAAAAACATCGTACTTGAATCATTGATTAATTTAGGAAAGGTTTTTAGCCTCCCAAGTGCTCCGAATCACTCCACGTCACGCTAACATCGGCATTTGAATTAACACGATCACGCTCGCGGAGGTATTTGATGGGTCTACTCGACGGTAAGAAGGCTCTTGTAACAGGAGCTCGAAAAGGAATTGGTCGAGGTATCGCACTGACTCTTGCCAACGAAGGCGCCGATGTTGGCATCAACGACATCGTGGACGACGAGACTTCTCACCGTGCGGCAGAACTGGTCAGCAGTCGCGGCGTGAGCGGGACATTTCACTCCGGCGACGTCAGTACGATCGAAGGTTTCAATTCGGTCATTGACTCGTTTATGGCTGATCACGGGCAGATCGACATTCTCGTCAACAACGCCATCTTCCCTGACCAGCAGCGATCCTTCTTTGAAGTCGATGAGGCTTACTGGGATCGAATGATGGACCTTTCACTCAAAGGGTATTTCTTCGGGGCGCAGCGAGCCGCTAAAGAAATGATCGCGGCTGGCAAGGGTGGCAGCATCGTGTGTCTCTCCAGCGTCCACTCATATGTTGCAATGCCAAGCTGGACTCCGTATGGAGTGGCAAAAATGGGACTTCGACGAATGGTCAAGGGGCTGGCAGCTGACCTTGCCGGGCACAACATCAACGCCAACTGTATTGCTCCCGGTGCGATTTCCAATCGGCTACCAGACGCTTATGACGACGATGTTGTTGATGGCGCTCCCCACGATCCGGAATCACTCCGATTTTTCGTTCCAGCGCAAAAGGGCGGGTTGCCAAGTGATATTGCGAATGCAGTCCTCTACCTGACCTCTGATCTCGGTCAGTACGTCAACGGCGAAACAATACTCGTCGATGGCGGAATGATCGCAGCACGACAGATACACGACTAGCCAATAAGGTGGGCGAAATGTCTGGACCCGGAAAACTACTCGAAGGCAAAAAAGCGCTTATCACTGGCTCACGTCGGGGGATCGGTGCTGGAATCGCGACTCTGTTCGCAGAGCACGGTGCAGATGTTGGAATAAACGATGTAACCCGGGACGAGGAAGCCGACAAAACGATCGCGTTAGTCGAATCTCTAGGGCAAAAGGCGTCCTGGCATCAGGCAGATGTCGGGGATACTGATGATCGCACCCGGCTGCTCGACGAATTTGTTCAGCAACATGGTCGAATCGACATTCTCGTCAACAACGCCGTTGCATCCCGAGATATGCACTTCACCAAGATCACCGAGGAGTTCTGGGATCATCTGGTTGGGCACGCCCTGAAGGGTTACCTGTTTTTGGCACAAGGTGCCGCGACCCGAATGATCGATCACGGTCATGGTGGAAGCATTATCAACATTAGTAGCGTCCACAGTTTCCGAGCATGGCCGCATGACGGTGTTTACGGGATAGTAAAAGCCGGTCTTAATCGAATGGTTCAGTCGATGGCACATGATCTTGCCGGGACAGGAATTACAGCGAACTGCGTAGCTCCTGGATACATCGACAGTCGCGTTTTACCGGACCACGAGGAATCATCACGAGGCGATGATGAGTATCTCGGCGGGGCGAAAAGCTTTATCCCGAGCCAGCGTGGTGGACTTCCAAGGGATATCGCAGGGGCGTGCGTGTTCCTGGCTTCGGAACTTGGAGAGTACGTGAACGGTCAAACAATCACGGTAGACGGTGGGTTCCTCGCCGGCGGTGTCCCGCCCGATTCCATGCCGCTTGAACCAGGCATGCCAGGGGCCATGGAGTAAGCGGTGGGAGATTCGAGTCATATCGAACTCGCGCCAGATGGCGAGAACCTCGTATACGAGACCCCGTGGCTGGATTTCTACTACGACGACATAGTTCATGCCGACGGTACGCCAGGTAAGTATTCGTGGTTCAAGCGACACAATGACCGTGGCGCAATGATGATGATCCCGGTCACGCCTTTGGGTCGATTTCTGGTGATAAAAATTTGGCGTCACCCGATTAAGCGGTACTTCTGGGAGTTCCCAGCCGGACTTGCCGAGGACGGCGAGTCTTCTGAAGACACGGCACGTCGGGAGTTGCTCGAAGAAACCGGGGTCACGGTTGATCGAGTAGAGACGATCGGCAGCGTGGTGACAGTTTCTGGACTAGATGGCGGCGCGTCGGACGTGGTCCTCGCCGAAATCCCCGAAGTGTCTCCTGACGATCTCAATTTGCAATCGAGCGAAGGCATCGTGAAAGCGCGATTGCTCACACTTTCAGAGCTATTCGAACTACTGGCATCTCAAGAGATAAACGACGGTGTAACGATGAATTGCCTGGCTCACTACTGGATGTGGAGTAACCGACAAAAGAGTATCGCTGGCGGAGAATAATGAAAGATATTTACTCCCACATAGATTCACATGTTGATGAATCGATACAACAGTTATTTGAGCTCGTTAGACAACCTTCGATTTCCGCGCAAAAACTCGGATTCGATAGAGCCCCGCGTCTGATGAAAGATCTGTTGGAACTCAACGGATTTGAAGCGGATATCGTTCCAGTGCCGAATGACGGATTGCCAACTGTCTATGGTTTCATGCCTGCTTTGAACGATCCTGAGACCGCACCGACTCTTCTTTTTTACTGCCACTACGACGTTCAACCGGTCGACCCGCTGGAGTTGTGGGATACCGATCCATTCGAACCGACGCAAGTTGACGACAGACTTTACGGTCGCGGCATGTCGGACGATAAAGGCAACATTGGTGCTCGCCTCGCTGCGATCCGCGCCTTTGTTGACGAACGAGGTGGCGTGCCGTGCAACATCAAGATGTTTTGCGAGGGTGAAGAAGAATCGGGTTCGATCAACCTGCCTGATCTTATCGCCGAGAGAGGCGACGATTTCAATGCCGATGCATGTATTTGGGAAGGTGGCGGTCGAAATCTAAATGACGATCCGTTCATGTACCTTGGTCTCAAAGGCGTACTCGGCGTTGGACTCAGCGTCAAAATGCTTGCCGGCGACGCTCACTCTTCGTATGCGGCGATATTGCCGTCAGCGGCGTGGCGATTGCTGCGAGCTCTCGAAACTATTAAGGATGGAGACGAAAGAATTTTGATAGACGGCTTTTACGATGCCGTCACAGAACCGTCCGCAGAAGCGATAGCCGCGGTTGAAGCGTTGCCGGATGATGCGCCTGAGTGGCGCGATACGTTCGGCGTGACAGGATTCGTGAAAGGACTTGAAGGTGAGGATTTGCGAAAGCAACTCACTTTCCAGCCGACCGCGAACGTTGCCGGTCTCGACTCGGGGTATCAGGACGAAGGTCTTAAGACTGTATTGCCAGCGGTTGCCAGTGCGAAGATGGATTTTCGACTGGTTCCAGATCAACGTCCTCACGACATATTCGAGAAACTTCGTAGACACCTCGATAAGCACGGTTTCGACGATGTCGAGCTCGAACTACTGGGAGCGGTGAACCCGTATCGAACCGATTTGAATTCGCCGTGGGTACAACTCGTTGCCGAGACTGCGGAGGAGATTTACGGTCGAAAACCTGTAATGACTCCCAACATGGCGGGTACCGGACCAATGTTCGATTTCGGCGACACCCTGGGTATGCCGATCGCAACGTCAGGTATCGATCATCCTTCGCACAAAATTCACGCGCCAAACGAAAACATCACAGTCGAGGATTTCACTCTCGGAGCGAAGCACGCCGCACTAATAATCGAACGATTCGCACAGGATTGGGGATAAATATCATTCGCTTAGCTCTCAGGGCGGACGTGTGCGCAATCTCGTACAAGCTGGATTCAGAATATCGATCAAGACATCCCAATGCCATCCTGGAGCTCTCGAAGGACGGCAGGCGGCGCAGGTGGGGATTGGCGCTTACCTGGCGACTCGCGCTACTCTGCCCCAGATCCCTTGTTACCTCGGGATTTGGGGCCAACTGAGAACCTACTTGCGCATCTTAATTGCTGACTACGTTAGCGATGCGATTCCTTCTGTGTAGAATTGGCTGGTTTTGTTGACACTTGTAGTCCGAGAGCGCACCCGAAAATGGCCGTAATTCAACCCACACCTGAACACGTACTCGACAAAGAGACCATCGAGCAACTTAAGCGAGTGAACACCACCGCCGTCGTGGATGTGCTTGCTCGAAACGGATACGAACCGCACTACGTGTATATGCCGAAAGTTCGCACGATGAACCCCGGGCTACGTCTGGTAGCCCGAGCGATCACTGTTCGATTTGTTCCTGCTCGGCCGGACGGAATGGCAGAAAAACCCGGTGGTGAAGAATCACCAGAGTACGCCGCCTTTGAACTTGCAGGTCCGGGCGATGTCATCGTTATGGAATCGATGCGGAACAAGCGCATGTCCATTGGTGGCGATATCAAGTTCTTACGACTCAAACAACGAGGCGTGGATGGCCTTGTGTGCGACGGTGGAATTCGTGACATGCACACCGTGAAAGATTATGGCGTTGGCATGTGGGGACTCGACAAAACCTCCAATCTCGGGACCCGAGTTGGCACACCGTATTCGACCAACGACACGGTTGCTGTCGATGGCGTTTTGGTGCGCCCAGGTGACTACATCGTTGCTGACGATGATGGTGTGGTTGTTATTCCTCGCGGCGTGGCTCCAGACATTGCGAAGAAGGCTATCGAGTACGACGATCTTGAAGAGTGGATTCGCCGTCGATTGGATCGGGAGCAATTGACTCCAGGTCTGTACTACCCGCCGGATGACGAGATCATGGCAATGTACCGCAAGGAAAAGGCCGAACAGGGCTAACGGTTTGTTGCTGGCGATCGTTTGGGGTAACGGGCGGGGTAACGCCGCCCGCTTTCCGAGACCGGCGTCCCCTCTCGTAACGCCCTCGGTGCGCGACCGCCACCCCAGATTACTCGTTTCCTCAGAATATGGGTGTCTGTGTCGAGTCGGCGTCTAAATTCATCATCCTGAGACCCGTCGGAGGGTTCGTTCGCTCTCCCATCTAAGTCAGCAGCCGGATGACTTAGCCGTTCGGCGAACCCGGTCGAAAAATGCACCTGACCACCGTCAGAACTGGATATCGATGCACTGACCATCGTAAGCGTACTGAATGTCGAGATGTTCTGAATCTTTCAGCGCGGCAAGTTCGGCGTTAACCGAGTAGTGATCAATATCATGAGTTGCGTCGGTCAACAGCGTTTTGCATATTCCAAGTTCCCGAGCTTTTTCAACTGCCTGCTCCAGAGTGAAATGTGTACCGTGAGTTCTCGCTGGGCGGAGCGCATCAAGAATAAGAAGCTCAGACCCTCTAATCAGATCGGCCGTGGAATCGGGGATGTTCGAAGTGTCTGAAATGTAGCTAACCGGACCGAAGCGATAACCGAGTGCTTCGCGTCCTTCGCCATGTTCAACCGGCAACGGAACGAACTCGAGTCCGTCTACCTCAAACGATTTATGGTCTATAACCGTGAAGTCCAGCTTGGCGACACCCCCGCCACCAGACTGCTTGTTGCGATCCACCAGATAGAAAAATAGTGACTCAACTGCATCTAGATCTACCTGTCGTAGATAAATAGGAAGCGTTGCCTGGGCGTTGTTAGTCCAGTCCCTGAGATCATCTAACCCACCAACCGCATCTGCGTGAGCATGCGTTATGACCAGCCCGTCTATGGTCTGGGCGTTAAATTTTGGAAACCACTGGATCGCCGATTCATAGAAAAATTTGCCGGCATCGATCATCAGGTTGCTAATGCCGCCATCCGATCGTTCGCGTTGTATCAAGAGAGACGTGTTGCGGCGACGGTTAGGCGACCCGGGTTTCACGGCGTCGGGGCAAACTAGGCACGTGCTTTGGGGGTTTGACAGACATGAGACCCTCGGCACTCCTTCTGAGGTGCCGGTTCCAAGGAAAACGATTCTGGAAATCGGGGTGTCGGTTGTGGAATCTGAAATCGTCACCGAAAAAGGATACCGACAGAGTTGGTCAAATTTGCTAATGGTTAAGTCGCAATGTCGAGCTAATATTTCGTTATCAACTCCCAGTTAAACGAACTGCTTGATGGCGCAGCAAATGGAAGATTCATACTTCTTTCTGCCGAACAACCGACCGCAGTAGCCCTGATACGGGAGATAGCTGGAATCTGCGTAGTGCCCGATTACGATTTGGCTCCGACCGGCTCACAGATACGCCACCAGCGCTTTAGAGCTTCAATCCCAACATGGCGGGCTCAGTTCGGATGAAATGCTGATGCCTATTGTGATTACTTATAACGCTGACAGAAATCAGCCTCCTCAATCTGCCTTGTCACGGTAAACTTCAGTCTTTCAAAATCTAGTCATCGTCTTGAGTGCATCGACACGTCGAGTCGCTAATTGAAGAAGAAACAATGAAAAAGACCATTCGCGGCGAACTAAAGAAGAAACTTCAGGCTGGTGAGGTGGTTGTCGGACCGTTCACCATCGTGCCGTCAGCAACCATGATTGACGCACTTGGCTATGCGGGGATGGATTTCTGCATTCTCGACACCGAACACGGACCGTTATCTATGGAGACGGTCACGGATCTCGTCATCGCGGCGCAAGGAACCGGTGTAGCTCCGATCGTTCGTGTCGGCGGTAACGAAGAATGGCCGATTCTTCGAGCACTCGATATTGGAGCAGACGGTGTTCAGGTTCCACAAATCAACCAGAAGTCGGACGCCGAAAAAGTCGTTCACGCTGCCAAATACGCACCAATGGGTGAACGTGGCGTCTCGGTTTTCACTCGCGCAGGAAACTACTATAAGGACGACGCAGTCGACCACCCGACGCGCCAGAATGAAGAGACCATGACCGTAGTCCACATCGAGGGGCAGAAAGGTCTCAACAACCTCGAAGAAATCATGACCGTCGATGGAATCGACGTTCTATTCCTTGGTCCTTACGACATCTCGCAGTCACTCGGTGTCCCCGGCGATGTGCGGTCTAACATTGTTGAAGACGCCCTAAAAGAAGCAGCTTCGAAAGCCAGAGCGAAGGGTCGTGTGATTGGTTCGTATGCAAAAGACGTTGAGATGGGTAAGTGGCTTATCGATCTCGGTGTTCAGTATCTGTCGATCAATGTTGATGCGACGATATACATGCAGGCATGCGAGAGCATAGCTAAGGAACTCAAGTAGCCTGAGTGTTGGCTTAATCCAACAAACTGAACAGCTCAAAAATTACCGCCGGAGTTTTCATAGCAAGTCAGGGTTTGGTGAAACGCCGAAACCTGGTGCATCGCCAGTTTGGATGTAGCCTTCAACCGGCTCCGGCACACCGATCCACAAATCGTCTTTCGCACTGCCTCTAACGCCTGGCAACAACTCCGCAAAGTCGTCGCATGTCGAAGCGGCGATCAAATGAAGCCCCCAGGGTTCTCCTCCTCTGTGCGGCACGACTGACGCTCCTGTCTCTTGCGCCATATCAGTAATTCGCAGTCCCGCAGTGATACCTCCACACCAGGTGATATCAGGCTGCCAAATGTCGTAAGCGCCCGAGCGGGCGATGTCGGCGAATCCGTGGGAACTAAACTCGTGTTCGCCTCCCGCCATGTTTACCGGGGCGATTTTAGGTCGAAGCTCGCCGAGTTCTTCAAGGTCATCTGGCGTCAAGATATCTTCGAACCAGTGAATTCCTACATGTTTCAGAGACTTGTGCATCTTGAGCGTAATTTCGCTATCCCACGACATGTATACGTCGAACATCACCTCAGCATCTGATCCAAGGGCATTTCGAGCCTTCTCAGCTACGTCGACCGCCTGATCTATAGATTCTTCGCCGGTCCACCGGTGCGGAATTTTTTGAGCCGTGAAGCCGAGCTCCGCGTAATATTCAGTGTCGGGACCGGTGGCGTAACAACGGATTCGAGGTTGGATCGAATCACTCAGAAGTCGAGCCACTGGCTTGTTTTCCGCCTTTGCTATGGCATCGTAGAGAGCAAGGTCAACACCGCTCAACGCCATGATGGCAATTCCTTTACGACCGTATGGAATCGACTCGGTGTATAAGAAATCCCAGACAGCGGAAATATCTTCGAGCGAGTTCAAGGGTTTACCAACGAGTATTTCGGCGAAATGCCCATTTACGACTTCAACGGCAGCCTTACCACCACCACCGTATCCCCAACCGACCTGACCGGTGTCGGTTTCGATCCTGACCACTATTTGCCATAGATGGGTACGCCACGAAGGCACCGTGTGTTCGTAGTTGGGGTAAACAGCGCTGACTGACGTAACTTTCAACCGATCCTGCCTAGAGATACTTGAGAATTGCTATTTGCTGGATATTACTTGCTTAGCAATCTACAAGACAGATCGGTATTGAGAAAACAATAGAGGAACCGATAGCGCTGGTCTGTTCGCGTCAGATTAAGCGATTTCGGCGATTAGGAAGGAGTCGGTAGGAGCTCATGATTCGCCTGGCGCAGCGCATTGAACATAGGTCACATATATTCCGAACTGGTCGTTCCGTAAGTGAGCGTCATCTTTGCATCGGGAAAAGCCTTTGAAAATGATCATTTTTCTAACCGGAACAATGAGAGTTACTAATGACACATCGCGTGTGCACCGAAGTCTTGATCGACCGTCGAAGGTTCAAGCAATCGACGCCTAGCACAGGCGCTGGACTGACACAAATTGCTTGTACAAATTCAGTGTGTTCTGATGGTCTTACTGCAGCATTACTGGTTGCTGAGAGTTGCCTTATAGTCTGCTGTGGAAATCATACGAGAGACGATCTGCACCGCTACGAATCCGACTGCGCCGACCATCGCAATAAGTGCGACCGCGGTTGATGCACCGAGACTTTCTGCCGCTGCGCCCATTGAAAGTGCACCGAAAGGCATGAGTCCGATCACCAGGAATCGTACACTGACCACGCGGCCACGAATGTAGTCCGGGCAGTAGATCTGAACAACCGTCATATTCACGACCATGTAGCTGGTCACGGCGAATGCAGTTACAGTCACGAGCGCAATCGACAGGGAATACCACGGTGATAAAGCGAACCCGATCAAGGACGCGGCCGCGAGCATGCCGAACGAAAGTTCGAGCTTCTGGTGAGAAATGCTTTCGCCAATTGCAACAACCGTGAGCGAACCGATTAGCGAACCGACACCTGCTGCCAGCATGAGAACACCCAATCCGCCTGCTCCAACGTTTAGAACATCTTCAGCAAACACCGGCATAAGTGACTGGAACGGTCCGACTGTGAGGATCATCACCATCGCACCGAGCATCAAGAAGCGAATCGTAGAGTGTTGGAATGCGTAAGCAAGCCCGGCTTTGACGTTGTCAACAATCGACCCGGTTGGGTCGTTAACGCTGGTGTGATGGACCGGACTTAGAGTCGAGTAAATGATCAGAGCCGGGAGAGCGACTACTGCGCTTACGCCCAGCGCCCAAGTCGCTCCAACTACTGGGAGCATAATTCCACCGATAGCAGGACCAATGATTTGTGCCGAGCTGTACGTAGTTGCAGAGAGTCCGACTGCAGTTCGCATTTGCTCACGGTGTACAAGTCCTGAGATCAGGGCTTGCCGAGCCGAAACCGCCAAGGAGAACGCGATACCGTTGACAACAGAGATTGTCAGGATGTGCCACGGAGCCATCACTCCGGCTGCCGATATCGTAAATAGAGCGAAGAAGCTTGCGAAGAGTGTGAAGTCTGATCCCAAGGTGATCATCTTTCGGTCAACCCGGTCCGCGAGCGCTCCACCGAGCAGTGATAACAGCAGCATCGGCATCATCATCGCAGCCGTCACCATAGTCACCATGAGCGGCGAATGGGTGAGGTCGTACATCATCCAACCACGAATCAACATTTGCATGTTGAATCCGGTAAAGGTCGCGAAGCCTGCGGCCCAGTAGCGTCGGTACTGGCTGTTTCGAAGTACACCGAGTGGGTGACCTCGGCGAATATGTCGAACCGGTCGTGCTTTAGTGGTGGATCCATCGGAAGCGCTCGTGGTGCCGTGTCGATGAAGCATTCTTAGGGTTGCCGTGGCTAGAACTCCGTCGCAGTCGTTATTTCAGATCCGCGCTTTTTCTAGATAGTGCTTTAGATAAAAGGAAAACGGTCAAATCCGCTCCATTATTTAACGCTCGCGCTTGGCCTACTGAATCTCAATACATTTGACCCCAATAATTTGTGATATCGCGCAATTATTCAAAACTTTAACTTCAGGTAAGTGTTCATTTACTTACTAACGAATTGAGATTGAGACCGAAGTTTAGGAAGATTGCCGCTAATTCATCAAATTGGGTTATGTGAATCCGCGTTTACAGTCATACAATATCTAGGTTGCTTTGATACGGACGGCGATATTAGCCATAAAGATAAGTTGGCAATGTCGGGGCGTGGCGCAGCGGAAGCGCACCCGCTTTGGGAGCGGGGGGTCGCAGGTTCGAATCCTGCCGCCCCGACCAT
>CEUL01019605.1_pt1 | contig 10849 bp, 10 predicted proteins | sample 427021 | NCBI WGS metagenome assembly CEUL01 (sample SAMEA2622800, study PRJEB7988) | marine metagenome | isolation source: saline water (ENVO:00002010), including | reverse complement strand
CTACGTGCACCTCATCTTGTGTCGCCATCGTTTCGAACCGGGTCCCGCACGCGCAGACGACTTGGGCCGCCATATACTCGGGATGAATCCCCTGCTTCATATCCTGCTCCAACAGTTCGGTCAGGCTAGAGTAAGGAAAGCTATACGAGGGACCCACGAGGGTCTAGTGAGTCCGCTCAAGAGTCACCCTATCTTTTGATTCTTTCACGTTATCTACCTTTATAAAGATCTGTGCCCACACTCTTCCAAGAGCTACGCAAACGGAAGTCAATTACTTCCTCTACCTTCGCCTGGCACATTGGGACCCCACATAAACTGCCAACCCAGACGTACCTGAAGGTATTGCAGATCGGGCATGACCTCATACCGCCCATTCGCGTAAAAGCGCATACCGTCAGTGATTGGGTACTCGGTGCCGACGTGAAGATTGAAGCCTGCCTCCACCGAGTCCAGAAGGTCTTCTACGAAAGTACCCCTGATAACCTCACCATCTCCATCTATAACGTGAGCAGTGACACCCAAACCTCCGAACGTCAGGACGTCCATCGGAAGCTCCCAGACGACATGCACGTCTGCACCGACAGCTATATCAGTGTAGTCGATTCGCCCCAGATCTAGCGCAGGTCGTACTCCATCATTCTGCTCCTCCACAAGATCCTGGACACGATCCTTAAGCTCGACGATGTCACCCGCGTTCATTGATGAGGTCCAGTACATCAGTGAAGGAACAAAACGCACCCCAGTAGCGGCATACCCGAGATCAAAACGCACTCCGTACGACGTCGTGTTGATTACGCGGTCCGCCCACAGGTAACCATACTCAAGTGCAACCCCACGAAACGAGAGGTGCTCGTTGCTGACACGCGCAATGTCCTGAGCACAGAGGCTGGAACAAAAAACCGTCAACGATACCACCGCACCGACGACCTCCCTACAAACCGTCATCAGGATGATGTCGATTGGTGTGTTGTCTCAACAATTTCAGCGACTAGATCATAGTCATGTGCACCCACTACACGAGCTCGAACAAACTCTCCTGGCTTCCACACGCCCGAGCCTATCAAATGGGTAACCCCATCCACATCCACGGCTTGTCCATCTGTGCGACCGACCGCCCCATACTCAGGATCATCGTTTAGAGATTGATCAACAAGAACATCTGTCTCTCTTCCGACATACATAGAATTTCTCTCGAACGAGATCGCTCGCTGAAGTTCCATTAGTTCCTCCAATCTGTCATCCATCACATCCCGCGGAACGTGATCAGGGAGTCTTTCGGCTCGTGTCCCCTCCTCTACCGAATAGGTAAACGCCCCGACCCGTTCAAATTGAATTTCTTCAAGAAGCTCCAACATTTGACTAAAGTCGTCCTCGGACTCACCAGGAAAACCAACAATCACAGTCGTGCGAAGCGTCAGTCCAGGAATCGCTTCCCTCAACCAACCTGCGCGTTCGATAATCGTTTCCCTTCTCTCTGGTCGGCGCATCAGAGTCAGAATTCGATCACTACCATGCTGAATAGGCATGTCTAAGTAGGGAAGGATTCGACTTTCAGATGCTAACAAGTCCACCAATTCCCGAGTGATACCTGACGGATACATATAGAAGAGTCGATACCAGGGAATCGCCGTACCTTCGAGCAGAGCTCGTAAGAGATCTGGCAGAAGCGGTGCCTCAGAGTCATGTCGCCGAAGATCACGCCCGTACCACGTCGTATCCTGCGATACGATGTTGATCTCTTGAACACCAGCGGCATGCAGACCGGACGCTTCTCTTACCAAGTGGTTTATGGGCTGTGATCGGTGTAATCCCCTCATCATCGGGATAGCGCAGAACGCACACGTATGGTCACAACCCTCACTGACCTTAAGATAGGACGTGTGACGCAACTCGCTTGAAAGAAGGCGGAGCGGCCTCTCCATTAGAGGAACAGGGGTCGACTTATCCGGCAAGAATCCTAGACCCCGAAGCTCCGTTACTAGTTTCGGAAGTTCAGTGAGGCCCAGGAAAAGATCCACTTCGGGGATTTCCTTGGCGAGTTCATCGCCGTGTCGTTGGACCAAACACCCCACAGCAACTACAGCCCGAACGCCTCCTTCTCCCTTCATCGCACATGCGTCCAAAATAGTCTCGATCGATTGCTCCTTAGCCGACCGGATGAAGCCACATGTATTCACAATTATGACTTCTGCATCTTGGACATCGGAGGAGACTCGGGCGCCATGTCCCAAAAGAGCTGCCATGGTGCGTTCTGAGTCCACCGTGTTCTTGTCGCACCCCAGTGTCACCAGTGCTATGCGCGGACCATCTTCCTCACCAACATCATCGAATTCGTGATAAACGATTTCCGCGTGATTCGAAATACTAGAGCGAACCGGAGTTCGAGACAGAGGAAAAACTGGAAGATCCCTCCTCCGATTCATCTTGGGCCTCCCATCAGCGGACCATCACCAACACTCCAGATGGAGGCGTAAACGTGAAGAAGTCCGATCCGGGGTCAGCGTCGAACCCGACATTTCCCATCGTGATGGTCCGAACGTTACCGTTGGCTTCCTCCATTTGGATGCGGCGTAACACAGGTGCACCCCGGTCGATCCAAATCGTGGCAGAGCGGTAGCTCATGCTGAGCCTAGGAACCATTCGCAGACGATGAGTCGACCATTCCTCAACATCCTCCGCACTTTCGTATGTGACCGCGTATTTAGCACCCGGATTCTCAAGAAATTCCCGATGAAAATCTCTTCCTCCCGCGCTCCGATCCGCCGACGTCTTAAGGACGGTTTTCTCATCGTTACTCGGGAAATACACCCACGTAAACATCCCATCGACCACTATGAGATCCCCTTCCGGGTTATCAAAACGCATCGCAAAGAGGTTCGGCTTAGCTTGACACAAGCGACCGGTCCCACTGCGCTCACTGCCAAGAAGCGGCACGTACAGGTGCTGCGTGAAGTCGGCACAGAATGTCTCGACGTCCCCGTATCGAACTGCCGCCTTCTTAAGAACTTCAAGACCTATGTCTTGGGCGCCGGCGTCCCTGGGATGCCATCCAACCAAGAGTACCATTCCTAACGCCACCCATGGGGAGACCGACCCCGACAACCGGGTCACATTTATCTCCCACATCGGATCAGTCTCCAGCCATAAACTTTTTTAGTTCGTCCAACATCATGAGGACCTCACGTCCCTTCGATCCTTCCGATGGACCGAGCACACCCGCATCGTGAAGCTGGTCCACTATTCGTGCTGCTCGTCCGTATCCTATACCCAGCTTACGCTGCAAGAGTGACGTAGATCCGGTCCCGTTCTGAATGCAGACCTCTGCTGCCTTCACAAAAAGGCCGTCCCAATCACCCTTTATTTCGTCAGGACCCACTTCAGATTCTTCTAGTTCCGCACCCCGCACCTCCTCCAGGATATCCGGCTCATTGGCCACGTCGATCGAATGACCTACCTCTTCCGCATGACGATCGAGCAGTTCCACATACCACCCCATCAGACGCTCTGTATCCTCTGTCGGAAGGAACGCTCCTTGGATCCGAACAGGCACGCTACCTCCAGGCGGCAAAAAGAGCATATCACCATTGCCGAGCAGCGCGTCGGCCCCGTTCTGGTCAAGAATGGTTCGTGAATCGGTCTTAGATGCTACTCGGAACGCGATCCGAGTTGGAAAATTGGCCTTTATGAGCCCAGTAATAACGTTCACAGAAGGACGCTGTGTCGCTACGATCAGATGAATTCCAATTGCTCGTGCTTTTTGAGCTAGCTGCGTAAGAGGCTTCTCTACTTCAGACTGTACAGTCATCATTAGATCGGCAAGCTCGTCTACAACAACAACTATGTAAGGCATGATGCCTTCCGAATAAATCCACCTATCCTCGTCCGCGTCATGGCCTTTGGGAGTGCTACGACGGAGTGCTTGGCCCTCTCGCACCTTATTGTTGAACTCGCTGATCGAACGGACGTAGTTCGCCTTGAGGAGTTCATAGCGACGTTCCATCTCCATAACTGCCCACTTCAACACCCCCGCAGCATCCCGAGGGTCAGTTACCACGTTGTGACGGAGATGAGGCAATCGGGAATAGACTGAGAGCTCAACCATCTTAGGATCAATCAAAAGGAGGCGGAGTGTTTCTGGTGTGTGCCGATACACCAAACTCGTCACTATCGTGTTGAGACACACCGATTTTCCAGCCCCAGTCGCGCCAGCGATCAATACATGAGGCATCTTCTCGAGTGGCGAAACATATGGTTTGCCATTCAAGTCTTTTCCTAAAGCGAGAGGCAGCACTCCTTTGGCCACTCCGAACTCTTGAGCTTCGAGGATCTCACGTAGGTTAACGATCTCGGCATTTGGGTTCGGGATCTCAACACCGACAGCTCCTTTACCCGGAATAGGCGCCACGATCCGGATCGTTCGAGCTTTCATTGCTAATGCTAAATCTGCGTCAAGATTGGCAATACGGTTCACCTTCACACCTGGCGCTGGTACGACTTCGAACTGGGTCACAACAGGACCGGTCGTGCGCCCACCGAGAGAGCTTTTGATGTTGAAAGTCGCAAGTTTTTCAATGAGCACCTGACCGAGCTCATCAAGCTGTCTCTCCATGCTCGCACGGTCCCCACTCTCGGGGGCGCTCAGAAGATCTACTGGCGGAACCTCATGCTCCACTGGAACGCCCGCATTTAGATCATCCATTCCGGCCTGACCGTCTAACCTTGATGGATCCAAATCTTCACCCTTCGGGTCTTTTTCTGAGGCGAGTTCCTCAGCAGACTCGTCCCCGACTTCATCAGACGCTGCGTTGTGTCCAGTACCTATAGCAGGATCGTCGTCCAGCTCCGCTTCATAGGTCATCTCCACGTCCGTAGAGAGCTCGGACACTGGATCAACAGTCGATTGCTCTACGGAGCATGTGACATCTTGAGGGATGTCCTCCTCCTCCTTTGCCCACTCTGGCTCCATTCCCTCTACTGGAATCACAACCTGGTTCGCAAGCTCGCGCTCACGTTGATCAGCAAGTGCCTGAGCTGCCACTTCCCGACCGCGATCAGCAACGACTTTCATCGTTCGACCAGCCGCGTCTCCACCGGCCATAAACCCTCGGCCCAACGATCTCAGGGGATTCCACCCCAAAGTTGTTACACAGAGAGCAACGAACGCAGTTGTCGTGACGACCGTGCCTCCCACCACTCCAAGCAATCCGACCAGAGGATACCCTAACGTCATGCCTACCCACCCCGCGGACATTGATGACTGTGTCGCGATCCAAGTGGCAATAGGAACAAGAAAAAGCATTCCAAAAAAGAGGAGCCCAAACCGCAAAGCCCTCGAGGACACCATCCATCCACCCAGTTGCAGCCCGAGGAAGATCACAACCACCGGTACTATGACGGACGCGACACCCACCAGAGAAAACAAAATGTCGCGAATCGTAGCGCCAAAGACCCCCACCATGTTGCCTGAGGGGAACCACTCTAAACTGCGCGAACCAAATAGCTCAGTCGGAAAAAGTGAGAGCAAAAAAAGAACGGCGACCCCAAGCGCCGCCACCGCTGCTATCTCTCGCCGTTGCTCTCGAGACAGCAAGCTGTTTCCACCCTTGTTCTTCTTGGATCGCCCCCTCTTTGAGGTCTTTCTCTTGGAGGTCACTATCCGGTCAGGCTCCGGCTCGGGTGATCGACTGGTCTACCATCTCCACCACAAAATCGTGGCGATCGACGTCTGCACATAGTGCGAGGTCATCCCCTAGTCCCACTCTTATCACGGCGCGCCCTGCGGCTGATAGACTCAGGAAACTCTCGGTCGGCTTTCGGGCTTGAGCAAACGCACGGACCGCCCGAGTCGCGTCATTCAAGTCGAGAGCTCCATCTTTCTTTGGTTCTTTACCTGAAAGGACCCTTTCAATGAGATGCCCCGCACACAAGGCGTCGTCCAGAGAAAAAGTATCCTCATGTCCTATGCAAATGATGGAAATATGCTCTGCCATCGAAAGCTCTTCCGCCACAGAACCTAGATTAGTCAGTGCACAAGGGAGAACTCGATCACCTTCCTGCGCCAGCCGTAATGCTCTGGTGACATTCGCTAAATTCATTACAACCTTTTTGCCCGCGACCACCTCACTGGTGAACTCATGCGGCGAGTTGCCCAAATCGAAGCCCTCCACTTTCTCTGCTTTTCGCTCTCCACAAAGCAGGGAATCTTCCCGACCGAGGGACGAAACAAGCTTCACCGCGTCCTCTGTTGATTCGGTTGGGAAAATCTCCCGCGCACCATTCGCCAGTGCTTCGACGATCGTTGTAGTCCCTCTTAAAACATCTATCACTACGACCGTGGAACCAGAGAGCTCGGCTCCATCGACTTCCTGGAAAGTGAAGTAAGTATCTATCCTCACTGGACCGGATGATCCTTGGACATCACTCGGGCAACAAACCCTGTATCCAGGTCCCCTTCGACAAAGTGCTGGTCATCCACGATCTCCCGGAGAAACGGTATGGTTGTTGGAATTCCTTCTATTACCATGTGATCCAGAACGTGCCGAGCCCTGACTATAGCTTCCTCGCGAGTCTTCCCACTAACGATCAGCTTCGCAAGCAAGGAGTCGTAGTGCGGTGGGACTCTGTACCCGGCATACACATGCGTATCCAATCGAACCCCTGGGCCACCCGGTGGATGGAAAGCAGTGATGGTGCCCGGCCCTGGAGCAAAGTTACGATCAGGATCTTCAGCATTGATCCGGAACTCAATCGCGTGCCTCTGATGTACTATCTCACCCTCCGGCGCAGCAATAGGTTCCCCCGCAGCAACCCGGATCTGTTCTTTGAGCAGATCGAATCCCGTGGTCACTTCAGTGACCGGATGTTCAACTTGGATCCGCGTATTCATCTCCATAAAGTAAAAGGAGCGATCCTCGTCGAGGAGAAACTCGACCGTGCCGGCGCCGACATAGTCGATCGCCTTTGCTGCACGCACAGCAGCCGCGCCCATCTCAGCTCTCAGTTCTCCTGTCAAACCCGGCGATGGAGCTTCCTCTACCAATTTTTGATGACGTCGTTGTATTGAGCAGTCACGCTCTCCGAAATGCATCACTCGCCCATGCTGATCGCCGAATACCTGGATCTCAACGTGCCGGGGCTTGAGGATACAACGCTCAAGATAAACGTCAGAGTTCGCAAATGCTGCTCTAGCCTCATTCTGCGCTGCCGCGAAACGCTTGGGGAATTCATCAATATCCATTGAAACTCGCATGCCCTTTCCACCACCACCCGCCGACGCCTTGATCATGACGGGAAAACCAATCTCTTTCGCAATTGGAATTGCCTCCTCCACGGTCGGCACGATTCCATCTGAGCCAGGGACAGTCGGAACTCCGGTTTTCACCATTGTCTCCCTTGCTGTTGCCTTATCACCCATGAGACGGATCTGCTCAGGTGTCGGACCAATAAAAGTGATGCCTGAACGGCCGCAGATCTCACTGAACTCGGCATTCTCAGCAAGGAAGCCATAACCGGGGTGGATCGCCTCCGCACCTGTGACCTCAGCGGCCGCTATGATACGGGATACGTTGAGATAGCTCTCTGTAGCAGCAGCAGGACCGATGCAGACATCTTCATCTGCAAACCGTACATGAAGGGATTCCCGGTCCGCCTCTGAATAAACAGCTACCGTCTTGACGCCAAGCTCGTGGCAGGCGCGAATGATACGGAGAGCAATCTCTCCGCGATTTGCAATTAGTACTTTGTTAAACAAACGGTTGCCTCCCGGACCGCGAAAACCCCGAATGCGGAAAGGGAATCGAGTCCACTGAAAACCCTATTTAGGGGTCTAGGCTGCTAAAGAGGTTTGGATCAACTAGGATCGACGCGAAACAACACTTGACCGAATTCAACGGGCTGTGCGTCTTCAATGCATATCTCAGTGATAGTACCGGTAACTTCGCACTCCAGCTCATTCATCAGTTTCATAGCTTCTATGATGCAAAGGGTCTCTCCCTCCGCAACCTTCGAACCGACATCTACGAAGGGTGCAGTGTCCGGTGCTGGCGAACGATAGAAGGTTCCCACCATTGGTGACGTCACCTCAATCAGGTGACTGGCAGAGGCCCTCTCGTCCTCCTCAGGGGACGGAACTACTTGAATATTCTCTGAAGCGGCCCCCGCCGGCGGCGCAGGCACGGGAACGGGCATTCCGACAGAAGTAGCGCCAACATACGGAGGCGTTTTCGATAGGCTGACACGGGTACCCGTGCGCTCGATCTCCAGCGAATCGACACCGCTGTCGTCGAAGACTCGGATTAGACGTTCGATGAATTCGAGGTCGATCATGAGTTCACCCTAGAAAGGTATTTTTCTTCACGACGGTCGATCTTGAGAACGTCCCCTTCTTCGACGAATAGTGGGACATTTATTACGGCACCCGTCTCAAGTGTTGCAGGCTTGGTCGCACCTTGTGCGGTATCGCCCTTAAATCCCGGATCTGTCTGGATGACTTCCAACTCCACAAACTGAGGAAGCTCTACACTGATAACCTTCTCGTCGTTAACCAATCCCTCGCATGCCATGTTTTCTTTGAGAAACTTCAGCTGTTCTGCACCAACCAAATCCCTCGGAATCGGGATCATATCAAAGGTATTCACATCCATAAAATAGTAGAGGTCACCGTCAGTGTAAGAATAGTTAACCGGACGACGCTCTAGACGAACATCCTTAACTTTTTCACCGGCCCGATAAGTCTTGTCCACTACGGAACCGCTCAGGACGTTCTTCAGTTTCGTCCGAACAAACGCACCGCCTTTGCCGGGTTTAACGTGCTGAAAGTAGGTAATGGACCAGAGGTCGCCGTCGATCTCTAGCACCATCCCATTGCGGAAATCCGCAGTACTGGCCATTCAAGTCATCTCTCTTCAAGTCTTTGTAACGGGGATCAGCTTTCTAGTTGGGCGAGCAGCCCCCGTAGTCCTAAAACATAGCTATGGACGCCAAAGCCATAAACCACGCCCGACGCGACTGGTGCCAAGTATGAGTCACGACGGAAACGCTCGCGACTTGAGATATTCGACAGGTGACATTCAACGAATGGGCGATCGACACCGGTGAAGGCATCCCGCAGGGCAATCGATGTATGTGTGTATGATCCAGGATTAATCAGGAACCCGTCCACTCGTGTGGCCGCCTCCTCGATGTAATCAAGAAGCTCCCCTTCATGATTAGACTGAAAGACCTCGATCTCAGCAGCCATCTCGTCCGCTAGTGTAGCCAGCACATTATTCACATCATCAAGAGTGTCAGAACCGTAAACCTCGGGCTCTCGTTTGCCCAGCAGCCTGAGATTAGGGCCATGGATTACCGCGATCTTCATTTTTCATCGACCTCCCATCCTAAAAGCTTATCAAAGTATTGGTCGATCTTTTCTGGCTCGACTCCGCCAAAACTGACCGGGGGCTCACCATCCTCTCTGTCAGATGAACTAGATGGTCTTGGTGCAGATTGATCAATCTTGCTGCCGTCACCAAGGTACACAGCTCGAGCCCCAACTCCTCCCACATAAAAAGACCCTGGCTCCGCTGACGCATTGTTAAGATTCTCTTTGTTCTCAATATCTGACACAGGCACAGTGTCCTTTATGAAGGGCTCTACGGTGCTAGTCGGAGTCGGATCTCCCTCTATCGAACAAAGTATGCCCTCGAGTTCAGCGATTCGGGCGTTGAGGTCAGCGGCATCAGACTGCGCTAAGCTCAGCTGACGATATACGTGCAGCGCTTGGTCCACGAAGCCTTGGGAAAAGTAGAGCTCGGCTAGGGTCCGAGTATAGATAGGCTCTGCGAGACTGGTGGGATGATCTTCATGTGACTTATCCGAGAGCTTGGCTCCAGTAGCGACCGCCGAATCCTGAGGCTCGCACTCGCGGGGGCTCGCGACCCTGTCCGCGAGCACCGACTCATGATCAGTCTTAATGACACCGCGGTGAATCGACTGCACCCCGTCATCAGCAAGTTCACCTCGAATCCGATCAAGGATAGTTAGGGCTACAATGTTATCGGGATCTAAATCGAGACTTCGTCTTGCCGCAAACTCTGCCTCAGCCATCATACCTTGAGCAGAAAATACCTCCGCGGCGATGACATGGCCTGTCGCGAAATCAGGATTACGCGATATCCCATCTCTAAGCATCTCTATAGCTGTCCGGACATCTCCCTTCCTGGACAATGCGTCCGCCAGCGGAGCGAATGCTAGGCCCTCAGGATCACGTGAAGACCAGCGGAGTCCCTGTAGTTTCCGGATTTCTTGGTCTATGCTGTCGGACACACCGACTCCGTCTAGTAGAAGATAGAATGCTCTGACCCCCCAGTCCGATGTGAAGGTACGGATCGGTCGGAAATAGTGTCAACGAACCAAGCACCTTAAGCGCCTAATTCAATAGCCCTCTCCACAGCCAGAGAACACTGCCTCAGACTGACAAAGAATGTTGCGTAGGCAGGCTCGCGAGGTCAGTTCAACAAAGATATACGTTGAGGGGTCGAACCTGACACGTTATCGTTGTTGGCTCATTTTGAGGCACACTTTCACTTGTTTGTTGGTCGCAGGAGTCGACGTGCTATGATGCGTCAAATGCGGGAAGCCACGAAGCCGATCATGTTCTTAGCAGCACTAGCATTTTTGGGTCTCATGGTGTTCGAGTGGGGCATGGACGCCTCTGGAATGAGTGGTGGTAGTGTAGGCGAAATCGGGTCGGTTAACGGCCAACCCGTGATGTACGAAGCGTACATGGCCGCTTATCGGCAGCTTTACGATCAGGTTCAAAGAAACCAAGAAGAACTGATCAGCTCTCAACAGAATAAGGAAATTGAAG
>CEUL01047326.1_pt1 | contig 10857 bp, 9 predicted proteins | sample 427021 | NCBI WGS metagenome assembly CEUL01 (sample SAMEA2622800, study PRJEB7988) | marine metagenome | isolation source: saline water (ENVO:00002010), including | reverse complement strand
CAGGAACTGTATTAATTGCAGTGGTATTATTGATTACAAGTATTTTATTGTACAGTCTTGTAAGTGTAGTTCGTGAAAAAAATTAATAGTACATTTTGAGAAGATATGACAAATTATTGGAATTTAATTAAAGAAAAATTATTGAACGAGAAAGGAGTTCTTTCAATTGGATTTTCAGATATTATCGGTGCAGGAATTTCTGCCGGATTTTGGTTTTATGTTGCATCAGCAATTACCCCAGAAAATTATGGTGAAATTCATTATTTTCTAGGTATAGCGGGTTTAGTTCAAATAGTCTCAATGATAGGAAATTCGCATTCGTTAACTGTCTATTCGGCAAAAAATGAAAATATTCAATCAACTCTATTTCTGTTATCCATAATTCCAACAATAATTTCATGCATAATCATAGGTTTTCTTTTTAATAGAATAGATACTGGAATTTTAGCTTTAGGATACGTAATATTTGAATCTGTCAATGCTGTTACGTTAGGTAAAAAATACTATAACAAATATGCAAAATTAATTATAATTCAAAAAATTCTTACAGTGATTATAGGAATTAGCTTTCTTTATGGATTTGGATATGAAGGCATAATTTTTGCATTGGGATTAACATTTGTTCCGCATATGATTATTTTTATAAAAGAATTTAAAGATAATAAAATTGAATTTAATCTTTTAAAACCAAAAAGAAATTTCATAATAAATAATTACATTGTTAAGTTATCAGGAGGATTAGGGGGTCAGATCGATAAGATAATTCTTGCGCCACTACTAGGATTTACACTTTTAGGAAATTATTCATTGTCATTACAAATTTTTTCAATTTTAATAATTTTTTCTTCAATTTCTTTCAAGTATTTATTACCACAAGATTCCAGTGGAATTTCAAATAAAAATTTAAAAAAGATTTTAATTTTGATCTCAATAGGAATTTCGATACTTGGAATCACATTGGTACCAAAAATCATTCCTATATTTTTTCCAAAATTTATTCAAACTGTCGATGCAATTTCAATTATGAGTATAGCAGTGGTACCAGAAACAATAACAATGTTATACATGTCAAAAATATTGGGTAAAGAAAAGAGCAACATAATTTTAATTTCAAAATTATTTTCATTGTCTATCTTGATAATTGGTTTTATTCTAATAGGACCAATCATGGGAATTGTTGGACTAGCTTTAGTGATGGTATTATCTTCAATAACACAAACAGGTATACTAGCTGCTTCAGAAATTAATACAAAAAGGATATTGAAAAAAGATGAATAGTGACGTGAGAAATATATTTTCCGTATTAGATAATTCTTGGAAAATTAGAATAATATGTTTAGCAGTACTAGGAACAATTGGTTTTGCAATAAGATTGTATTTCCTCCCATTTGATTTAGTTTTAAGCAACGATGCTACAGCATATTTTTGGTATGCAAATGATATTTCAATTTTAGGAAAATTACCAACAGAGATTTCTCCAAATATCGATACACAATTTCCAAATAATGGATGGCCAATTTTTCTATCATTATTTTTTTCTTTTGTGGATTCTACAGATTTTTTAGATTATATGAATTTACAGAGATTACTTAGTGTTTTAATTTCTGTGTTTACAATTATTCCAATTTACTACTTAGGTAAAAAATTTTTTAATAAATCATTTTCGATGATTGTTGTAGCATTTTTTTGTTTTGAACCAAGACTAATAGAAAATTCACTGTTAGGACTTACTGAACCAATTTACTTATTGTTAGGAATTACAACAATAACACTATTTCTAAATAAGAATAATAAAATTATTTTAATTTCATTTGCAATTGCTGCACTCTTCAGTCTAATCAGATATGAAGGATTGTTAATAATAATTCCAATGACAATAATGTATTTTGTTAGATTTCACCATAACAAGAAGCAAATAATGATATATTTTCTTGCAATTGGAATATTTATTTTAATTTTGTTACCAATGGGCAATTTACGTGCAGAATCCAGTGGAAGTGACGGATTAACAAGTCATATCATTGCAGGAGGCAAATATTATTCAGCAACGGTCGATGTTCAAGGTAATGATATAATTTTAGAATTTTTAACTAAAGCAACATGGTTTTTAGCAAAATATTTCTTGTTGATTTCAATACCATTATTTTTAATATGCTTACCATATGGAATTTTTAACTTACTGAAAAAACGTAATGAGCAAAAATGGACATTGATTCTTTTTGGATTAATATTTTTAATACCTGCATTTTATGCCTATTCAAGAGGATTTCAGGATACAAGATATCTGTACATTTTTCTTCCTATCTTAAGCATAATATCAGTATATTTTTTACAGTTTATTGAAAAACGAATAAGAAAACCAGAGATATTTTTTGTGGGTGTTGTAAGTTTGGTAACTATCGCGGCGTGTATATTTTTAAATTTTACAATTATGGATTTTCAAGAAGAAAAAGAAAAGTATGAAATTTCATTAAAAATTAATGAAATAACAACTAATGTAAATCGTGATTATCAATCTTTACATTATTTAAAATGGTCTGATTATGATGTTAAGAATAATTTTCCAATACTAAGTACAGATGTGAAACTAAAAGACAGAACAGAAATAATACAAATTGGGCATAAATCCAAACATGAATTCACAAATATGAAGGATTATTTTGAATTTGCACAGAAACAAGGTTTGACATATCTAGTGTTAGATAATTATAATTTAGGAAATGATTATTTGAAAGAGATTTTTCAAAATGAGGATAAATATACATTTTTAAATAAAATTTATGATTCAAAGGAATCAGGTTATGAACATCATATTAAAGTCTTTGAAATCAATTATGAGTTATTGATTTATGAGTAATCAAATATTTTTTTCTTGAATTATAGAGGTTATATCATTAAAACTATATGGTTTTTTATTTGTACTCCAAAATAATTTTTCATCAAGTAATTCATAATTACTTCCAAAAGTACTATTAAAAATTATTCTAAATGTATTAACAAGTATTCTATCATCATTTAGATAATTTTTATCGGCATTAGGCAAATAGATTGCATCAAAATTTCTTAATCTTTGATAAACATCATCATCACTAGGATTATACCAATTCACATCCCATGCAGTTCCATGATCACCGTGTATAATAATTATGGAATTGCTATTATGTTGGAGAATTTTTTCTATTGTTTCAATAGTTTTCTTATTCGAAAATTCGACTTGTTGAATATATTGTGTTTTTGGTTTCCAACCAGAATCACGATATTCAGGATTATCAGTAACAAGTAGTGGTTTTCCTGGGGTAATTTCTTCACCGTTAGGTCCAAAAATCCATGGAGGATGTGGTAACATAACATGAGCCCAAACAAAAACAGGTTCATCAAATTTTTTTCCAGATTCAGGAAATTGTTCAAAAGTACATAATGTGGATTGTCTTAATTCATCTTCACTCCATCGTTCTATAAAATATCCAAATATCGATGTACGTCCAAATGCATCAAACAATTCATTATCTAGTAAATGTACATTTCTATGACAAACCGATAAATCACTTAAAGGTATATCATAATGATATAATGAGAACGTGTTAAAGGTTACAATTTTGTAACCCATATCTTTGAAGTTTTTAATTACTTGATTATTAGCGTAAAGTCCATGATCCTTACCTTTCAATGGTTGATAGTTTCTACTTTCGGTTCCAAGCTCATCAGCTAAAAAATTTACGTATACCATATTCATAGTAGACGGAATTGATTGAACACTCATAGGATAATTGGAAAAACTATTTTTTGCGACATGAAATCCTTTGTTTTCCAAATATTGTGTGAAATTAGAATTATCAAAATCATGATATTCTAATAGTGAGTCATTTCTCGCATATTCATCTAATATTAGATAGTAAACATCAGGCAGGACCTGATGCTCATCTATTGAAAATTTATGAGATTCAAAATAGTGTGAAAGATCAATTGGTTCATAAAATAATTCGTTTTCACAATTGTCACAATTAATTTTCTCGGATGCAACAAGTCCAATATTTACTACTGCTACCAGAATAAAAACAGCCGAAATTACATTCAATATTGATGTCGCATTATCAAAAATTCTTTTTGACTTAACTATGCCAAAAATTCCAATTCCTAAAGATAGTCCAAAAATAGGTATTAAGAAACGATTTCTACCAATATCAAATCCATCAATCGTCAAATCATTAAGTAGATAGTAAATGTGACCATATGAAAATAATATTATTAGAATAATACTGACAATAATTGCAGATTTATTTGAATTTTTTAAAATAATTTTTATAATATAGAATAAAGATATTGAGAAGATTATTGATAGAATTAGTGGTAAAACTAAATCGGTTGTATGAATTCTTCCAATATTTTGAGAATATAAAATTAAGATTGGAAAAATTGAAATTAAAAATGGATGTAAAATTTTAGAACTTTTTATTTGAGAGGTTTTCATTTTTTAAAAATCAATATTCATGTTTTTGAATTTCAATAATTGTTTGATAATCTGTCTCCAGACCAGTGTTATCAATTTTCAAGGATCTAATTGATATTTCGTCATCTTGTAATCCCATTTCTTTGAATACTTTTTTAATTTGAATAATTGAAAAATCATTATAATAACTTCCTTCTTCATGATTCCAGTTAATTTTATGTTGTTTCAATTTTGGAAAAAATCCACGATATGCAGTAATATAAGCAAATTTTTTAGTTAATTCTACAATTTTTGATGCAAATGCATCCATATCATAAACATGATCAATTACGGCATGCGAATATACTAGATCAAATTGTTTAGAAAAGTCAAATGTAATAAAATCACCAGCGATAAATTCATGTTCTGAATTTGCTTTACAATATTTTATGGCAGTTTTTGAAATATCGGTTCCAGTATATTTAACATTAGTAAATAATTCTTTCAAATTTATTGGATAAAAACCAGTTCCACATCCAACTTCTAAAACGGTTTCAATATTTTTTGATTTAAAATATTTTATAAAATCCTGATGTTGAATCTCATGACTATCATGCATGATGGTATACCAATCAACTTGATCTTTTCCATCTCTTTCTTGCCAAGTCTTGCCATACGTTTTATTTCCAAGAACTCCTGAATTTTTTATTTTATTTTTTATTGATTTAAACAATACTTGAACATCTCTTTATCGGTATTATCTGTTTAGAATAATTTGTTTATATTCTAACACACACATAATAGAAAAAATTTTGTATTTCATTTAAGAGTTACTTAAGATTAGATAGAAAAATTATTTTTCAATTTTTAAATATTCAGAGAATTTTTTGTAATCAATTTCAAAAACTTTTATCTCTAATTTTTTATAACCGAACTCTCTTGAATCAAAAATTTTGTTTAAGTAAGGATGATTTTGTTCTTCAAAATAAATCTCATCAATAAATCCATGAAAATCATTTTTTTCTTTATTTACAAGAATGTATTTTAGATCATAAGTTTGACCTTTACTGATAATTTCTTCTACAGAGTTTCCTGTAATTGTAATCGGCTGTAAGAATCCATTATTTTTATCATATCCACATAAATTTTTATTATATTCTACATCACAATTAAAGAATTTTTCAGGGGATTTTTCTACATAAATATATCGTAGATAATCTAAACTTCCTCCAAATTCACGTAAGCTGTTACCATTAAAATTTTGTATAACATAGTGTGAAAAATCATATTTTTCATTTTCTAAAAGAACATCAGGTTCTCCATATCTCATAGTAAACCACATTGAAAGTATCAAAACAATGGAAATGACAATTACAAGAAAGATTGTTTTTTGTTTATCTGAAAAGGAAAATGTGCTCAAACCATATTCAGTTACTCTCTGTAGAGGTATAATGGAAAAAATTATTAAAAATGGATAAAGATAGAATATGTGTCTTTTATCTGGAATAATAGAAAATGTTAGGATTAACGAACAAAGTGATAAGACAATAAATAGCCAATTTGAAGTTATACGTTTTTTATCTTGATCAAATGCACGAAATGAAAACATTATTCCAAACGGCAATAAAATGAAAAGATATGGAAAAGAAATAGTCCATGTAGTAGAAAGAATATTAAAAATTCCATTTAGAATGAATGTATAAATGAAAGAGGGTAAACCATTTTGCTGAATATAATCAGACATGGTGGTTTCAGTATTTTTGTTTTCAATACTAACCATTTGTTCAAATGATCCAGTGAAAACATATTGAGAGTATGCATAATAAAATGGATCTTCAAATTGTAAGTCTCTTTGATATAGCATTGGAGAAATGACTAACAAAAACAATACAAGTCCTATGGCAAGATTTCTTAAAAAATTTGGTGAGTTTCGTTTTGTAATACAATAGATTATTACAAAGACTACAACAAATGCCAAACCACCAAATCTAATCCAGAATGCAGCTCCAATTAGAAGTAGTGACGGAATAAAAAATTTAGTTTTATCATTTAAAAGAAAATAGAATGCCATAATTAATACAAGATGATATAGAGGTTCAGTGAGTCCTAATCCCGAATTAAAATTGAGGTGAGGTTCAAACGCAAATAATGAGGCTGCAACTAGTGAGTACTTTTCATTAAAAAATTTTCTACCTAGTAAATAAACAATGAATGTTGTTCCAGTAGAGATTGTTAAACTAATAGTTTTGATTGCATTTGAATAGTCTATAAAATTCTCAGAATCAATTAAAGAGTAAAAAGGTGAAACAAATAATGACCATCCTATTCCTCTATGTGAGGATTGTGAAAAATCACCTTGAGTGTGAGATATTGCTGCAAGAGAATATGCAAGAGAATCAGAGTTTACTGGATTTGTAAAATCAGAAGTATACAATTTTAAAGATAATGAAATTATTGCGATGATAATTAGTACACCTACTATAGTTTTTTTTGAGATTTTAGTTTTTTTCAGTGATACGTTACTAGTCATATTATCGCTGAAATTACTTCATTTATAACTTGATTTCTATCTAAATTTGAGTTGGTTTAATTTTGTATATTGCTCCATTATTAAGATATGAAATGACATATAGATTTCCATCAAAATATTCAACATCAGTTATGCATCCAAAATTTTTTCCAAAGATTATCTCTTCATTTGAGTCAGATTCATTAAGAACAAGATCCTGAAGATCTGGATTTTGAAATATCAATGATTTCCGATCTTCACTTAATTGAAATTTATAGAGATTTCCCTTACAATCACCAACAAACAAACTATTTTCATAATTCTTCCAATTTTTATCGACAAAAGATAAACCAGTTGGTGCAACGGTTTTTTCCCACGAGAACTCAGGGTTGCTATAAACATAATCAGAATATCCATTGAATTTATTAATTGTATTCTTATCTTGAGGACCCAAAAATTGTGGCCAACCACTATTATATTTTGGTAAAGCCAAATTAATTTCATCAAATTCAAAAGTTCCATTTTCAGAAATCCACAAATAATTTGTTATAGGATCAAAAGACAATCCAAAACTATTTCGTAGCCCAACACCATAATAGTGGTCGCTAGGTATTGAAGAAGAAGATGGTGTTTTTACATTTTCGTCAATACCTACATTTAGAATTACACCAACATCATCCATGTCACCATTTTTAAAATTCCCTAATTTTTTGCCATATTCTTGATCTCCAATAACTGCAAGTACATGACCATCAGAATTAACTGTCATCGCACCGCCATGATGCATGTTTGAATCAGCAGGTAAAATATTTAGTAAAACGGGATTAACTAATTGATTATTTTCCCAGAGAAATTTATAGATCCTATTTTCATATATTTTTTCTTCATCACCAAATTCTTCAGTAACATAAACATAAACATCAGAATTAAACACGGTAATTCCCAAAAGACCAGATTCTGTGTAACATTCACATCCTTCTTTTTTGACATTAAAATCCCAAAGAGGTTTCTCAACAAGCACATTATTTTTAATGTGACGTATTTTGCCGGTCTCTTTTTCTAAGAATAGAATATCATCATTAATGAATGTCAGTGCAGTAGAAGAATTTATTCCTACAACAACTTCCTCAATTATGAAATTATCATCTGTCAAAATTGGCATATCCTTAATTCCTGAAATTTTTCCTGCAAAGTATCTAAGTTCAGGATTATCAAGCGTCACATATGCAATAGAACCAAGAATCCCCAGTCCAAATATTAGAAAAATTAGTTTTTTCATTTTCATTATTTTATTGCATATTTTCCAAGTATTATTTCTAGAAATTTAGTTTTCCACATACTTTTTTCATTAAATAAGAATCCAATTACACCAACCGGAAAAGTTCTACCATTATTATTCAATGTACCTATTAAGAATAATCTGAAAAAATTCATTACTTTTCCACCAGATGTACGAAATCTAGCATTAACGAATAATGTATCCATTCCATAATCCCATGAGAAAACAAATCCCAGAGAATCTGAATCCGTAATTATATCAACATCAGATTCTTTAATTTGAGAATTTTCCAAGCCATCTATTAAATTAAATGTGTAAGATGAGTTTTTGTCTTTTAGAAAGATTGTTGTTGTTTTAAAAAAATTCATTTTATGTAATAAATTTATGAAAAACCAATTATTTCGTTTTCGAATATTTTCAATATATTTTTGTGCCAAATTTTTTAATTTTACATCTTCAATCAAAATTTCATCATCACAAAGATCTGTATTAGATTCCAGATCTAAATGATAGTTTTTTATTGCAATAGAATTATCGGTTTTATTCTTTCCAAACCATTCATCTCCAGGATATAGTATTACAGGCAAAGAATTTGTTTGTGACAGAATAAATTCTTCAACATCTTCAATTTTATTCATTTCATCATTCATGTAAAAGTTATCTTTGTGTGAGAATCTGACAAAGCTTGCAAATGGAATTATGTATTTAGGAGCAAAAATTTGAGATTGGATTTTAATTCTATCAAGTTTTTCAAGAGAAGCATTTTTTCTTAGTTGAATATCATCTGGATCTCCAACCCAGCTAGCATATCCAAATTGAGTGAGTAGAATATCAACATCAGAAATATTTTTTTTAATAATTTTGGCTTGGGATAAACTATCTACCATGCAATCATTAATGTTCAAAATTTTATGTTCACCGATCTGAGCATAAAACCAGGAATCATATGTTCCATTTGGAACACATTTTATTTTAAATTCATCATTTAGTTTAATGTACTCATTTGGTTTCATTTCGATTACAGATTTAAAATTCAATTGTATACATTTTTTTGCAACACGATGATCTAATGTATCTTGAAATAATATTGTAATTTTTTTACGTAAATCTTCTGGAATTTTACTAAGAACGCCAGGATGGAAATGATCAGGATGTTCATGAGAAAACCAAATGTGTGTTACATTTGCAAAATCATCAAGCTGAAATTTTGATTTTGATAAAAGTTCCCAACCATTATTAAATGCACTTCCAAAAATCCATGGGTCAGTCATCAATCTAATATCTTTATGAGAAAAAATAACGGATGCATGATTTACAAATGTAACAAGTGCATTACTCACAAATTATGTTTAGATTTTTGTTTATTTAATATTGTTATATTTTGTTTAGAATTGGTAACAAACCATAATAAAGTATAATTCGTTATAACTTTGACAGTTCTTATGATAGTTCAAAAGACTACTGAAGAGATTATTTCTATTCTTAAAGAATCAAAACTTTCTAAAGATATGAAGAGTCTTGAGGTTTCAGAATGGATTGTATTAGAAGATAATGATAATGAGATAATTGGAGCTGCAGGAATTGGAGGAATGTTTCATACATCAAGTATAAACATAGACAAAAAATTCAGAGGCAAAGGATTTGGAGCAAAAATACAAAAACGATTAGTTGAAGAAGCGAGAGATAGAGGTTATTCATTTGTGACAGTATTCGTAGATCCTAGAAACATATCTTCAACAAAAATGCACGATGGACTAGGCTATAGAACAATATTCCGAATACACTATTCTGATAGTGTAATTCAAGATGTAAAAATAATTATTTTTAATTCAAAGGGCAAAATTATCAGAGAAATTCTTTCAATATTTAATACAAAAATTGGAATTTTTTTCTTGGGATGTTTTCTAAAAATTTTTAGAAATCTTTTTAAAAAAATTTTTGCATATGATGAAGATATCATACCAGTTCCAAATATAAAAAATATTTTTGAAAAATTTGAAAAAGTTTGAATTTTAAAAAAATTAAATTTTAATCTCAAATTTATTTATATCAGGATTATTAGGATCAAAGTGTTGAGGAGATAATTCTAATAAAATTGATTCTTCAATTGCTTTTGTTACAAATGCATATCCTTTTGGGATAAATACCATAGAACCTTGAATCATTTCAATTTCATGTCTATCATCAGGATTTACAGGATCTACAAGAATTACCTGGAGTTTTCCTGATGTTAAAAAAAAGTATTGATCCATATTCTTTCTAAATTGGTTTCCTCTTACAGCATTTTTTGTAAAAGTAGTTACTATGATATGCGTAATTTCAGTTTTATTCAATACTTCAAAAAATAATCCACGTTCATCATTTAGAATTGGTTCTAATTCAAATTTTTTAATTGAATTCAATATTTTAGATAATGAAAGTGATGTTAAAATATTTTTCAAAAAATGTAAAAAGTAGAAAGCATAATAAGAAAGCCTAATAGTTTTGAAATAATGGCTCAGAGTTCATATTGGAAAGATGTCAATGTCTTGGTCACCGGAGGAGCCAGTTTTATCGGCAGTCATTTGGTTGATAAATTAGTATCAAATGGTGCAAATGTAACAGTCTTAGATGATTTATCAAGTGGAACTTTAGAAAATCTAT
>CEUL01114565.1_pt1 | contig 10900 bp, 9 predicted proteins | sample 427021 | NCBI WGS metagenome assembly CEUL01 (sample SAMEA2622800, study PRJEB7988) | marine metagenome | isolation source: saline water (ENVO:00002010), including | reverse complement strand
TTATAAAAATGATTAAATATGAAAAAATATTAAATAAAAACTTATTAAATGTATTTATTGAAATAATTAAGGAAGTTGAAAAAAATGGATTAACCGGAAATGATCACTTATACATTACTTTTGAAACTAATAATTCTAAAACATTAATACCAGACTGGTTATTTCAAAAATATCCAAAAGAGATGACAATCATAATACAACATGAATATTATCATCTAACTGTAAACCAAAAAGATTTTAATATTGGGCTCTCTTTTAATAATAAAAAATGTGACCTTAAAATTTCTTTTGACTCAATAATTTCATTTGCAGACCCATCTTCTAATTTTGGACTTAATTACCAATTCAATAAAACAATTGAAAAAAAAGAAAAAAATAATATAATTAAGAAAAAAAAATCTATCAAAAAAAACTCTTCTAACGTTATAAATTTTTCAAATTATAGAAAAAATTAATCCAGATATTTAAAATCAACTAACTTTCCTTGATCTAAATTTATACAAAGAGGAGAGCCTGTAGGAAGTTCAATACTTGAAATTTCTTCAGATTTGTAAATTCCAATCTCTATCATCATTGCTCTTAGAGAATTACCGTGTGCTACTATTAAAATGTTCGTACCTTTTATAAGAAGGGGTTTAATATTTTCTTGGAAATATGGAGATACTCTATCAACAACGTCTTTTAAGCTTTCACCGTTTGGTGGAGGGGTATCATAAGAACGCCTCCAAATATGAACTTGATCTTTTCCAAATTTATCCGCTGTTTCTTGTTTATTTAAACCAACTAAGTCACCATAATCTCTTTCATTTAATTTCTCACTACGTGTCATTACCAAACTGTTATTTTCTATTAAATTGTTTAGTTCAGCATATTTTATGGTAATTTCAGCAGTTCTATTTGCTCTTTCAAGAACACTGCTAAACACTTTATCAATATTAATTTCGTGTTTTTTTATTAGTTCTCCTGCTTTTTTAGCTTCTGCCTCACCTTTTTCAGTTAATGGAACATTTTTCCATCCAGTAAATCTATTTTCTAAATTCCACTGACTTTGACCATGTCTGAGTAAAATAAGTTTGTTCATGATATATTTATTTCGATATTTTGTTTATGTTATAGAATAAAAAGTCTATTAACAAACAATGCCAAATAAGAAAAGAACAGAATCTGACAGTTTAGGAGCAAAAAAAATTGATTTTGGAAGGTTGTGGGGTGCCCAAACTCAAAGATCATTAGAAAACTTTAAAATTGGAAATAATAAAATCCCTCAAGAGATTATAGTAGCTTTAGGTCAACAAAAAAAAGCATGTGTGCTAGCAAATAATAGTCTAGGTTTAATAAATAAAAGACTTACAAATGCAATTTTAAAAGCTTGTGATAATATCATTAATCTTAGCCTAATTGATGAATTTCCCTTAACAGTCTGGCAAACTGGATCAGGAACTCAAACAAACATGAACGCTAATGAAGTTATTAGTAATTATGCAATTAAAATTTTAAAAGGTAAAGTGGGCTCAAAATACCCGATTCATCCAAATGATCATGTTAATTTATCGCAATCGTCAAATGATACCTTCCCAACAATAATGCATATATCCGCAAATGAGCTAACAGATAAAAAATTAATTCCTTCCATAAGAAAATTAATTAAAGAATTAAAAAATAAAACTAAGTCTTATTCCAAAATAATTAAGATAGGGAGAACTCATACTCAGGATGCTACCCCACTAACGATGGGGAATGAATTTTCTGGTTATTTACATCAGATTGAAAGTAGTTTTGAAAGAGTAAAATTAGCAAAAAAAGAATTAAAATATCTTGCACAAGGAGGTACTGCCGTAGGCACAGGTATTAATGCTCCTAGGAATTTTGATAAAATTTTTTGTAAATTTTTGAATAAATTTACAATAAATAATTACAAACCTGCAAAAAATAAATTTGAAGCTATTGCTTGTCATGACCCTCTAGTAAATTTCTCGAATTCATTAAATACTTTAGCAGTATCATTATTAAAAATTCTAAATGATTTAAGGTTTTTATCTTCAGGTCCAAGGTCTGGATTAGGAGAAATTAACATTCCAGCAAATGAGCCTGGTTCATCGATAATGCCAGGAAAGGTAAATCCTACCCAAATTGAAGCTTTAAGTATGATTTGTTGCCAAGTTATGGGAAATAATTTAACTGTATCTCAAGCAGGATCACATGGTCATTTTCAATTAAATGCTTTCAAACCAGTAATTATTTTTAATGTGATAAATTCAATTAATCTTCTAAGTGATGGCATAATAAGTTTTTGCACTAATTGTTTAGAAGGACTAAATATTAACAAAAAAAACATCAATAAACATTTGCAAAACTCACTAATGCTTGTGACAGCCCTTAATATACATATAGGTTATGACAATGCAACTAAGATAGCAAAAAAAGCATTTGATGAAAATATTACTTTAAAACAAGCAGCAATAAGACTTAATTTAATTTCAGAAAAAGACTTTGATAAGATCGTTGATCCAAAAAAAATGATCTAATCTATAAATTCATAGTTCGAATGATCAGAAAATAACTTTCTCAGTAATAGATTATTTAGATAATGACCAGATTTATTACCATAAAAATACCCAATTATTGGAGCACCAGCTAAATATAAATCACCTATGGAGTCAAGAATCTTATGTCTAACAAACTCATCAGAATATCTAAGACCATCTTTATTTAAAATTTTTGTTTCTCCGACTACAACTGCGTTATCGAGTGAACCTCCAAGAGCTAATCCATTAGATCTTAATTTTTTTACATCCTTTTCAAAACCAAAAGTTCTTGCAGCTGCTATATCAGTTTTATAGTTGCCATTAATTAATTGCAGTTGACATGATTGTTTAGAAACTAATTTACTTGGAAAATCAATTTCAAAATCAATAGAAAACTGTTTATTTGGTATTATTTTCGCAGAACTATTTTTATTTTTTACTTCAATAGTTTTTTTTATATTTAGTAATTTACGTTTTTTATTTTGTAATTTGATTCCAACGTTTTCAATTAAATCAACAAAAGGTTTAGAGCTGCCATCCATAATCGGAACTTCTGGAGCATCAATATAAATAGCTAGGTTATCAACGTGTGATCCAGATAAAGCACTCATTAAATGTTCTATTGTAGAAATTTTTAGTCCACTCTTATTTGATATTGTTGTACTTAAAACTGTTTCTGAAACATTTGACCAAACTGCTTCTATAATATTATTATTTTTTTTATCAGATCGAATAAATTTTATACCATAATCAACTTTGGCAGGTACAAGTTTCATATTAATTTGCTTACCAGAATGTAAACCTATACCAGATATAGATATTGTATTTTTTATTGTTTGTTGATTTTGTCTATTTGGGTTTATATCAATCATTAAAAAAAAGTGTTGTAGTCAACACTTTTTTATATTTTTGTAGGCGAATTCGCAAATAACTGAATATTACAAAATATTACAAGAGTAAATTTTAATTAATTTGCCTGTCTTCTCAGGAAAGTAGGAATATCTAACAGTTCTTCCTCAGTTTCTTGATTAAACTCTTCATCTAACTCCTCACTGGAGGCACTAAATTCAGGTTCGCTATCCTCATTAGTATCAGTTGATTCTAAATTCTCAACATTTTCAGAAACAAGAATATTTTCTGAGATTACTGGCTCTTTTTTTGGACTATCATCAAGAGCTTTTTTAGAAGTATTTGAGTTTATATTGTCAAACAAACTTAATCGTCTTACTGAAGGTTCTTCATTTTTAGATGATACTTTTTGTTCATCTAAATGTGCTAGACTTTCATCGGACTCATTTGATAAAGTTTCGGTGACCAAATTATTATTATCAATTTCCTCATCAACATTATCTAGATTTATATTTGATATTGGGTCATTAATATTTTCAAATTCCTCTTTTTCTTTTTTGAAAAAATCAGTCTTATTGATGATTTCAGAATTACTAGTATAATTATCCTGTATTTCATCATTAATTTTAGATAAAGTTATATTTTGTTCTTCCTTATTTTCTTTTATGTGATCTATTTTTTCATCTTCAAGAGATTCATTGTAATTAAGATTATTTTCCAAAATTGTTTTTTCTGAAACAGGTTCTGCATTATTGTGACTTGATTTATAAACATCATTATTTATGTTGATCGGAGCAAAGGTTTCCAAAGGCTTTGCATTTATACCAAGATTTGAGTCAATTCCAGTTGCAACTATGCTTACCCTAACTATGCCATCTAATCTATCATCACAAGTAGTGCCATAAATGATATTAGCTTCATCATCAATTTCCTGTTTTATTCTATTAGCAGCTTCATCTACCTCATAAAGAGTTATATCTTTACCACCAGTTATATTAATTATTAACCCTTTCGCGCCTTTAAGTGAAACATCATCGATAAGAGGATTTGCAATAGCAGCTTCAGCAGCTGCAATAGCTCTTCCTTCACCGGAAGCTTCTCCTGTACCCATCATTGCTTTACCCATTTCTGACATAACAGTTTTGATATCTGAAAAATCAAGATTTATCATTCCGGGTTGTACCATAAGATCTGTGACACCTCTTACACCAGCATACAAAACATCATCAGCCATTTTAAATGCATCAGAAAAAGTTGTTTTTTCATTTGCTATTCTGAATAAGTTTTGATTTGGAATAGTTAAAAGAGTATCAACATATTGCTGTAACTCTTCAATTCCTTTTTCTGCAAGTTTCATTCTTTGAGAACCTTCAAAATGAAATGGTTTAGTAACAACACCTACAGTTAGAATTCCTCTTTCTCGAGCTAGTTTTGCTATAATAGGAGCGGCACCCGTTCCAGTACCACCTCCCATTCCAGCTGCAACAAACAACATATGACTTCCCTCTAATTTTTCTGCAATTTCATTAATTGCTTCTTCTGCAGCTTGTCTTCCAACATCAGGTCTCATACCAGCGCCTAAACCACGAGTGCTTTTTAATCCTAGCTGTATTTTATTTGGACATGAAGATATTTGTAATGCTTGTGCATCTGTGTTAGCTATTAAAAAGTCTACTCCTTCAAGATTTGAATTCATCATATTATTAACGGCGTTTCCACCTGATCCGCCAACACCTAAAACTGTTATTTTTGGATGCAGATTTTCACCTACATCTTGTAATGAAATATTAATTGTCATTTATAATTCTCCGCCGTTTTTTTGTTTTTTAACGAATCGTTGCCGAAATCGTCAATTATAAATATCTATATATAGTATATCAAATATACTGATCTAACCAATTAAAAAAACTCCTAAAACCTTGTTTTTTTTGTTTTTTTCCTTGTTTTTCTATAATTTTATCTAAGTAAATATCAGGATCGAACAAACTACATCCAATTACATCAGCAAAACTTGAGTTTTTCATGCTTTCGTTGAAGACCAAATCTTCTTTTGGATAACCAATTCTGACATTACTTGAGAATATTAATTCAGCATATTGAGTTATGCCTTCTAGTTGAGAACCTCCTCCTGTTAAAACTACATTCTTTATTTGCTTTTTATGAAGATTATTTTGCTTTAATTTTTGCCATATCATTTCAAGAGTTTCCTCAACACGTGGTTTTACTATTGAATTAATTTTTAACCTATTTACTTGAACAAGTTTATCAGTTTCTCCAGAAATTATTGGTACTTCAATGATTTCATATTCATCACTTGGTGCAGTTATTAATGAACTGTATAATGTCTTTAATCTTTCAGCACTATCCATTGTAGTTGAAACCCCTCTTGCAATATCATTGGTGATGTTATTACTGCCAACTAAAACACTATCTCCATATATAAAATTACCATTTTCAAAAATAGATATCGAAGTATTTGAATGCCCTAGATCTATACAAATTGAACCTATACTCTTTTCGTCTTCACTTAAAACTGCTAAAGCAGTTGATAAGGGTGAAGGTACAAAATTATCAATTTTAATATTTAATTTATTTATAATATTTTTATAGCTCTTAATAACTTTATTAGGAATTAATAATTTATAAAATAATAATTTTAAGTTCTGACCATAATTTCCAACTGGTGAATTAATTAATAAATTATTGTCCAAAATATAGGCATAAATATTATTATATAATTCGTAGTAATCTTCTTTAACAGCGAAGTAATCAGATTTATTTATAGCTTTTTTTATATCTAATTCTGATATTTCATTATTTGCAATTTCAATTTTAGAATCATAGTATTTTGAAATACTACTTAAAGTTGGAATATTTAAATTAATTGAATTTATTTTTGTTTGTGATTTTTTTTCAGACTCATTTATCAAATTTTTAATCTCATGTAATAATTGATCAAAATTAGTAATTAGATTTTTTTTTATAATTTGAGATGGATAACTTTCGCATGACAATAATTTATATTTGTGACTTTCTTTAACTTCAAATACTGCACATGATAATTTTGAGTTACCAATATTTAAGCCTACTTTAATCATTTTTCTTAAAATTTATTATTGCTTTATCATTATTTCTTAAATCTATACTTTTAATTAACAACACGTCACTTTCATTTAGCTGATTTAATAGTTTAATATAATTGTTAAGTGAGGTTTGAATATTTTTTTCAGATAATAATAATAACAGTTCATTACTAAATTTTATGTCCCATCTCCTTTCATTTATATAGAAGGCTTGTTCAATATTGTTTAATTTAGAACTTTGAATGTTCTTAATATTATCCAGTAAATTAACAGCTTTATTTAATACGTTTTTTCCAGAAAAAATTATATACTTTTGATCATTTTTTTGAGATTGTTCTATAATTTTCGCTTCTTTTGAAAAATAGTAAGTTTTATTATTAAAAAAATATAATCCTACAGGTTCATATTCTAAAATTTCAACTATAATTTGATTATTAAAATTGTTAGACAAATTCACATTTTTTACCCAATTCAGGTCATTTATTTCTTTAGATATTTTTTCTAAGGAAATTAGGAAAATTGATTGACCATAGTATTTATTTATTATCTGATTAATTTCATATTTGTCTACCCTTATAAGATCATTTATTTCATAAGAGGTTAGCAGATAATTATTATTTTCAGAAAATTTTTGAACAATTTCTATGTAATTTTTTTTTAGTATAATTTTGTCATAAATATAAAATGATATTAAGAATAAAATTAGTAATATTAGTGAATATTTTATTATTTTAGATGAAGAAATAAAAGTAATTCTTTTTTTATTAAAACTAGTGCTCATTTTGAATTATTTATTAAGCTTTTAATAATACTTTCAAATTTTATTTTTTTATACTCTGCCTGTTCTGGCAGCAATGATAGTTTTGTCATGCCAGGTTGGGAATTAATTTCTAAAAAATAAATTTTATCTTGGCTTTTATTTAAAATGAAATCAATTCTTGAAAGAGTATTACATTTAAAAATTTTGTGAATTTTTAAAGCCAAATTAGTGCATTTGATATAATTTTTTTTGCTTATTCTTGCTGGTATAAAATGTTTTGAAAAACCCTTTGAGTATTTTGCCTGATAATCATATATTGAATTTAAAGAAACTATCTCAGTAACTGCTAAAGATTTAGGTTTAGAATTTTGTTCAAGGACTGATACTGTTAATTCAATTCCATGAATAAACTTTTCTATCAATATTTTTTCATTAGGATCAAATTTTTTTTTATATTTAGTAAGCTCTTTTGAAAAAATATATATATCTTTTTTAGTTTTTATAATCTTTAATCCATAACTTGAACCACTTGACACTGGTTTTAAAACAAATTTTGAATATTTTTTCTTTATCGATAACAAAAAATTAGAATTTATTTGTTTGCATTTAACAATTTCAAAACTTGGAGTTTTGATCTTGAAACTATTAACAATTTTTTTTGATTTAATCTTATCAAAGCAATTTGTTGAAGAAAGCTGATTAGAGTGAGTAAAACGAAATTTATTTTTTTTTAGTATTTTTTGAATTGTTCCATCTTCACCGAATGGGCCATGTAAAGCATTAAAGCATATGTATTTATTAGAATATTTTAAAATGTCTTTTTCAAATGTATTGGGATTGACTGTAAAATTTTTGAAATCAATCTTTAGTTTTGTGAGAGCTTTACCTATTTGTTTTGCAGTGTTAAGTGAAACTTTATGTTCCTCGTTATAACCTCCTTGCAATATTAAAACTTTCATAAATTCACTCACCTAATATTTTTATTTCCCACTCAAGTTCAATCCCATGCATCTCTTTTACTCTTTTTTTTACCTTTTTACCTAAATTTTCAATATCACTTGCCGAAGCAGTTCCATTATTTATGATGAAATTTGAATGCATGTGACTTACAGAAGCATCTCCAAATTTCATTCCCTTACACCCAGCTTTTTCAATTAGCTCTGCCGCAAATTTACCTGTGGGATTTTTAAATGTACTTCCTGAAGTTTTTTTATTTATTGGCTGTGTTTCTTTTCTTTTAGATTTAATATAATTATTTTTTTTTAAAATTTTCTCGTGTGATGAATATTCAAAATTAAAATCTGCTTGCAGAATTATTGAATTTTTTTCTATATTTGAATTTCTATATTTTAAATTTAATTCTTTCAAATTTAAATATTTTATCTCACCTTTAGAATTCAATAGCAAAATTCTATTTAAATTGTCTGATGTTTGTGCACCATAACAGCCAGCATTCATCTTAACTGCCCCACCAATTGTACCAGGTATACCTGTGAAAAATTCAAAATCTTTTATTGAGTTTTTAAGAGCAAATTTTGCAAGATTTAAATCTAAAACGCCCGCACCTACACTTAAAAAATTATTTTTAATTTTAATTTTATTAAAATTTTTTCCTAATTTAATTATTAATCCATCATAACCTGAATCTCTAACTAAAAGATTAGAGCCTACTCCAGTTATTGCATAATTTATTTTATCTGCAAAACCAACAATGGTTTTTAGATCTTTAATATTATTAACAACCACAAATCCTTTTGCTTTTCCCCCTGTTCTAAACCAAGTTAATTTTCCTATTTCATAATCAAATAATATTTTATCCTGGATCTTTGATTGAATATTGTAAAGAATATCATTCATTACTTTTCAAAAAATTACTTGCGATTTTACTTATTGAGCCAGCACCCATAAATATGATAAAATTTTTTTTATTGGTTTCTTTATATATTATTTTATTTAAATTTTTTTCTTTAATATAAAATATATTTTTATTTGATTTTATAAGATTATTGTAAATATTTTTAGTTTCAAAACCTTTGATTATTTTTTCTCCTGCAGAATAAGTATCAAGTAAATATAGTCTATTTATTTTTGATAAAACTTCCAAAAATTTATCAAATAAAATTTTCGTTCTTGAATATCTATGGGGTTGAAATACTACAACAATATTTTTATTTATTTGTTTTGCACCATTCAGAGTTGCTAAAATTTCGGTTGGATGATGAGCATAATCATCATAAATATTAGATAAATTAACTTTTCCTAAATGCGTAAACCGTCTTTTCACTCCAATGTAATTAGTCAATGCAGACTTAATATATTTATTTTTTACACCAGCTAATAATGCTGCAATAATACTAGAAGTTGAATTGTAAATATTATGCAATCCTATTGCTTTAACTGTATATGACTGTGAACCTAAACAATTAGGTATAGAGATATTAAATTTTAAATTAAATTTACTGTATTCTTTTTTAAATACAATTTTATTTATAAAAACATCAGCATTTTTATTTTTATTTGAATAAGAAATTATTTTCCGTGTATCATTTCTCGAGATTATTTTTTTAAGATTCTTGTCATCTTCATTTATTATAGCAACACCATAAAATGGAAGATTGGCTATAAATTTTTCAAATGCTGAAATTAAATTTTTAGAAGAATTGTAAAAATCAAGATGCTCAATATCTAAATTTGTAATAATAGATATTTGATGTGGCAATTTTAAAAATGAACCATCACTCTCATCAGCTTCTACAACCATCCAATCGCCTTTGCCAAATTTATTGTTTTTAGATATTGAATTTATAATACCGCCATTAACAATTGTTGGGTCAAGCTTTCCTGTTTCTAAAATATTTCCAACTAAACTTGTTGTTGTTGTTTTGCCATGGGAACCTGCGACAGCAATACATTTTTTATTTTTCATCAGCTCAGCAAGCATATCCGCTCTACTTACAATTGGTATTTTATTTTTTTTAGCCTCCTTTATTTCAGGATTATTTTGTTTTACAGCAGAAGAATAAACAACTACATTCGCTTTTGATATATTTTTTTTTTGATGTCCTATATTTACAATAACACCAATTTCTTTTAATCTTTTTACATTTTCACTGTCAATTATATCACTTCCAGATACTGTATAACCAATTTTTTTCATTAGTTCAGCAATACCTGACATACCAATACCGCCGATTCCAATAAAATGAATTCTTATTTTTTGATTTTTATTTTGCATTTTTAATATAATTCCACATCAACTCATTTGTATTTTTAATTTCAATTCCATCAAAATTTAATTTCAATTTTTTTTTAAAATTCATATCATTTAATGACTTGTCTATAAATAACATGATTTCATCTTCATTAATTTTATTTTTATCTACTATAATAGCACAGTTAATGTTGCTAAGTACTTTAGCATTTTCATATTGATGATTATCTTTAGCACTAGGTAGAGGGCAAATTATAGCAGGAATTTTATAAATAATTAAATCATTTATAGTTCCAGCACCTGATCTACAAAGAGCAATATCAGTTTGCTCTAATATATTATCAAAATCATTGTAAAAATTTTTGATTTGAAATTTGTATCTATTTTCTTTTAATAAATTTTCAATTTCTAAATGTTTTGATAATGGAGCCTGAATTGTAAAAAAAATTTGTTTTGAAATTGATAGTTTATT
>CEUL01015545.1_pt1 | contig 10906 bp, 9 predicted proteins | sample 427021 | NCBI WGS metagenome assembly CEUL01 (sample SAMEA2622800, study PRJEB7988) | marine metagenome | isolation source: saline water (ENVO:00002010), including | reverse complement strand
ATAATAACAAAGATTTAACAAAACATATTGAAAGTATCAGCTTTAAAGCTAATAAAGCATCTAAACTTCTTTCTAGTGCATCTTCTAATAATAAAAATAAAGCTCTAAAACTAATAGCTAATAATTTAAAAAAAGACTCTTCAAAAATATTAAAAGCAAATGAAAAAGATATGAAGATAGCAAATGATAATAAAACTTCAAAAGCGCTATTAGATAGATTGTATTTAGATAAAAAAAGAATCGAAAATATGATTGATGGTGTAAATAATATCATTAAACTTGAAGACCCTGTTGGAAAAATAATAAAAAGTTGGACACCAAAAAATGGTATTAAAATGTCTCAGACTAGAGTGCCAATAGGTGTTATAGGAATTATATATGAATCCCGACCAAATGTTACAGTTGATGCTAGCACTCTTGCACTAAAATCAGGTAATGCAATTATTTTAAGGGGAGGTTCGGAAAGTTTTTATTCGAGTAAAGTTATTACTGCTTCTATTCGTAATGCTTTAAAAAAATCCTCACTACCTGTAGATTCAGTACAAATGTTAAATACAGTTGATAGAAGAGCAGTAGGAAAACTTTTAAAAATGAATGAATTAATTAATTTAATTATTCCAAGAGGTGGCAAATCACTTATCGAAAGAGTACAAAAAGACAGTAAAATTCCTGTTTTATCGCATCTTGATGGCCTGTGTCATACGTTTATAGATAAAAAAGCAGACAAACAAATGTCTCTGGAAATAGCATTAAATGCTAAAATGAGAAGAACAGGAATATGCGGAGCAACTGAAACTCTTCTATGTCACAAAGATTCATCACAAAATATTCTCCCAGAAATTATTACTAAATTAATAGAAAAAGGATGTGAAGTAAGAGGAGATAAGACAGTTCAATCTATTAACAATAATGTTAAACCTGCATCAAACAAAGATTGGCAAACAGAATATTTAGACAGTATTATTTCTATAAAAATAGTTAATGATGTTTTTGATGCTATTGAGCATATTGAAAAATATGGTTCCAATCATACAGATGCTATCATTACAAATAATATACGTAATGCAGAAATATTTTTAAATAATGTAAATAGTGCAATTGTAATTCATAATGCTTCCACGCAATATGCAGATGGTGGAGAATTTGGAATGGGAGCAGAGATGGGAATTGCAACTGGAAAACTTCATGCCAGAGGGCCAGTTGCATTAGAAGAACTTACTACTTATAAATATCAACTGAGAGGTAAAGGACAAGTCAGGCCTTAAAAACCATCATAATATGAATAAAATTGGTTTATCAAAAAGAAAAAATATGAAAATAGGATTGCTTGGTGGTTCTTTTAATCCCGCCCATGAAGGTCATATATATATATCTGAACTAGCACTAAGACTATTTGGTTTAGATGAAGTATGGTGGCTTGTTACTCCACAAAACCCGCTTAAAAAAACGAAAACAAATGACACTTTGATCACAAGGTTAAATTTTGCAAAAAAATTAGTGAAAAATAATAAAATTAGAATAGATTCTGTAGAAAAAAAATATAAAAATAATTTTACAGCTAATACTCTTAAAAATATTATTAATCGATATAAAGGAACAAAATTTATTTGGTTAATGGGTGCAGATAACTTGGATGAATTTCATAAATGGTACCAATGGCAAACAATTTACAGCATAATACCTATTGCAGTTTTTGATCGAGAATACTATTCTTACTCTGTTTTTAATTCAATTGCAGGAAAAAGATATTTTAATAAACTTCATAAGACCAAGAATTCTAAATCAATATTTAATTCAAAACTTCCTAGTTGGAGGTTTTTACGAATTCATAAAAACTCACTTTCATCTACAAAAATTAGAAATAATAAAAACTATTTAAAAATTTGATATAGGAAATTATTATTATGACAGCAAATACTAAATTAAATTCTAATATTAAAAAAATATTAAATGATGGAAAAGCTGAAAATATTGTTTCCATACCATTGGAAGGTAAATCATCGATAGCTGACTATATGATAATTGCTAATGGCACTTCTTCAAGACATATCACAGCTCTTTCTAACCAAATAAGTACTAAACTAAAGAAACTAGGTTTACAAATTTTTTCAATAGAAGGACAAAGAGAAGGAAATTGGATACTAGTAGATGCTGGTGATGTTATAATCCATTTATTTAGAGAAGAAGTAAGAGAATTTTATAATTTAGATAAAATGTGGTCTGCACCTTTAGATAATGTTCTAGAAGAAAATATATAAATATTTATTTTGATTAATTATATCTTTAATACTTGATTAAAATAAGGAAAATTCTACTATGAGCTAATAAAAATTAATATTTTTATATTTTAAATCTAATACGAAGTGAAGTTACGTAAAAACTATTACTACTAGTGTAATCTAAAAAAAGGTTCGACATGAAAAACACAAGCTCAAAAAATATCTTAATTAAACTTAAAAATTCTTTAATTATATGTTTGTTTTTAAATATATTTATGACTTTCAATAATTTTTCTAATGCCAATGAAGATGATAAAAATATTTATAAACACTTAAACATGTTTGGAGAAGTTTATGAAAGAGTTCGACGTGATTATGTCGAAGAAATAACAGATAAAGAACTTATTGAAGCAGCTATTCAAGGCATGCTCCAATCTCTTGATCCTCATTCGTCTTTTATGAATGAAGAGTCCTTTGAAGACATGCAAGTTCAGACAAAAGGGGAGTTTGGAGGATTAGGTATTGAAGTGTCAATGGAAGGAGGATACGTTAAGGTTGTTTCTCCCATTGACGATACTCCGGCATTCAGAGCAGGCGTCAAATCAGGTGATTTTATAATTGAAATTGATGGAGAGTCAGTTTATGGCATGAGCCTAGGAGATGCAGTAGATAAAATGAGAGGCAAAATTAATACCGAAATAACTATTACAATTAGTAGAGATGATCTTGAACCATTTGATATCAAAATCATTAGAGATAAAATCAAAATACAATCAGTAAAAGCACGACGAGAAGGTAATGCTGCTTATTTAAGAATAACTTCATTTAACGAAAAGACAGAAGCTGGTCTAATAAAAAACATGAAAGAATTAAAAGAAGAAATTGGTGACGAAATTACTGGTGTAGTATTAGATTTAAGAAATAATCCTGGAGGCCTGCTAGATCAAGCTATTAAAGTTTCGGATGCTTTCCTAAATAGAGGTGAAATAGTTTCTACTAGAGGTAGAATAAAAAGAGGGCAGCAGAGGTTCACTGCCACTAAAGGCGATATAGCTGATGGTCTGCCTATAGTTATCCTTATCAATAGTGGGTCCGCATCTGCTTCTGAGATAGTTGCAGGAGCCTTACAAGACCACAAAAGGGCTATAATTATGGGAGTTAAATCATTTGGCAAAGGATCAGTACAAACAATTATCCCAGTACAAAGAGATTCCGCTATGAGACTCACAACGGCAAAATACTATACGCCTTCTGGAAATTCTATACAAGCTACTGGAATCATTCCTGACATAGAAGTTAAACAAGCAAATATTGAAGAATTTGATCAAAATATTGATAGAAGAGAAAGTGATTTGAAAGGCCACCTTTCTAATCCAAATGAAGAAAATTCTAATGATAATTTAGATAACAATGTTTCTAATTCTGAAAATGATAGTATTGATTACCAACTTTATAGGGCTTTAGACCTTTTAGAAGGGATTACTCTCTATAATAATAAAAATGCCTAGAAATTATAGACCTAATGTAGCAGCCGTAATATTTAATAAAAATGGTGATATTTGGACAGGCAAAAGATCTGATATCAATAATTCCGATGAATGGCAATTACCTCAAGGAGGAATTAATATTAATGAATCTCCTCATAAAGCTATAGTTAGAGAAATATATGAAGAAACTGGCATGCAAAGCTTAAAAATTATTACTACAATTGATGAATGGATAAGCTACGACCTTCCTTCTAATATTGCAAAAATCAAATGGTCTGGAAAATATATCGGACAAAAACAAAAATGGTTTTTAATATATTTTTTTGGTAAAGATGAAGAAATTAATATTGATTTTTCTGACAAACCTGAATTTACATCCTGGAAATGGGATAATGAAAAAAAAATAGTTGATAATGTCGTTAAATTTAGAAAAAATGTATATTTAAAAGTTTTTAATAATTTTATACCAATAATTAATAAATATTTGAAAATCTAAGAATTTTTAAAATCAATCATTGCGTGATATTTTTCAATCTGAATCTGGTTATTTTCTTTTTCTTCTTCACTAGACATATTCTGCATTTCAGAAGTCAATTCACTAATTTTTGACTCGCAATTTTCTATCTGGATATCATCTTGAACAAAAACTTCAGTTGCTAAAATAGATACCCTATCCTCTAATACTTCCACAATTCCCCCAGCCAAAAAAAATCTTTCGGTATTATTTGAATCCTGTATTTCTAAGGCTCCAGGTCTTATAGAAGAAACAATAGGAGCATGACCAGGTAAAACACCAAAATCTCCTTCCGTACCAGAAACAATAACCATATCAGCCACTTTAGAAAACACCTGTTTCTCAGGAGACACTAAATCTATTTCTATTTTTTCCTGATCTGCCATAATAAATATTTTCCCCTAATTAAGCGGCTTCTTCATCCATTGTTTTAGCTTTCTCTATAGCTTCTTCAATAGTGCCTACCATATAAAATGCAGCTTCTGGGAGATTATCATATTCACCCGAACACAGTGCTTTAAAACCTTTTATGGTATCTTCCAATTCAACATATTTTCCAGGAGATCCAGTGAAAACTTCTGCTACATGGAACGGCTGTGATAAATATCTCTGAATTTTTCTAGCTCTACTAACTGTAAGTTTATCTTCCTCAGATAATTCATCCATTCCTAAGATAGCAATAATATCTTGAAGAGACCGATAAGATTGTAATATCCTTTGAACATCTCTGGCAACTTCATAATGTTCTTCTCCTATAATTCTAGGGTCTAATATTCTAGATGTAGAATCAAGAGGGTCCACAGCAGGATAAATTCCTAATTCAGCAATCTGCCTGGATAAAACTGTTGTAGCATCTAAATGAGCAAAAGACGTTGCAGGAGCCGGATCTGTTAAATCATCTGCAGGCACATAAATAGCTTGAACTGATGTAATAGATCCTTTTTTAGTTGAAGTTATTCTTTCTTGCAAAGTACCCATATCTGTAGCTAAAGTAGGCTGATATCCCACAGCAGATGGAATACGTCCCAATAAAGCGGAAACTTCAGAACCAGCCTGTGTAAATCTAAATATATTATCTACAAAAAACAAAACATCTTGGCCTTCCTCATCTCTAAAATACTCTGCCATTGTCAATCCTGATAAAGCAACTCTTGAACGTGCTCCAGGAGGCTCATTCATTTGACCATATACTAAAGCTGCTTTTGAATCATTTCCTTTCAAGTCAATAACCCCAGACTCTATCATTTCATGATACAAATCATTTCCTTCTCTAGTTCTTTCTCCTACTCCTGCAAAAACTGAATATCCGCCGTGCCCTTTTGCAATATTATTAATTAATTCCATAATTAAAACTGTTTTTCCAACGCCAGCTCCACCAAATAAACCTATTTTTCCACCTTTTACATATGGCGCTAATAGATCCACAACTTTAATGCCTGTAACAAGAACTTCTGATTCTGTTGACTGGTCAGTATAAGTAGGCGCAGGTCTATGAATAGGATATGCTTTTTTAGCCTTAACTGGTCCACGCTCATCAACAGGTTCCCCTACTACATTTACAATTCTTCCAAGCATCTCAGGTCCTACAGGAACTGATATAGGCTCACCAGTAGGATTTACATCCTGCCCTCTAACTAATCCATCCGTGGCAGACATAGCAATAGCTCTTACAGTTTTTTCCCCCAAGTGCTGCGCTACCTCTAGAGTTAATTTTTCTCCATTATTGTCAATAATCAATCCATCTAATATATCCGGCAAATCTCCTTCGAACTGCACATCTACTACAGGACCAATTACTTGCGTTACTTTACCTTTATTATCACTCATTTTTATAACTCCAATGCTATAATATAGTTAAACCTTATAAGGCCTCCGCACCAGCAATAATTTCAATTAACTCTCCTGTTATTATTGCTTGACGTTGCCTATTATACGATAAATTTAATTTATCAATCATCTCTCCCGCATTTCTTGTAGCGTTATCCATTGCAGCCATTCTAGCTCCTTGTTCCCCAGCACCACTTTCAAGAATTGCCTTATAAATTTGAACAGATATATTTTTTGGCAATAAATCTGCTAATATTTCAGATTCATCTGGTTCAAATTCAAAATTTATACCCAGACTATTATCATTTTCTTTATCATCTTCGCTCTCATCAGAAATTAAACAAGGAATTATCGACTGTTCTGAAACTATTTGAGAAATAGCTGACTTAAATTTATTATATATAATAGAACACGATCCATATTCATCTTTTTCAAATCTTAAAATAACTTCTTTACCAATTTGCTCAGATAACTCATAACCATTTTTTACACTTATATTAGAATTCATTATAACATTTTCTTCATATAAGCCTTTTAAAACATCAAAACCTTTTCTTCCTATACAAATAATTTTAAATTTTATATTATCTTTCTCTAGTTCTAAAACCTTATTTTTTACTGCTTTAACAATAGAAGAATTAAAACCACCACACAAACCTCTATCAGAAGTTACTGCTAATATTAAATGTGTTTTATTATCTTTTTTTCCTAATAATAAATCAGGTGAGCTTTCACTGTCTTGCATAGAATTAGATAAAGAAGACATTATTTTTGCCATTTTTTCTGAATAAGGTCTTGCTGCTTCAGCCGTATCTTGTGCTCTTCTTAATTTTGATGCAGCTACCATTTTCATGGCCTGCGTAATCTTTCTTGTAGACCTCACACTATCTATTTTATTTTTAAGTTCTTTTAAATTAGGCATTTTTACAATTACTCATTAATAAAATCTTTAACTACATTTTCTATAAGTGATGTTATAGACTTTTCTATTTCATCATCCAAAGCAGCTTTTTTTTGTAAATTATCAAGTATATTTTTTTCTGCTCTTAAATTACTTAACAATGCCTCTTCAAATTTTCCAATATCTGATATTTCTACTTTATCTAAAAAGCCTTTAACTCCTGAATATATTACCACTACTTGTTCTTCTACTGATAAAGGAGCATATTGGCCTTGTTTTAAAAGCTCTGTTAGCCTAGCTCCTCTTGCAAGAAGTTGTTGGGTAGCAGCATCCAAATCTGAGCCAAACTGAGCAAAAGCTGCCATTTCTCTATATTGTGCTAATTCTAATTTAATAGAACCTGCTACCTGTTTCATAGCTTTAATTTGAGCTGATGATCCCACACGACTTACTGAAAGACCTACATTAATAGCTGGTCTAATTCCCTGATAAAAGAGATCTGTTTCCAAAAATATTTGTCCATCAGTTATGGATATAACATTTGTAGGAATATATGCAGATACATCTCCTCCCTGAGTTTCGATGATAGGCAAAGCAGTCATAGAACCGGCACCATTTTCTTCATTTAACTTAGCAGAACGCTCTAATAAACGTGAATGTAAATAAAAAACATCTCCAGGATAAGCTTCCCGTCCAGGAGGTCTTCTTAACAGTAATGACATCTGCCTGTAAGCTACTGCTTGTTTAGATAAATCATCGTATATTATTAATGAGTGCATCTTATTATCTCTAAACCATTCCGCAATGGCTGAACCTGTGTATGGAGCAAGATATTGCAAAGGAGCAGGCTCTGAAGCTGTAGCTGCTACGACTACAGTATAATCTAATGCTCCTCTATCTTCTAACTCCTTAACTATTTGCGCAACCGTAGAACGTTTTTGACCAACAGCAACATATACACAATATAATTTTTTACTTTCATCATCACCATCATTTATAACTTTCTGATTCAGAATAGTATCTACAGCCACAGCAGTTTTTCCTGTTTGTCGGTCGCCAATAATTAATTCTCTTTGTCCACGTCCCACTGGAACTAAGGAGTCTATAGCTTTCAAACCTGTTTGTACTGGTTCATGTACAGATTTTCTTGGGATAATTCCTGGCGCTCTAACATCAACAACACTTCTATCTGCTGTTTTAATCTCGCCTTTTCCATCAATTGGATTTCCTAGTGCATCAACTACTCTCCCAAGTAGTGCTTTTCCTACTGGTGCATCAACAATTCTTCCAGTTCTTTTAACTGAGTCACCTTCATTAATTCCTCTATCATCACCAAATATAACCACACCTACATTGTCTGCTTCAAGGTTTAGAGCCATACCTGAAACTCCTCCAGGAAACTCTACCATTTCACCTGCTTGAACTTTATCTAAACCATATACCCTGGCAATCCCATCTCCCACAGATAAAACTTGTCCTACTTCTGCTACCTCCGCTTCAGTGCCAAAATCAGAAATTTGTTCCTTAATTATTGATGATATTTCCGCTGCATTTAGATTCATTTATTTAGTCCCTTTCATTAATACTCTAAGTCCTTGTAGTTTCGACCTTATAGATCCATCCAACATAACTGATCCAATATTTAAAATATAACCTCCAATAATAGATTTATCTATTTTATAAGTTAAATTTACTTCAGATTTAATAGTATCTTTAATAATCTTTTCTATTTTAGATAATATATCTTTTTCTGGAGCCTCTGTACTTATAATTTCTGCTCTAACCTCTCCTTTATAGTCTTTTTCCATTTCGAGGAACCTTTTACATATTCTGTCAATTATAAAAGACCGTCTATTAGTACTAACTACAATAAAAAATTTTAAAACCATTTTACTTATGGATATATTAGAAAAAACTTTTTCAATTATCTGTTTTTGATCATTTCTTGATAATATAGGAGATTTTAAAACTCTTCTAAAATCTTCACTAGTCTCTATCAAATCCATAATATTTTGAATGTCTTTTTGAACTTCTTCCATATTTTTAGATTCTATAGAAAGTTCTAAAAGTGCCTTTGAATATCTTTCAACTATACTACCTATATTTTTTGAGTCATTAGCCAATTCTACAGCCCCAATTTTCTTAATATATAAAAAAAAGATTATAATAAAACCCTGCGGAGCTTACCTAACATAACGATGACTTATGTGCAATAAAAGATATTAAAATTAATATAATTATTTACATAAAATTATAAGGGTCTATATCAATTTTTACTCTTATAGCTCTATTTACCTTAAGTTTTGAAAGCCATTTTTTAATATACGGTTGTAATCTTACGTTAAAATCACTTTTAATTAAATACCTATACCTATACCAATCTCTTAGCTTAGATATGGGCGCAGGAGCTGGCCCAAGAACATCGATTCGTAAATTTTTAACGATCGGTATACTTTTAGACATTAATTTTAAAAATAATTGTAAATCATTATGATTTTTTGACTGAATTATCAATGATGCTAATCTACCATATGGAGGCAAATTTCTATATGACCTTGCCTTGGATTCTGCTTTTATAAATTTTGTTTTATTTCCAGATAATATAGCTTGCATAACCTCATTTTCAGGGTCAAAAGTTTGAATATATGCTTTTCCTTTTTGAGACTCTCTTCCAGCTCTTCCTGATAATTGAGTAAATAATTGAAAGGTTTTCTCAGAAGCCCTTAAGTCAGAACCAGAAAGGCCTAAATCTGCATCAATAGCTATAACTGTATTTAATTTTGGAAAATGATGCCCTTTAGCCACTAATTGCGTTCCAATAATTACATTTACTTGACCACTCAATATTTTATTAAAAGTATTTTCTTCTGATTGTTTAGTTAAAGTGTCGCTTGTTAAAATTTCTGTATTAATATTTGGAAAAATAGTTTTTACTTCTTCAGATAAACGCTCTACTCCAGGGCCACATGGAATAAAGCTATTTTCCTCTCCACATTCTCCACATTTATTAGGAATATTTGTTGAAAAACCGCATAAATGACATTTCATTTTTCCTTCTTTTTTATGATATACCAAAGAAGAAGAACAATGTTCACATTCATATCTATGCCCACAAGAATTGCATATTGTTAAAGGTGAATACCCTCTTCTATTTAAAAAAAGTAGTACTTGTTCATCAGCATTTATTGCATCATTTATAGCTTTCTTTGCTATATCTGATATCCAATTATTTTTATTAATTCCATGTTTTCTCATATCTATTAGTTTTATCTCTGGCATTAATGAATTACCATAACGTGTAGGAAGATCTAGCTTTACATATTTTCCTAGTTTTACATTGTTCATAGTTTCTAATGAAGGCGTTGCAGATGATAAAATAACAATTGCTCCAGAAAATTTTCCCCTAACTACCGCCATATCTCTAGCATTATATATAACACCATCATCTTGTTTATAGGATGAGTCATGTTCTTCATCAACAACAATACATGACAAGTTTCTGAAAGGTAAAAAAAGTGCGCTTCTTGCCCCTACCACAACTTGTGCATTTCCATTTAAAACCTTAAGCCAATTTAAATGTCTGTCTTTTGAAGAAAGCTCTGAATGCCATAACAAAGGCTTTATACCAGTTCTTTCTTCAAATGTTCTTAATAACTGACTAGTTAGTGCAATTTCTGGTAATAATATTAAACATTGTTTTCCTTTACTTAACTGTTCTTTGATAACACTAATATAAACTTCAGTTTTTCCAGAACCTGTCACTCCATCAATCAGAAAATTATTATGTTTTTTACTTAACTTTTTTAATTTTTTTAGTGCTTTATACTGATATGTATTTAAATTGGTATTTTTTTTTAAATTTACAGCAATATCATCATCTAAGTTATTAAATGGCATTTCTTTAATAAGTATATTTTTATTTTTTATAAGATTATTTATTACAGAACGACTAATATTA